>Ga0307440_1001857_pt1 | contig 10130 bp, 9 predicted proteins | sample SalMarWE160410MG_FD_202150 | JGI IMG/M metagenome (GOLD analysis project Ga0307440, IMG submission 202150) | Salt marsh sediment microbial communities from the Plum Island Ecosystem LTER, Massachusetts, United States - WE1604-10 | ecosystem: Environmental > Aquatic > Marine > Intertidal zone >... | reverse complement strand
TTTTATTGGCTCCCGGGGAGGGATTTGAACCCCCGACCTAGTGATTAACAGTCACCCGCTCTAACCAGCTGAGCTACCCGGGAGCAAGCTCAGGTACTGTAGCCGAAACGGGCGGGAAAATCAAGGGACGCGGGGGCGTTTAGCGCGGCGGGCGCTGGAACCTGGGGTCGGCGCCGGCGTACTCTTCGGGGCGGGCGGCCTTGACGTTGATCCACTCGATGAGGGCGGCGTAGCCGAGGCTCTCGGGATCGTTCCTGAGGTAGTCGCTGACCACGCCGAGAATGCGGAAACCCTGGCTGAGCTGAAAACTGAGCGTGGGATCGCCGATCTCGCCCTCTACGACCTTGAGAACGTACGCCTCGGGCGTGAGCCGGTCGGCCCAGGCGCCGTAGCCCCTGAGGCGCGCGCCGGCGCGGATGCGGCGGAGGTTCAGGCGCTCGCACAGGTCGCGTCTCGCGGCGTAGAGCCTCTTGCCCACCCCACGGCCCTGGCAGTCGGGATCGACCATGACCTCTGCGCCGTAGAGGGTTCGGCCGTTTTCGGGGTCGTGGTTGGTGAACATGCCGTGGTCCGTGAAGTCTCGCCAGCTGTCGTGGCGGTCGTAGTCGTCCCACAGCACGACGAGGCTTGCGGCCATGCCCACGAGCCTGCCGGTCTCCTTCTCGACGGCGACGAGCTGGCCTTCGGGAAAGAGCTCCAGGTGCGAGGCGAGGGGAGGCGAGGACCAGTAGGGCCCCTGGGGATAGACTCTCTTGGACAATTCGACGATGGCGTCGAAATCCTCCGCGCGGGTGTTGCGCGCGATGACTTCCAGCCTTTCGGGTTTCATAGTTTCACGATCTCCACGTCGCGGGTGATCTGGGCCGTCCGGATGGAGTCCTTGAGCGGCAGGACGGTGCCGAACGTCCGGGACTCTCCGATGGTGGTGAGGTTGAGTTCCCCGATGACCATCATCTCCTGGTTGACGGTGCCCTCGGCCAGGATGCCGTCGCGCGAGAAGGGAAAGTCGCTGGGCGTGAGAATGGACGCCTGTCCGTAGTTGAGAGAAACGGCGGGCACCATGGGCAGGGATCCCACCGTACACGAATGAACGACGTACAACTGGTTTTCTATGCTCCGGGCGTGGGAACAGTAACGCACGCGCAGAAAGCCCTGACGGTCGTCGGTGCAGGAGGGAACCACGAGGATCTGGGCATCGGCGACCGCCGCGGCCCGTGCTATCTCGGGGAATTCCACGTCGTAGCAGATCGCCACGCCGATGCGGCCGAAGCCCGTTTCGAAGACTCTGAGCCGGGAACAGGGTTCCACGAGCCATTCCTCGGTTTCGAAGCGGGTCATGTGGAGCTTGCCCTGTACGCCGTAGTCTCCCCCCGGGCCGAAGACGTAGCACTGGTTGTACACTTTGTCGCCTTCCACCACCGGGATGGTGCCGCCGACGATGTAAAGCCCGTGACGCCTCGCCAGGCCGGTCATGATGTCCAGGTAGCGGTCGAGCTGGCCCGCGAGGGCCCGGACCTGGTCGGGCATGGGCCGCTTCACGTCGCCGAGCGTGAGGAGCTGCACCGTAAAGTATTCCGGAAAGACCAGCAGCTGGCAGGTGTAATCCGCGGCGGTGGCTACGAGGGACTCCACCTGGTCCTTGAAATGCTCGAAGGTGGGCACGGGACGGATGTAGTACTGAAGGGCGGCGACGCGTATCCGGTCCATCATCAATCTCCTCCCATGGACGGGCACGTTCGGGGAGGCCCGCCAGAGACAGCTCCGCCGGCGACCATTGCCATCGTTCTCTCGGCCGGTCGCCGGCGGTCGGTTGCTTCTAAAACGCTCTCAGGGCTTCTGTTGTTTCTTCCGGCGCTCGTCCGCGTACTCCTTGAGGTGCTCGAGGTATCTCTGGGCCTGGTCTCTACCGCCGAGCCCAAAGGCGAGCGCGAGGCCGAGCCCCGCCGTCGCCAGCAGGATCGTGAAAGCCGTCACAACGACCGAGTGCGCGATACCCAGTTCGTCGAAGGCCATGAAGAAAGCGAAGACGATGACGGCGTAGCGAAGAACCAGGCCCATGATGTTGGCTTCGATGGTGCGCTCCGAGGCGAAGCTGCGCTGGACGATTCCCTCCAGCACCTTGGCGAGATAGAAACCCACGCCCAGGATGAGGAAGGCGATGAGGACCTCGGGCAGGAAGAGGATCAGCTTGTCCACGGCGTCGGCCACCATGTCGAGCTTTACGATCCGGAAGCCCTCCATGAGGGCGAACAGGACGATCACGGCCATGACCAGGTTGCCCACGACGTTTGAAAGGGTCCGGGAGTGACCTTCCTCCGTCCCTTCTTTTTTTTCGAGCCGCTCAAGGCCGAGCCGGCTGAGGATGACGTCAAAGCCGACGTCCTTCAGGATCTGCTCCACGAAGTCGCCCACGTAACGGCCGACTATGAGCCCCAGGATCAGGAGAATGAAGGCGCCGAGGATGCGAGGGATGGCGGCCGCAACCTGGCCGATCATGGTGCCGAATGCGCTCGTGATCACCGGCAGGTCGACAATCTGGAACGCGCTGCCGAGAACCGGCACGAGAACGAGCAGGAAGACCACGGTCCCGATGATGCGGGCCACATCGACGGACTTGAGAACGGACTCGAAGCGCATGCCCTCGATGAAGCGGTTGATGCCGGCCGCACGAGCGAAGTTCGTGCTGATGCGCTCGCAGATGCGTGCCAGGAAATAGCCGAGGACGAGCACTGCCACGGCCATGAAGACGTTGGGCGCATAGCCGAGCACCTTGGCGAACATGGCCTTGAGCGGGTCGACGAGGGCCGTGAGCTGCAGGGCGTCAAGGAAGGGCAGGAGCGCGAAGAGGAGGATGAAGTAAAAGAGGAAATTGCCGAACGACTCGGCCATGTCCCTGCGGGGTTTCTTGCCCTCCTCGGCTTCCACCTTCATGGCCTTCTCGAAACGCTCGCTGAACTGGATCGATCTGAGGATCTTGATGACCGCGAACTTGACCACGAGGGCGATGAGCCAGGCGCCGGCGAGGACGAGCAGGGCCTTGAGTATCTTGGGCACGGCGCTGCCCATGTCATTCAAGATATTCTGAAGGACCATGGTGATGGTCTTGTCCCCCAGAACCTCCAAAGCGAATATTACGAAGATCACCAGCAGGAGGTAATACACGATGGCTTCTATCACGCCGGCGATCTGGCGCTTGGGCTTTTCCTGCTCGTCCTTTTCTTCATCGAGGGTGAGCCAGCGGCCCAGGCGCCTGTCGAAATTGGCGGTCTGGAGGATCTGCCGGACGATCTTGCTCACCACCTTCGCGATGAACCATCCCAGGGCCAGAACCAGCACCGCAAGGAACAGGCGCACGAGCCAGGTGGCTCCCGATCCCAAGAAATTCACCAGGGTTTGACTGATGGCTTCCATCAGAGCCTCCTTCATGGGTTCCGCGTTCTGGCGGGGCGAAGGGCGCCACGCGTCGGACGTGCCAGCGGCTCCCTTCCACACCGGAGAAGGGCAGCGGTATTCGGTTCATTGACTACCCGCCAAGCCTTGTCTATCCTACAATCCGGAGAGGAGATTTGCAAGCGTGCGAGTGACTTTCGTTCCATGCCGTCCGCCGGCGTCCGCACCGGAAGCGCGCCCCCTGGAGGGACGCGGTGGAAAATCCGGACCATGAACAGGCGCAGGACGCTCCAGTTGGCCTTTTCCGCCGTATTTATCATTTTCCTCCTCGTTCTGGCGTACCACTTCAAGCCCAAAGTGGAGGTTCCGGCCCCAGCGCGCCCGGAGACCATCAAGAAGGGAACGGGGGGCACCCTGAGCGCGGAGGGGTTCAAGTACAGGCAGGAAACCGCGGGCGCCATCGATTACAACATCAACGCGGACACGGTCACGGAGGCGCAGGACGGCACCAAGAAACTCACAAAGCCGGTCCTCACCATCCCGGGCCAGGGCAAGGCGTGGGGCGACGAGGGAAGCTTCGCCCCCGATACGAAGCAGCTACGGATATGGGACAACGCGGCCCTCAGCCACAAGGGCGGCTGGCTGGCGCACTCCACCGGGTTCCGGCTGACGCCCGAAGGCGAGGTCGTATCGGAAAGGTCCGTCACCTTTACCATGGGAAAGGCAACCGGTTCGGCGGAGCTTCTCAGGTACAACAGGCACACTCAGGTGGCGCACTTGGAAGGGAAGGTGAGAGTGCGCAAGGGCGATGCGCGTCTCGCGTGCCGCGCCATCGCCGTCGACCTCGTGACGCACAGGGGGATCATGGACGGCCCCGTGTTCGTCGAAACGGCGAACGGGGCTCTCAAGGCACCACGGGGCACGCTTTTTCTAAGCTCGAGCAACCAACTCCAGCGTGTTGTCCTCGGGAGTCCCGCCGAGGGTGAGACGGGGCGAAACAGATTCACGTCCGAGACGGCCGCAGCGGTCCTGGCCGCGCGGGGAGATCTCCAGTCCGTGCACCTGGAGGGAGACGTGGTCGTGGACATGAAAAGTGACCCGCCGTACCGTATGCAGACCGAGAAGCTCGACCTTACCCCGAAGGCCGGTGGACTCTGGCGCTGGAACTCGCCCGGAGGACTCACCATCACCGGCACCAATGGAGAGGCCGAGGCCGTATCCGGCACGGGTGCCTTCGGCGGTAAGGCCCCCATCACGGCCGCGCTTGAAGGCCCGATCCTGGGGCGCCAGCAGACTGGGACTTTCACTTCGGACAAGGCCGAACTATCAGGCGACGACTGGACGCTCGTCGGCCATGCGCTGGTCGTGAAGCCCGCGGAGAGGCTCTCGGCGGACCGCATCACGCGCCACGGAGATGGAGAGACAACGGCGTCCGGCAACGTGGCCGGCAGCCGTTCTCCCAAAGGCGCGCCCACGCTCACCTTCACATCGGATGCCCTGAAGTCGGCCGAGGGCGGCTATCCCTCGGTCCTTCGGGGTTCGGTGGAACTCGTCCGAGGGGACATGACCCTTGCCGCTCCCGTGGTGAAGGCGCCCGATGCGCAGACCATCGTGGGCGAAGGCGGGGCCAAAGCGGTGTTCAAAGATGCCCGGGGCGGTGTACAGACAGTGACCGGGGGAACCCTCACCTACGACGGCAGGAAGCGCATCGCCGTGGCCCGGGGCAACGCCCGCGGCGAAGGACGGGACTACTGGATCAAGGCAGGCACCCTGAAGGCGGTCCTCGATTCGAAGGACCGGCCCGTCACCTACGAGGCCACGGACGATTGCCGGTTCGACGGTTCGGCATACCAGGGGCGGGCCGAACACCTGACCTACGATCCGGCTGCGCAGGCCGGCCGTGCGAGCAGCGTGCGGGGCGACGCGACCATCACCCAGAAACAGCCCTTTCACCGTGTGTCCGGCCCCGTAGTTCTCTTCGCCCCCCGCAGCCTGGACGTTCTGGAGAGGCAGGACGGCCTCTCCAGGGGAACTCTCGAAGGCGTACAGCCCGAGGGTCAAGCCAGCAAATCCAAGGAGAAGAAATCCGATGGCTGAGAAAAGTCACGATCTTGCCACGCGCGGATTAACCAAAACCTATGGCCGGCGGACGGTCGTTCGGGGCATCGACCTCGAGTTCGCTTCCGGCAAGGTTGTGGGCCTGCTGGGTCCCAACGGCGCGGGCAAGACGACGACCTTCTACATGGTCGTGGGACTCGTGCAGCCTGCATCCGGCGACATCCTGCTCGACGGCGAGACCATCACCACCATGCCCATGTACCAGAGGGCCAGGGCGGGCATCGCCTACCTGCCCCAGGAACCGAGCATCTTCCGGAAGATGACGGTGGAAGAGAACCTGATGGCCATCCTGGAGTTCACGCCTCTGCCCCCCAGGGAACGTGCCGCGCGGGTGGAAGAAGCCCTCGAAGAGCTCAACATCCGGCGGCTTGCCCGCTCCCAGGCCTACACCCTTTCTGGCGGAGAGCGGCGCAGGGTGGAGATCGCGCGGGCCATGGTCCTCTCGCCCACCTTCTTCCTCCTGGACGAGCCGTTCGCGGGGATCGACCCCATTGCCGTGTCCGACATCCAGGGCATCATCCTGCACCTTAAGGAGCGCGGCATCGGGGTGGTGGTTTCGGACCATAACGTACGGGAAACATTGAAAATAACGGATGAGGCCTATATCATTAGTGATGGAGCCATCTTCCGCCAGGGCTCTCCAGCGGAGCTGGCGCGCGACCCGGATGTGCGAAGGGTTTACTTGGGGGAAGGGTTCACTCTGGATTAATTTATGAATCTTCAGCAGAAGCTGTCCCTGAAACTCCAGCAGAAGATGGTCCTGACGCCTACGCTGCAGCAGGCCATCCGACTCCTGCAGCTCACTCGCCTCGAACTGGCCACGGAAGTGGACCAGGAGCTGCAGACCAATCCCGTCCTGGAGGAAGCAAGCACCATCGAGGAACCGACGCTGAACGCATCCGAGGAGCGCGACGCCCGCGAGACCAAGGAGGACGATCCTCTCGAGAGTTACGAAGAGAAAATCGACGTCGAATCGTACTTCCAGGATTACCTGGAAACGAACATGAAGTACCGCGGCGTCAGGCAGGAAGCCCCAGAGAATTCGCCCGATTCCGAACGATACCTCAGCAACCCGGAAAGCCTGAGCGACCACCTCGAGTGGCAGATAGGTCTCAGCAGGATGACCGACGAGGAGCGGCGGATCGCCGCGGCCATCATCGGGAGTCTCAAGGATGACGGGTACCTCGGCGCCACGGTGGAAGACATCGCGGAGGCGGCGCACACGACCCGCGAGAACGCGGAGAAAGTGCTGTCCACGGTCCAGCAGATGGACCCCGTCGGTATCGCGGCGAGGGACCTCAGGGAATGCCTCCACGTCCAGCTCGTGGCCATGGGCGATCCGGACCCGCTGGCGCTTCGGCTCGTGGACGAGCACCTCGTGCTCCTGGGCAAGGAAAAGCCCGTTCAGATCGCCGGCCGGCTCGGCGTCTCCGAGGAGTGCGTGGAAGACGCCCTGAGGATCATCAGAAACCTCGACCCGAAGCCGGGACTTCGATACAATAATCCCGTCAATCCAACGGTCGTGCCCGACGTGGTCGTGGAAAAGGACGGCGATGACTACCGGATCCTTCTCAACGAGGACGGAATGCCGAAGCTCAGGATCAGCAGCCATTACAGGTCCATGGCGGAGCAAGGATCGCCGGAAGCCGGTGAGGAGGCCCTCGCCTACCTCCGCGAGAAGGTACGGTCCGCCATGTGGTTCCTGAAGAGCATCGAGGAGCGCCAGCGGACCATCTACAAGGTGGCCAAGGAGGTGGTGGAGTTCCAGCGCGATTTCCTGGACAAGGGACCGACCTACATGCGGCCCCTGATCCTGCGCGACGTTGCGGAGCGAGTCGGCGTGCACGAGTCCACGGTGAGCCGCGTGGTGTCCAACAAGTACATGCAGACCCCACGGGGCATCCTGCCCATGAAGTACTTCTTCAACACGGGCATCAACACCCTGAACGGAGCGGACGTCTCCTCCCTGAGGGTCAAGGAGAGAATCAAAGTGCTCGTCGACGCAGAAAACCAGAAAAAGCCGCTGAGTGACCAACAGATAGCCGATACGCTGCGGCGGGAGGGAATCCTCCTGGCCCGCCGGACCGTGGCCAAGTACCGCGAAGAACTGAACATCCCATCCTCCGGGCGGAGGAAGGGGACCTGACACTATAAGGAGCGAACGATGCGAGTGGAATACTCTGGGAAGAACCTCTCCCTCACCGACGCTCTCAAAGGCAAGGCAGAAAAGAAAATCGCAAAGCTCGAAAAATTCACAGGTCCCATCGTTTCCGTGCACGCCTCCTTCGAGGTCGAGAGGCATCTGCATAACGTGAACCTCGTGGTCCACTGCGCGAGGGAGCGCACTTACAAGGCAACCGGTACGGCCGAGGACATGTACCTGGCCATAAACGACGCGGCGGGCGCCATCGAACAGCAGGCCAAGAAGGAAAAGACCAAGCGCCTGGCAGGACGGACCAAGGGACGCGCGACACCGCCGGCGGAACTCATGGCCGGCGAGGAGGAAGAAGAGGAAGCGCCTTCCGGGGCCCGCCGCCGGCAGGCGGGCGTTACGCCCAGGGACGACCTGTTCCACCCCAAGCCGCTTCGTCTCGCCGACGCAGTCCTGCTGTTGGGCGGAGCGTCGGACCCGGTGCTGGTTTACGAGGACCAGGACACGGGGCGGATGTCCGTCATTTACAAAGATAAACGCGAGGGAATCTGCCTCGTGAGCCCGCCGGTCAAGACATGAAGATCCTGTCCGGCCAGGAAATCCACCCCAGGCTGTCCGTCCAGCAGTTCATGGAAGCCTTTCCCCAGCTGGACATGAAGGTCCTGGCCGGACGATCGGGACTTGCCAATACCATATCGAGCCCCCGCATCCAGAAGCCCGGTCTTGCACTCGCCGGGGTTCACGAGTACATCCATTCCGAGCGCATCCAGATCCTCGGCAACACGGAAATCTCCTACATCAAGAAGCAGGAGTCCGCCAGCCGGTCTTCCATACTGAGTCCCATCTTCGAGAAGGGCGTGGGCTGCTTTCTCATCACCAAGGGACTCGCGCCGCCTCGCGAACTGCTGGATCTCGCCGAGAACACGAACACCCCCATCCTGCAAACGCTGGAAGCGTCCTCGCTGGTGATAAACCAGATCACGGACGGCCTCATGTCGGCGCTGGCGCCGCTTCTCTCGGTCCACGGCGTACTGGTGGACGTGTACGGCGTCGGCCTCCTCATCATCGGCGAGGGCTCCATCGGCAAGTCGGAGAGCGCCCTGGACCTGGTCGTCCGCGGACACAGGCTGGTGAGCGACGACCTTGTCGAGATCCGCCGTCACGGCAACGCCCTGAGAGGTTCGGCGCCCGAACTGCTCCAGTACCACATGGAGCTGAGAGGCCTGGGCATCATCAACATCAAGGACCTCTTCGGGGTCGTGGCCACGAGGGAACACAAGGACGTAGAGCTGGTCGTCGAGCTGGAACTCTGGCGTCAGGACGGCGTCTACGACAGGCTCGGGCTCGACGAACAGACCATCTCCATTCTGGGGATGCCCATCCCCTACCTGCTCATGCCCGTGGCCTCCGGCCGCAACATCGCCATCCTCCTCGAGGTCGCGGCTCGAAACCTCCTTCTCAAACGTAAGGGGATCCACACGGCTAAGACTTTCGCCCAGCGGCTTCAGGAGGCCTTGGAGTCGAAGTCCGATGACTGACAGGACTCTCCTGATCGTGACGGGCATGTCCGGTGCCGGAAAGACCCAGGTGATCCGGACCCTCGAGGATCTCGGCTTTTACTGCGTGGACAACCTACCGCTCGGACTCTTCCCGAAGTTTCTCGAACTCATGGAGAGCGTGGGCGGCGACCTGGCACAGAAGCTGGCTCTCTGCCTGGACCTCCGGGACGAGACCCTCGACGAACGTTTTCCGCTCATCTACGCCGCCCTCAAACGATCCCCCCTCAAGGTGACCATCCTCTTCGTCGAGGCCAGAGACGAGATCCTCGTCCGGCGCTTCGCCGAGACCCGCAGGCCTCATCCCCTGTCGCCGAAGGGGACGGTCGAGGAGGGCATCGAGCTGGAACGCCGCCGCCTCGCCCTCATCCGCGAAAAATCGGACTGGATTCTGGACTCCTCGGACCTGACGATTCACCAACTGAGGGCGAAAGTGGAAGAGGGCGCGATCTCGCTCGCGGAACCGCGCGCCCTGACCGTCAACGTCCTCTCCTTCGGCTTCGCCTACGGCCTTCCGCCGGAGGCGGTCCTCGTCTTCGACGTGCGGTTCCTTCCGAATCCCCACTTCGTCCCCGAACTCCGCCCGCTGACCGGCGAAGACCCCGCCGTGGCCGAGTTCGTTCTGAACTCCGCAGAGGGAACCCTGTTCCTCGAGCGTCTGAGGTCCTTCATCGAATACCTCCTTCCGCTCTTCCAGCAGGAGGGCAAGTCTTACCTCACCGTTGCCATCGGATGCACGGGGGGCCGCCACCGCTCCGTTGCGGTCGCCCGCCGATTGTATGATATCCTCCGGGAGAACAAGAGCCTGTCGGTGAACCTTATTCACCGGGACTATAAGAGGTAACCATGCTCGGAATCCTAGTCGTAAGTCACGGAAAGCTGGCCAGGGAATTCGTGGACGTGGCATTTCATAT
>Ga0307440_1001855_pt1 | contig 10132 bp, 3 predicted proteins | sample SalMarWE160410MG_FD_202150 | JGI IMG/M metagenome (GOLD analysis project Ga0307440, IMG submission 202150) | Salt marsh sediment microbial communities from the Plum Island Ecosystem LTER, Massachusetts, United States - WE1604-10 | ecosystem: Environmental > Aquatic > Marine > Intertidal zone >... | reverse complement strand
GCTTTGGCGGGCGCTAACCCACCTACCGCTGTTCGGCGGCAAAGGGCGGCTCGACAGGCAGACCCGGGCACGGTGCTTATTGGTGGCGGCGCAGACACTGTGCAGCTTGTATTTGCACCGTTCCTAACACCGCCGCCCTTGAGGCCCTCCAGGAAAACACCGGTGCCGAGATCGAGATTCGTCAGATCAAGTACTTGAATAATTTAGTGGAACAGGACCATCGGGCGGTGAAGCGGATCGTCCGGCCCATGCTCGGATTCAAGTCCTTCTGGTCTGGTCGGCGCACACTGGCAGGCATCGAGCTCATGCACATGCTCAAGAAAGGCCAGATGATCGCAGCCGACGGACAGCAGTTGTCCGCCGCGGGGCAGTTCTATTCGTTGGCGGCCTGATTCTGCCCGGAGGTTGTCGGATCGCGCCTGTCGGAAATTAACGCAACAGAGCCCCACCAGAGAATCCCGCCCCAGCCCACTGCGATCGGCCGCCTCACGACACCATCGGCAACAACCCTTTCCCATACGATCCCGAGTATTGATCCGGCCGCCGGAAAGCCTGAGACTCCCACGCAAACGGTTGGTCTTTCGTCGTCTTTGGGGTCTTGCACATAACGGGGCAGGTAGTTCCGTCCATTCGCCGATGCTGAGGAGGGGACAATGACCGAGGTCTCCGTTTCGATCGCCCCGAGCCCCGACCTGACCGTGAAGCCGGGCCTGCCGACCTCGTTCGTGGACGTCGCCTACACGCGGCTGATCCCGGACAACCCGGGAGGCGACCTCTCCGACCTCCCGAGCGAGGTCCTCGACACGGTCCGGATCGCCCTGGACGGTTCCCTCACCGCGGCCTTCACCCTCGCGGACCCCAAGCCCGCATCGCCCGTGGAGGCACGCTTCCTGGCCGGAAACGGCAGCGTCCGGCTGCTCAAGCGGCTCGCGGTGCCGAGCACGGGCGCGCTCACCATCTCCCTCAGCCGCGAGGAGGTGGACACCCTCAGCGCACCCGCCGCGCAGCCGGCGCCGGTCCTGACCATGGACCGGCGGGCCTACTTCGTCCCCGTCGGCAGCGGCCCCGTGGGCTTCGGCCGGTGCAAGCTCGCTGTCGCCCCCGTCTCCCTCGGCAGCGGCGGCTGGTCGGCGCTGGGACTCGCGGACCTGTTTCACAGCGCCAAGCCGATCTCGACCTCGGTGCAATGGGCCGACAGCGGGTGGTCGGTCAACCAGGTCGCCTGGACCGAGGTCCCCCTGGGCATCAATGGCCGCTTCGGCTTCACCCTGCCGCAGAAGAGCGGCGACGCGCCGGTCGACGCCTGGATGTGGTGGCTCTCGGGCCCGCAGTCGGCGCTGGGCATACAGCTCGACGACCTCGCCCAAGCCCGGGTGGTGCCGATCGGCGTCCCCCTGCCGCCGCTGGCGATCCCCCGGGACAGCGAGGCGGTCCGCCTGCCGCTGCCCACTTCCGAGGCCGAGATCACCGCCAATCCGGACGTCTACACCGAGGACCCGGGTGAATTCTGCAAGCCGTTCAAGAATCCCGAGCGGGTGCTCGGCGAGCGCAGTTTCTTCGTCACCCTGCGCGTGGAGCAGCCGCTCATCGGGGCGGACGCCTCGGTGAACACCAAGCCGCTGCCGGTCCTGACCTTCGAGCCCGTCGCGGCCACCCTCGGCAGCACCGCCGCGAACCCGCCCTCCACCGTCACCCCCGCCCCTGCCTCCCCGACGGCGCCCGTGACTCCCTCGGTCCACCTCAGCCCGGCGGCACCCACGGTCACGCCCACCCTCGGAACCGCGGTGGATCCCACACGCGTCCACCTCGGGACCATCGTGTCCAATACGAACGCGATCAAGTTCGTCCGCGAGGCGATACCGTCGTCCTACCTGGAGATGCTGCGCCGCTCCGACCGCGCGCGCTCGCCCGTGTCCGCCCACTCGCCGATCCAGTGGGAGGGCGACATCAGCCGCTACCAGGCCACCACACCTGTGCGCGGCCATATCCTCGAATACCGCATGCGCTGGCGCTCCAACGGCTACTCCCTGGGGACGGTGGCCAAGACCCTGACGCTGGCGCCGCGCCAGACCCGCCGTATCCAGAAGATCTCTTGGCAGCGGCGCGACGCCGCGTCGCGGCAGGAGACCACCCAGCTCAGCGACCAGGTCTCCGACGCCGTCACCCGCCAGCGCAGCTACGACGACGCGGTGAAGGCCAACCTCTTCGAGTGGGAGCAAGGCGCCTCGTCGTCATCCACGGAGGCGGCCGCGGGCGGCTTCGGCTTCGCCACCGCGGGGTTCGTCATCGGCGGGGGCGGCGGCGGCAGCCACGCCTCCAGCAGCTCGTCCCAGGGGGGCGGGCGCAAGACCTCCGCGGCCGAGGAGCAGCAGCTGCGCGACGCCATCCGCCGCTACGGCGACAGTCTGCGCAGGTTTCAGAGCACCGTGATCAGCGAGGTGACCCAGGACGAGCAGGTTACCGGCACCACCGAGATCGTCCGTAACCAGAACTTCGGCCATGCGCTCACCGTCATCTACTACCAGATCCTGCGCCACCTCAAGATCGAGACCGCGCTGGCCGGGGTGCGCGAGTGCCTGTTCGTCCCCCTCGCGATCACCCCGTTCACCGTCGCGCGCACCTATCGCTGGCGCGACCTCATCCGGCTCGGCATCACCGAGCCCGCCCACCGGGACGCGCTCCAGTACCTCAAGGACGTGCTGACCGGTTTCGCCCACTCCGACGTCCCCGCCGGGCGGCGCTCCGACCAGCCCGTGCGCTACCTCTACGGCTCGCTCTACCTGAAGCTGGCGGTGGAGCGGCCCGCCGACCGGGACGACGGCAGCTTCGACGCGCCCAACTGGGCGGTGCTGCGGGCCTTCCTCGCCCAGCCGGCCCTGGCCATCTACACTCAGCTCAAGGGCATGGAAGAGGCCGCCCGCGACGCCGCCTTTCAGAGCCAGCACGCCCCCACCATCGCCGCCTCCTGGGTCGACACGCTCACGCTCTGGGCCGGGAGCGTGCGCCTGGACGCGGACTTCACCCTGGCCACGCGCTACGCCTTCAACGCCACGGTGCGGGTGGACTTCACCGCGCCGGTGAGCCAGGCCGTCACCCGCGAGACCCTGGCCTCGCTGCGCCTGGCGGCGACCCGCGACCTGCCGCCGGGCTCGGTGGCCAACGCCGGCTCCCTGAGCTTCACCTACGAGACCGACCAGTTCCGGCGCTCGGTCAGCGTGAGCCAAGGCGCCGCGGACCTGGTCACGGTGGAGACCGGGGTCCACGATGCGGGAGCCACCTTCCTCGCCCTACCGGATCCATGGGAGCGCCGCGACGTGCGCCAGGAGATGACCACCGCGGTCTACGGCCTGGTGGAGTACCTCAACGAGCACGTGGAGTACTTCCACAAGCTGATCTGGTGGAACATGGACCGCGACCGGCTGTTCATGCTCATGGACGGCGTCTACGTACCGGGCAGCGGCGACCTGAGCGTCGCCTCCGTGATCGAGCGCGACCCCATCGCCATCATCGGCAACTCGCTGGTGTTCCGCGTATCGGCGGGGGCCTTCCTGGGCATCGGCGACATCACCACACCCGCCCAGCTCCTCAACCACTACCGCGGCGAGACGCCCCCCGCGGAGCCGATGCTGGTGGCCCTGCCCACCGACGGGGTCTACGCCCAGTCCATGATGGACCAGTGCACGGCGCTGGAAGAGCACTTCGGCAGCACCGACTGGGCGCTCAACGACCCCGACCCCGAGCTGGGCACCATCGACCCCGCCCTGCTCGCCTCCCGGCAATCCGCCACGCCCCCGCCCACGGCGCCCACGCCGCTGCCGCAGACCATCATCAACCTGGAGAACGCCGCCGCGGCACCGGGTCCCGCGGGCCTGGCGAACGCGCTCAACGCGGTGCAGAACGCCAACGCCTTCCGTGACATGGCGGGACTCGCCGGGACCCAGGCCAACGCCGCCCAGGCGTTCCAGACGGCCGCCGCGCTGGCCTCGAGCTTCGGCGCCCAGGCGGCGGCCCTCAAGCTGGCCGACATGGCCGGCAAGGCGCACGCCACCCAGACCGCGGACCAGAAGCTCGCCACCGTCCAGAACGCCGTGAACAAGGGCCTGGTGGGCGCCCAGCTGGCCCAGGACCACGCCTCGGCCATCCTCGGCGAGCTGCACGCTCCCTCCTCCTCGTCCGGGCCGTTGCAGGACAGCGCCATCAGCGAGGCGGTGCGCGCCGCCGCGGGGCGGCCGGGGAGCAGCATCTCCAGCTCCACCCCGGCGGGCGACGTGTCGGTGCAGCTGGCGGCCTTGACGCCGCCGGACCAGGCGCCGGGGCCCATGGCCGGCGCCGTGGTCGCGGCGAACGCGGCCACGCGGCGGGTGGACGGCATCGACCTGCATTTCCCGAACTCGATCCCCACCTGGACGAAACTGCGTGACGCCAACATCGGTTTCGTCATCTTCCGCTGCTCGGAGCAGCAGAGTGGCGGGACACTCCAGGTCGACGACGTGGCCCACGTGATTAAACCAGGCGGCAAAACCACGCCCCAGCCACCGGACCACGCCTTCCCCAATCGCTGGCAAGCGGCGGGTGACAGCAACTTCATCCGCGGCGCCTACCACTTTTACCGCTACAACGTCGGCACCGCCAAGGCAACCACCGGCGAGGACCAGGCGGCGGCTGTCGCGGGAATCGTCCAGCGGCTGGTTCCCGGGGACCTCGCGCCGTCCCTCGACCTCGAATCCAAGTACCTGGTCGCGGCCCTCGCCGCCACCAAGCCGGCAGCCGAGGCGCTGCGCACGGATCTCGAGCTGTTCCTCGACGGCATCGAGACACGGCTAGGCCGCACGCCCTGGATCTACACCAGCTACTTCCCGTACCAGGCGGCCCTGGCCACGCGGCCCGACTACGACCCCGCCCGCTTCGACCACTTCGCCGACTACCCATTGTGGTTGAAGGCCTACCCCTACGTGAACGTGGACACCGCGTTCCAACATCGCTTCGACATCGATCCCACGGACATCCCGCCCTCGAAACCCAGCTACCCCAGGAACTGGGTCCCGGCGCCCTGGAATACCGACTGGCGCATACTGCAATACTTCGGTAACGGGCGGCCGAGCGAGAGGAGCAGCGCGGGCTTCGACCCCAATACCGACTGGGACGTCACCCGGGACGGGATCCACGCCCTGCGCGGTCTGGCCGACCTCGGCCATACCGCCCCGCACGTATTCGGAAACATCACGTTCGTCGCCTTTACCGACGAGAACGGCTTCCTCTACCTGCGCCGGCAGGACCAGGGCTGGCAGGACGAGACCCCACCCCCGCCGGGCCCGCCGGCCAAGGGTGACGTCGCGGCGGTGGGCACCGCCGACCAACAGCTGCTGCTGTACCGCAGCCGCGTCGACGGCCACGTGATCGCCCTGTCCCGCACGTTTTCCAGCCCCGCGCAATGGCAGGTCACCGACCTCAGCGACACGACCAAGGGCGCCGGGGCCGCGCCCGCGGCCCTGGACGATCCCTACGTCACTCAGGCCGACGGCGCGTTCCACGCCGTGCACTGGGATGCCGACGACCACCAGACCCACCTGCTCACCGATACCGCCGGCAAATGGCAGGCGGACGCGCTCAGCGCCGGGAGCAGCAGCCGCCCGACGGCTTCGGGCAGCGCGGTACTGTACGTCGATGGCGGAGTGACCCACGTGGTCGCCCGCGCCGGGAGCGACGGACACCTGGTGGACTACCACCGCGACGGACCTTCCGGGGCGGTCCAGGCCGACGACCTCACCGCCACCTGCCACGATGCGGCGGGCCAGGCGTCGCCAGCGGTCACCTACCGGCCGACCGTGTACGTCCCCGCGGCCGGTGACGTACGCATCGTCTGCCGCGGACTCCGCGGCGAGCTGTGGGAGTTAGCTCCCGCGGCCAAGAAGGCCACCAATCTCACCCAGGCAGCCGGCGGATGGCCGCCCAGCGCGGGCAGCCCCTCGGCGGTACTGGCGGGAGGCGCCCGGCATATCCTGTTCCGCACCCGGTTTGGGAGGATTATCGACCTGTTCGACGCGGGCGGCGGCACGTTCAAGTTCCAGGTTGTCCCATGCGACGTACAGGCGGCGGCCGATCCCAGTGCCTATCTCGACGCGGCGAACGCGGCCCTGACCTTCCGCGCGGTCGACGGCACCATCCGCCGGGCGGTATTGCAGGACGGTGGCTGGAGCTGCGAGGACACCACACCGCCGGTCGGTACCAACACCCCTGGGGGCGGCGGCAACTTCATCTGATCCCCACAAGGCCCGTCCGCATAGGGGTGCGAGTAGCAATGGAACGAAAACCTGGTGTTTTTTCTCCGGCCGGAGCTTCTTCCGGCTACCGTCGCGGACGATTCCCACGCCTCGCCCGATCATGTTCTGCAGTGAGCCGGGCGACCGCTTCGGGCCCGGGCCGCACGTAGCGCGAGAGCGTCCGAAGGTCTCGATGGCGTGACTTCGCCATGAGCAGAGGCGCCGAAACATCGTCCTCGCCGAGATGGGTCAGTGCACTGTGCCGCAACTGGTGAAGCGTCCATTGCCCTCCCGAAGCTTCGCGGAACACAGACCACGCCCGCTGATAAGAAAGTCTCCCTCGACCGTCTGGACTTCGATCGGCCTCGGCCGGAACGACGTTGGGCAGCCCTTCGGTCACAAAGACCGGTCCTTGCTGCCGACCGGCCAGATAGCGCGGTAGAAGCCGTGCGGTCGCTGCATCCCATACAACCACCTCTCGGTGACCGCCCTTGCCGATGATCGCCGCGCGTTTACGGCCGAGATCCAGGTCCTCGACGTCCAGAGCGAGGATCTCACTGGCACGCGCGGCGGTTGCGTAGAGCATTCGCCAAAGGAGCTTCTCACGCAGGGCAACATCCAACCGGCACCAGAGCGCGTCAAGCTCTTCGTACGGGATCACCCGCGTCTCATCACGCGGGATTCGACGCCGCTCAAGGCTCGCCGTCGGGTCGCCCTCGATCCAACCCTGGCGCTGGCAGTAACCAAACAAAACCTGGGTTGCAGTCAGCCGCGCGTTCCAGGTGGCCGGTGCGGCCTGGCCCCAGCGGCGAGTGATCCAGCGCTGGAGTTCGGTCCCCGTCAGCGCTGTGATTGGGATGTCGGCACCGAACGTTTCGAGCAACGGGTCATAAGTCGCCCGGTAAGCCCGTCGTGTTGCCGGTGCCAGGTCACGGTCGGCGAAGAACGCCTTGATCGCGGCGCCGAGGGTCGTTTTCGATGGGTGTAGATGGGTAACAGCGGTCATCGGGTTGAGTGGAACGAGAGATAATTCGCCGGGTTCGCTCGAGGCTCGGCTGCCGCAATCCCTTGCGTTCCGGGCAACCAGGGTGTACCTACAAGAGATACTAGCGGGTTATCTCTCGTGCGGCTAGCGCCCTCCTTGCATGCCCGTCGACTTCCTCACCGCCGCGCAGGAGCAACGCTATGGTCGCTTCGCCGGCGAGCCCACGCCACAGCAGCTCGCCAAGTATTTCCATCTCGACGAGACCGATCGGCGGCGCATCTCCCGCCGCCACGGCGACCACAACAAGCTCGGGTTCGCCGCCCAACTGGGTACGGTTCGCTTCCTCGGTACGTTTCTCGCCCAGCCCACCGAGGTTCCCCGCGGCGCCCTTATGTACCTCGCCCTCCAGCTCGGTATCTCCGATCCTGGCTGCATCCGGCACTACCAGGATGACGCCCGATGGCGCCACGTCGAGGAGATCCGCGAAAGCTACGGCTACCGCGAGCTCACCGAATCTCCCCAAGTCTTTCGCCTCGTGCGGTGGCTCTACACGCGCGCGTCGGTGAGCGCCGAGCGACCGAGCGTTCTCTTCGACCACGCCACCGCCTGGCTCGTGGAGCACAAGGTCCTGCTGCCCGGCGTCACCACGCTTGCGCGCCTCATCGCACGGATCCGCGAGCGTGCCGCCGCGCGACTCTGGCAGATCCTGAGTGATGTCCCCACGCCCGAGCAGCGTATCCGGCTCGAGGCGCTGCTCGCGCTTCCAGAGGACGGACGTCCCACAACGCTCGAGCGCCTTCGTCAGGCCCCCACCCGCGTGAGCGGACAAGGAATGCTCGAGGCGCTCGAGCGACTCGATGAGGTGCGAGCGCTCGGCGTGGGTGAGCTTGATCTCTCCCATGTGCCAACCGGTCGCCTCGACGCGCTGGCCCGCCATGCCTATTCGGTGCGCGCCCAGGCCATCTCGCGAATGCGAGATGATCGGAAAATGGCAACGCTGGTGGCCGTAGCGCGTGAGCTTGAGATCCGAGCCACCGATGATGCATTGGACCTCCTCGATGTCCTCGTGAGGGACCTGCTGTCGCAGGCCGAAAGCCAAGGGCGTACTCGGAGATTGCGCACGCTGAAAGACCTCGATGAGGCTGCCCTTCAGCTCTGTGAGGTCTACTGGGCGTTGATGAATCCGGCGTCCACCGACCTCGGGCAAGTCCGCTCGGCGCTCTTTGGGCGCGTCCCCCCCGAGCAGCTCGAGGCAGCCGTGGCAACGATCCAGGCGCTTGCTCGCCCCAGGGAGGGTCGGTACTACGAAGATCTCGTCCGCCGTTATCGGACCGCCCGACTGATTCTCTTCCCCTTGCTCGAGACCTTTGAGTTCCGCGCGAACGAGGCCGGGCGATCGGTTCTGGATGCCCTTGAGACCCTGAGACACAAACGCACCGAGCGCCGGACCCGAGTCCGGGAAGAGGAGCTTCCGCTCGCGGTCGTCACATCTGCTTGGCGGCGCCTGGTTTTCCCCACCCGGGGTGAAGTCGACCGACGAGCCTACACCCTGTGTGTGCTGGAGCGCCTGCGCCATGCACTCGCCCGCCATGACGTCTTTGTCGATAAAAGCAAGCATTGGGGGGACCCGCGCGCTCAGTTACTCGAAGGCAGCGCGTGGGAGGCGGCTCGACCTCGCGTTTGCCGCATGCTGCGCCGCTCGCCGAATGCGGAAGACGAGCTCGCGCTGCTTGAAAAGGAGCTCGACCAGACCTATCGGCGCACGATTGCGCGTTTCGACGAAAATGAAGCCGCCCGGGTCGAGCGCAAAAAGGATGGGCGCGAGACACTCGTCCTGAGTCCCCTCGACGCGCTCGAGGAACCACAGAGCCTTATCGATCTGCGTGACCAAGTGAGCGCACGCCTGCCGCGCGTGGACCTGCCGGACGTGCTCCTCGAGGTAGACGCCTGGACGGGATTCACAAAGGAGTTTAGCCACGCGAGCGAGGCGCGCGCCCGGGTCGAGGACCTCACGACCAGCCTCTGCGCGGAGCTCGTCGCCCAAGCCTGCAATCTCGGTTACGAGCCCGTCGTGCGACCGGGCGTTGCGGCGCTCACGCGCGGGCGGCTCTCGTGGGTTGCCCAGAACTATGTCCGCGGAGAGACGATCGCTGCTGCCAATGCCCGCCTCGTCGATCACCAAGCCACCATCGCGCTCGCTCAGCGGTGGGGAGGCGGCGACGTCGCCTCGGCCGATGGGCTTCGCTTCGTCGTGCCCGTGCGCACGATCAACGCCGGTCCTAACCCGAGGTATTTCGGGACCGGGCGCGGGATTACCTACCTCAACTTCACCAGCGACCAGTTCACCGGCTTTAGCGGTCTCGTTATCCCGGGCACCCTGCGCGACTCGATCTACATCCTCGAGGGTCTCCTTCAGAATGAGACGAGCCTGCGTCCGGTCCGGATCATCACCGACACGGCATCCTACAGTGACTTGGTCTTCGGACTCTTCCGCCTGCTCCGGTACCAGTTCAGTCCGAGGATTGCGGATCTCGGCGATGCTCGACTCTGGCGGCTCGATCAAGGCGCGGATTACGGGCCGCTCAATAAAGTCGCCCGCCATCGTATCAGTGCAAAGCTGATTCGAATCCGATGGGACGACATGCTCCGCGTCAGCGGCTCGCTCGCTTTCGGAACCGTCAATGCCACCGAGCTCATACGCGCGTTGCAGGGAGGTGGGCGCCCCACTACCCTCGGGCGGGCAATCGCCGAGTACGGTCGCATCTCCAAGACGCTGCACTTGCTCAACGTCATCGACGACGAGAGCTACCGCCGCCAGATGCTCATCCAGCTCAATCGTCAGGAGGGTCGGCATTCGCTCGCTCGGGCCGTCTTCCACGGCAGGAGG
>Ga0307440_1001854_pt1 | contig 10137 bp, 9 predicted proteins | sample SalMarWE160410MG_FD_202150 | JGI IMG/M metagenome (GOLD analysis project Ga0307440, IMG submission 202150) | Salt marsh sediment microbial communities from the Plum Island Ecosystem LTER, Massachusetts, United States - WE1604-10 | ecosystem: Environmental > Aquatic > Marine > Intertidal zone >... | reverse complement strand
TCCCGCTCGACGTCCTCGCCGTCGGCGGCGTCGGGGCCCGGCGCGGCCCGCCGGGGAGCCGGAGCGCTCTTGCAGTTCGCCGGCAGCGTGTCCAGGGCCTCCTCCTGCGAGGCGAGCGCGCCCTCGCGGTCGGCCACCTCGCCCGGCGACGGGGCCGACTCCAGGATCAGACGGGCGTGACGCTCGTAGGTCAGGTAGTTGTAGATCCAGTTCACCAGCGTGCTGACGCGGTTCTTGAAGCCCGGCAGGTAGAGCAGGTGGAGCAACAGCCAACCCAGCCACCCCACGAAGCCGCGCAGCTTGAGGGCACCGAAGCGGCGCGAGAGCTCGGCGATGCCGGCGTTGCGGCCCACGATCGCCATCATGCCGCGATCGGCGTAGTGGAAGCGCTGCCGCGGCTCGTGCTCCAGCGAGCGCCGCACCATACGGGCGGCATGGCGCCCCTGCTGGATGGCCACCTGCGCCACCTGTGGGTAGGGGTGGCCGGCCTCGTCGAGCGCGCCGGAGAGGTCACCGACGGCGAACACGTCGGGGTGGTCGGGGAGGCTGAGGTCGCCCCGGGTGGGGACGCGATAGCCCTTGCCGAGTTCGAGCCCCAGCGCCTCGGCCAACGGGTGGCCGCGCACGCCGGCGACCCAGATGAGCGTGTGGGTCGGGATGGTCTCGCCGGAGTCGAGCACCACCTCGGTCGCGCGGACCTCCGACACCTTGGCGCCCAGGCGCACGTCCACGCCGCGGCGCCTGAGCACTCGCTCGGCGTAACGCTGCGAGCGCGGGTCGAACGGCGGGAGCACCCTGTCGGTCATCTCGAGCAGGATGACGCGCGCTTTGGAGGCGTCGAGCTCCGGGAAGTCGAGCGGCACCACCCGGTCGAAGAGCTCCACCAGCGCTCCCGCCATCTCCACGCCGGTCGGCCCCGCACCGACCAGCACGAAGGTCAGCGCTCCCTCATCGACCAGCGACGGGTCGGCACTGGCGCGCTCGAAGCGGCGCAGGATATGGCTGCGCAGGGTGTTCGCCTCGGAGACGCTCTTGATCATGAAACCGTAGCGCTTCACGCCCGGAACGCCGAAGTCGTCGTAGATCGCGCCGGCGGCGAGGATCAGCGAGTCGAACGCCAGCCGGGCGCCGTCGGCGAGCTCGAGCTCGCGGGCGGCCCAGTCGACGCCGGAGACGGTGCCCTGGCGGAAGCGCAGGTTCTGCTGGCGCCGGAAGATGTCGCGCACCTGGTGGGCCACGTCGCTGACGTCGAGGCCGGCGGTGGCCACCTGGTAGAGCAGCGGCTGGAAGGTGTGGTAGTTGTGCTGGTCGACGATGAGTACGTCGACGGGAGCGTGCTTCAACTCCTTCGCGGCGTTCAAGCCCGCGAAGCCGGCACCGACGATGATCACGCGTGGACGGTTCATGCTGGCGTCCACCTCCTCACGGGGAGCGTGCGAACGGGGACGTTCGGGGAACGCCGCGCGCCGAACGCGGCTCCCGTCACGCGACGCTAAGCGACCCGGGACGTCGTCCGGGTGCCGCGGCCGACACGGCCGCGAGCGCCACGGAGCGCCGAACGGCGTCTCAGCGGGCCAGTTTGAGCGCGATGCGGCGGCCGGTCTCGGTGTCGGCGATGCCGCCCTCGCCGGTCTCCCGCAGTTCCGGGGGCAGCATCCGGCCGACCGAGGCCATCGCCTGCACGACCTCGTCCGGCGGGATGACCGAGGTCAGGCCCGCCAGCGCGAGTTGGGCAGAGCTGACGGCATGCACGCTGTAGAAGGCGTTGCGCGACACGCAGGGCACCTCGACGTAGCCGCCCACGGGATCGCACACCAGGCCGATGGTGTTCATGAGGGCCATGGCCGCCGCGTGCACGCTGGCGTGCGCGTCGCCCCCCAACAGCTCGGTGACGGCGGCCGCCGCCATGGCGGCGGACGAGCCGATCTCGGCCTGACAGCCGCCGGTCGAGCCGGCGATGAACATCTTGGCCTGGATGGCGTCGCCGACGGCCGCCGCGAGCACCAGCGGCAGGACCAGCGCGTCGTCGTCGAGGCCCAGGTGGTCGGCGACACCCAGCAGGGCGCCGGGCACGGTGCCCGCGCTGCCGGCGGTGGGGGCCGCCACGATCCGCCCCATGCGGGCGTTCTCCTCGTTGACGGCCATGGCGTAGGCCTGGACGCGCTTGAGCAGGGGAGCCCGGAGGGCATCGTCGGCCTCCCACAGCCCCTTGGCGTTCCAGCCCACCATGCCGGTGCGGCTGGGCTCGGCCGACGCGAGGCCGCGTTCGATCGCGTCGCGCATCGCCCGGATACGCTCGCGCATGCCTGTCAGCACTCGCCGGCGTTCGGCCTGGTCGGTGCCGACCTCGTCGGCGAGCGCCAGCTCCGAGGCGCGGCCGGGCGCGGCGGCCAGCTCGGCGAGCGTCACGATGCCTCCGCTCCGGCCGTGGCGAGGTCGGCCACGTCGTCGGCGTCCTCGCCGCTCATGACCTCGGGCAGCATGCGTAGCCAATGGATGTAGGGCACGTGCGTGAGGTAGTCCAGTGCGTATTGCGCCAGCCGTCGGTCGACCTCGATGGACATCATCGCCAGGCCGCCGCGCTTGCGCCGCGCCGAGTGGAGCGTCGCAACGTTGCCTTCATCGTCGGCGATGACCCGAGCCACGCGTGCGATGATCCCCGGCTTGTCGTCGTGCAGCGCCAGCAGCGTGTGGTAGGCGCCGGTGACCCCGACCTCGAAATCGCGCACGCTGAACACGCGGATCATCCCGCCTCCCAGACTCGAGCCGGTCACCTCGATGGCCTCGTCGTCGTTGGTGAGCTCCAGGCGGACGGAGTTGGGGTGGACGTCACCGAGGTCGGCGGTCTCGAAGTCGAGCTCGAGCCCGGCCGCGCGTGCGTGCTCGAGTGCCGCGGGGATGCGAACGTCATCCGGGAAGTAGCCCAGCAGCCCGGCCGCCAACGCCACGTCGGTGCCGTGGCCGTGCGCCGTCTTGGCGAACGAGCCGTGCAGCGTGACGCGCGCCCGCGTCGGCGGTGCGAGCAAGGTGTGCCGCGCCAGCAGCGCCAGCCGGCAGGCGCCGGCGGTGTGCGAGCTCGACGGCCCCACCATGACCGGGCCGACCATGTCCAGGAGACCCACGCGCCCATGCTATACCCGCGTTCCCGCCTCCGGAGCGCCTCCGAGCGACGGATGCGCCCCGCGCGCGGCCGCGTCGGCGCCGGATGTAAAAGCCCCTTGACATCTGGAGGGTGTGGATGTAAAGTTCCTTTGACATGAGGAGCGCACGTCGATCCGTCCCAGCGCAGCGCGATCGCGCCACGCGCGAAGGCAGGCTACATAGCCGGCTGCGCGAGCAACGCAGGGCGGCCGGGCTCACCCAGGCCGAGCTGGCGGAGCGGGTCGGAGTCACCCGGCAGACCATCATCGCCATCGAGCGCGGGGGGTACGTACCGTCGGTGGTGTTGGCGCTCCTCCTGGCTACGGAACTGTCGATCGCGGTCGAGCGTCTGTTCTGGCTCGACCGCCCGGAAGGGGAAGCGCCATGAGCATGTCTTTCAGGTATGTCGCGACCCGCCTGTTCGTTGCCGCCGTGATGGCCGTGTTGGTGGGACTCGTAGGTGGCTCCTGGTACCTCGCCGGCGTATTCGGGGGCCTGAGCTTCGTCGTCCTGATGGTGGCGCGCCGTGGCGGCCGCTACCTCACCTCCGCCGACGGCTCGGTCTTGCGGCGAGACGAGCGCGGCCGCGAGATCGCTGATCGGGCCGCCCGCAACGGCTTCGTGGTGCTGATGCTGGCCACCGGTACCCTGTCGATGGTGTTCCACGCGCTCGGTCGCGCAGCGGTGCCGGTCGGCCTGCTCGAAGGTGCGCTGGCGCTCGCCGCGTTGGCCTGGCTTGCGAGCGACCTGTGGCAACGGCGCGGCTGAGCCGCCCTGGAGGCAACGATCGGCGGCCCCGCCACGGGCGCGCTCAGGGGCTGCAAAACGACAGCACGGAGAAGGGGCGGCCTGTACGCGCCGCCCCTGGTCATTCCATGTGCGATGGAGAAGGGCCTACTGGCGCACGCGCTCCTTGAGGCTCTTGCCGGGCTTGAAGGCGGGGTACTTGCTGGCCGGGATCTTGATCTTCTCGGTCGTCCCGGGCTTGACGCCCGTGCGCGCCTTGCGACGACGGACCTCGAAGGTGCCGAATCCCGTCAGCTGCACCTTGTAGTTGTTGTCCAGGTGCGTGCTGATCTTGCCCAGCATGGTGTCCATGACTTCCTTGACTTCCTTCTTCTTCATTCCGGTCTCGTCGGCCACCATATCGACGAGGTCCGCCTTGGACACGGTCTTTGCCTTGGCCATTCGACTCCTCCTCCTCGAATCCTCGAACTTGCGTGCACTGTAGCAGACCGGTGCCAGAAGAGCAAGTCTGTCACGGCGTTTATCGGATTTTTCACGCGCCAACGCCGCTGGGGACGCGTCTATCGAGAGACCGTCTCGCGCGCCTCGTCTGCGCGCCCCTCGTCCTGTAAGAGTGGCGTCCTGGACGGCAACATGGCGTCCACACGCTGCATCAGCTCGCGGGTCAACCGGCGCGTGTCGTCACGCTTGCCGCCGACCGACTCGATGGGGTCGCCGAAGCGCACGTGGAAGGTGCGACCCTCCCGCCACACCGCAGCCGGCTGGAGCGGGACGCCGGCTCGCTGCGCCAGGTAGGCCGCCCCGTCGAGCGCCTCCTTGTCGCCGCTGTTTCGGGTCCCCTGGGCGAAGATGCCGATCGCCATACCGCCGCGAAGTTGCCGCAGCGCAGCCTTGATGGCCCCGATGTCGTTGGCGGCCCGGTCGACGGGGAACGCGCGCAGCCCGTGCATGAGCAGGGCGCTGCCGGCACTCTCGAAGAGCTCCTTCTTCGCCATGAAGTGGATCTCCCGCGGCACCGAGACCCCCACCACGGGCGGGTCCCAGGCGCTGAGGTGGTTGCAGGCCACGACCAGCCCGCGCCCGTCACGGGGCACCTTGTGGGCGTCCTCCACCCGCAGACCGTAGACGAGGCGGGTGAGCGCCCGGAACGACACGACGGCCAGCACGTAGAACCACTTGCCGCGCACGAGGCGATCGAGAAGCCGTATCACCCTCCGATTGTAGGGGTTGCGCCGCCGGTCGAGCGACCGGGCCGGCTCATCCCGGGCTCTCGCTGAGATCGGTCGGCCGGCCACCGGCTCGGCTCCAGGCGCTGAGCTCGGCGGCGACCAGGGCGCCGACCAGGAACAGCATCAGCGCCAGGTAGAGCCACAGCAGGAGCGCCACCAGGCTGGTGATGAAGCCGTAGACGAGGTTGAAGCGTTCGGCGTTGAAGGTGAGCAGCAGGGCCTGGCGCACCAACACCACGCCGAAGGCACTCACCAGCGCGCCGAGCAGGGCGCCGACCCAGGAGCTCTTCTCGCGCGGGAGGTAACGGAACGTCAGCGTGAACGCCACCACCGCCACCAGGATTCGGACCGTCCCCAGAGCGAAGCCGGAACGGGTGCCGAGCGGCAGCCCCGGGAGGTGCACGTTGAATCCGGCGAGCCACCCCGCAAGGGCGCGCGAGAACTCGTTCAGACCGGAGATCAAGACGCCCCCCACCACCTCGACGGCGATCACCAGCGCGACGCTCAACACCAGCACGATCGCGACGAAGCGCTTGCGCCAGAAGCCGCGGACGCGCGGGACGTCGAAGACGACCTCGAGCGCCTGTTGCAGCGAGGTGAAGAAGTTGCCGCTCGCCCATACCAGCACCAGGAACGACAGCGCACTGCGCAGCAGTGCCCCCTGATTCAGCTCCTGCAGGACTGCGTCGAAGCTGTGTGACACCAGCCCCGCGGTGTTCTGTTGCAGGGGCAGGGCCTGGCTCAGCAGATCGTCGAGCGCCCGGCGGTACTGGGCGGCGAGCTCGGGATTGGTGCGCAGCAGCACCCCCAGCCAGCCCGCGAGCAGCAGCAGCAACGGGCCGAGCGAGAAGGTGGCGTAGTATGCCAGCGCCGCGGCGAGCATCTGCAGCCGGACGTCCTGGAAGCGGCGGACCAGGCGGCGGCCGAAGATCAGAGGGTGCCGCAAGACCTCGCGCATGGGGCGGCGCTCAGGTCGTCCGGGATCGTCTGCGGTGGACGTAGATCGCGACCAGCACGCCGGCGAAGGCCACCAGGCCGTGCAGCACGATCCAGGTGCGCTCCTCGCCCGCCCACGGCAGCGTCACCAGGAACAGCGCCTTCTTGGACGCCGCCGCCACGAAGATCATGGGGACGACCTCCAGCAGCGGGGAGAGCACGATCGCAACGTAGGGCCACGACCACTCCAGCGCCAGCATCGCCAGCAGGTTGGTGCTCAGCACGATAGGGAGCATGGTCAACCACGCCGGGTCGCCGCTGACCAGTCCACCGAGTGGCGCGAGCAGGGCCGTAAGGTAGGCGGCCGGCATGCCCGCTTCGGCGAACGCCAGGTACGCGAACAGCAGCACCCCCAACGACCGGAACAGCACCGGCATGGGCGCCACTGCGCTCACTACCGCCGCCAGGAACAGGAACACCCCGACGATCATCCTGCGGGGCGCGGGGGCGGTGCGGATCATCGGGAAGGCTCCATGGTCATGGGGTCCTCGCCACGCCGTAGGATACCGGTCACGGCCATGAGAGCGTCAAACAAGGGCAGGGCGTGCGCTTCAGCTTCAGGCAACGTCGGCGACCTCGCGCAGGCGTGCGCTGATCTCGGGCACATGCCGCAGGAAGCTGCCGGTGCTGGAGACCTCCTGGCTGGCGACGCCCTCGGGCGTGCCCTCGGCCACGATGGCGCCGCCGCGTGCGCCGCCGTCCGGCCCGAGATCGACGATCCAGTCGGCGGTCTTGATGACGTCGATGTTGTGCTCGATCACCACCAGCGTGTTGCCGTTGTCCACCAGCCGGTGCAGAACGTCCAGCAGCTTGCGCACGTCGTCGAAATGGAGGCCGGTGGTGGGCTCGTCGAGGATGTAGAGGGTCTTGCCGGTGGAGCGCTTGCCCAGCTCGGAGGCGAGCTTGACGCGCTGCGCCTCGCCGCCCGACAGGGTGGGGGAGGGCTGGCCGACCTTGATGTAGCCCAGGCCCACGTCCTTCATGAGCTGCAGCTTACGCGCCACGTTGGGGATGTTCTCGAAGAACTCGAGCCCCTCCTCCACCGTCATCTCCAGCACGTCGGAGATCGACTTGCCGCGGATCTTCACTTCCAGCGTCTCGCGGTTGTAGCGGTGGCCCTTGCACACCTCGCACGGGACGTAGATGTCGGGCAGGAAGTACATCTCAACCTTGACGGTGCCGTCGCCCTTGCAGGCCTCGCAGCGTCCCCCCTTGACGTTGAAGGAGAATCGGCCCGGCTTGTAGCCGCGCTTGCGCGCCTCCGGCGCACGTGCGAACAGGTCGCGGATGTCGGTGAAGATCCCCGTGTAGGTGGCAGGGTTGGACCGCGGGGTGCGTCCGATCGGGCTCTGATCGATCTCGATGACCTTGTCGATGTGCTCGGTCCCGTTGATGCGTGCGTGCGCGCCGGGCTGGGCCTTGGCCCGGTACAGCTGCTTGGCCAGCGAGGCGTGCAGGATGCTGTGCACCAGCGTCGACTTGCCCGAGCCGGAGGCGCCGGTGATGCAGGTGAGCGTGCCCAACGGGATCGCGACGTCGATGTCGCGCAGGTTGTGCTCGCGTGCCCCGACGATGGTCAGCTTCTTGCCGTTGCCTTCGCGCCGTTTGCCGGGCACCTCGATCTTGCGCTCACCGCGCAGGTAGGCGGCGGTGAGCGAGTTCCGATCCTGTTCTAGCTCGGCGGGGGTGCCGGCCGCCACCACCTCCCCGCCGTGCACGCCCGCGCCGGGGCCCAGGTCGACGATGTAGTCGGCCGAGCGCATCGTCTCCTCGTCGTGCTCCACCACGATCAGGGTGTTGCCGAGGTCGCGCAGGCTCATCAGGGTGCGCAACAGCCGCGCGTTGTCGCGCGGGTGGAGGCCGATGGAGGGCTCGTCGAGCACGTAGAGCACGCCGGTCAGCCCGCTCCCGACCTGGGTGGCCAGGCGGATGCGTTGCGCCTCGCCGCCCGACAGCGTGTTGGCGGTGCGGTCCAGGCTCAGATAATCGAGGCCGACGTCCTCCAGGAAGCCCAGTCGGGAGTTGACCTCACGCAGGATGGGGCGCGCCACCTTGCCCGCCTGCCCCGGCAGGTCGACTTCGGAGAAGAAGGCGCGCGCGTCGAGCACGGTCATCCCCGACACGTCGGCGATGTTGCGGTCGGCGACGGTGACGGCGAGGACCTCCCTCTTGTAGCGGGTGCCGCCGCACTCCGAGCACGGCACCAGCGACATGTACTCCTCGAGTCGCTCGCGGGCGTACTCGCTGGTGGCCTCCTTCAGACGCCGATCGAGGTTGGGGATGACGCCCTCGAAGTCGGCCTTGAAGCGCATCGTCTCGCGGCCGCCGCGCGTGTAGACGACCTCGATGGGCTCGGGCGTGCCGCGCAGCACCAGGCGGCGGACATCCTCGTTCAGGTCGCGCCAGGGGGTCTGCAGGTCGAACTGGTAGGCCTCGGCGAGCGCGCGCAGCCGGTCCCAGTAGAAGACCTTGGAGCCGTCCGAGCGGGCGCCGCTCCACGGCTGGATGGCGCCCCGCGCGATGGAGAGCGTTTCGTCGGGCACGATGAGCTTGGGGTCGAACTGCTGCAGGTAGCCCAGCCCCGAGCAGTGGGGGCAGGCGCCGTAGGGGGAGTTGAAGCTGAAGGTGCGCGGCTCGAGCTCCTCCAGGAAGGTGCCGTGCTCCGGGCAGGCGAACTTCTCGCTGAGCAGCTCGTCGACATCGTCGTCGGGCAGGAACACGCGCATCAGGCCCTCGCCGCGCGCCAGCGCCAGCTCGGTGGACTCGGCGATGCGCGTGCGGTCCTCCTCGTTGAGCTTCACGCGGTCGACGACGATGTCGATGTCGTGCTTCTCGTAGCGCTCGAGGTTGGCGTCGATGGCCTGGTCGAGGGTCTGTACCTCGCCGTCGAGGCGTACCCGCGCGAAGCCCTCCTTCTTGAGGTCCTGGAAGAGCTTCCGGTACTCGCCCTTGCGGCCGCGCACGAGCGGTGCGAGCAACATGGCGCGGGCCCCGGGGTAGCGCTCGAGCATGCGGTCGACGATCTCGCTCGCCGACTGCCGTTCGATGCGCCGCCCACACTCAGGGCAGTGCGGCACGCCGGCGCGCGCGAACAGCAGGCGCAGGTAGTCGTGGATCTCGGTGACCGTGCCGACGGTGGAGCGTGGGTTGTGGCTGGTCGTCTTCTGGTCGATGCTGATCGCCGGCGAGAGCCCCTCGATGGCGTCGACGTCGGGCTTGTCCATGATGCCGAGGAACTGCCGCGCGTAGGCGGACAGACTCTCGACGTAACGACGCTGGCCTTCGGCGTAGATGGTGTCGAAGGCGAGCGTGGACTTACCGGAACCCGAGACTCCCGTGAAGACGATGAAGGCGTTGCGGGGAAGCTCCAGGTCGATGCCCTTGAGGTTGTGCTCGCGGGCGCCGCGGATAACGATGTCCTGCAAGGTGCCTCCTGCTGGGACCGCCCGCCTGGCGGCGGAGCGGCGATCCTGCCGCGCGGGATCCTTCGGCGGAACGGGGGCGCCGCCGGTCACGACGACGGGCGCGACGCCGCGGGTCGAACGAAACAGTTTACCAGACCCCCGCAGCTCGGCACGGTGGCGGGGAATGCCGGACGCGTCCGCACGTCTCCGGCGCCGCCCGCCAGCGGGCGTCACGATCATGGGCGGCGGAGGATCGCTGTGGAGCGTCCCCGCCGCCCTGGCGGCGTTCGATCTCGGCCGAGCCCGGGCCTGCGGCCCCGCCCGCCGTTCAGCCCCCGTGTGCCTCCCTACGCAGGATCGCCAGGCTGCCGCGCATGGCGAACAGCACGATCGCCAGCACCAGCAGCACCGGCCACAGCGTCCACAGCAGGAACAGCGCGATGAGGGCGGCAACGGTGAGGGGGAGCCGCACCATCACCTCTCCCTTGCGGTCGCGCAGCGCGAGCTGCCTGCGGTTGCCCTCCGCGATCAGGCGGCCCAGGGCACGCCACATCATCTCGAGAGTCTCACCCAGACGGTCCCAAACGTCCTTGCGGTTGTCGTCGTTACGTTCTCGGTCG
>Ga0307440_1001853_pt1 | contig 10141 bp, 14 predicted proteins | sample SalMarWE160410MG_FD_202150 | JGI IMG/M metagenome (GOLD analysis project Ga0307440, IMG submission 202150) | Salt marsh sediment microbial communities from the Plum Island Ecosystem LTER, Massachusetts, United States - WE1604-10 | ecosystem: Environmental > Aquatic > Marine > Intertidal zone >... | reverse complement strand
GTAATTCGGGACGTACTCTTTCCCCTTTTCGTCCTTGAACGGCGCTACCTCCCGCTCCATTCCAACTTTGAGCATCACGATCTTTCCACCTACCAATCGTACCTGCCCAACTTGTAAACATCTAACCCACATGGCTCTCTCCTTTTAAAAAGAGAGGGGGCCGAAACCCCCTCAAATGTTATGCTGCGCTCTGAGAACCAATCACGATTCCCGCATCGTACGTTCCGCCACTCGCATCCGTAAGACTCAGGGTAACGTACCTCTGGATATTCTGGGGCAAGAAGAAACGGAATACCCCTGCATTAAGAACCGCCGCCGATACTATTGTCGTCTGACGGGTGGTGGCCGGAGAAGCGGTGGTGCCATCAAGTACGACTACCGCCGAAACTCCGGCAAGGCTTTGCCCAACAATGAAGCATTCAATAGGTTGCCCTTTTCCACGGTTTGTCCCACCAAGGTCAATGACCTCCGGAGTACCCCCGTATGCGAGATCGGTTGCAAAACTTACTGTGTTGTCACGAATCATTGTAGCCTCCTATTAGGAAAGGGCCGTTTCGGTCAGAGTGATAGAATCACACTGACGGATCGGGATACCATTGAGATTGAGAACATTCTTCTCTCCATAAACCTCACCAATATTCAAGGCCAGATTGGCCTTGAGGTAGGCAAGTTTGGTGAGATAGGATTTGACGTTCCGGTTCATGTAGTACGCCGGACGGACAGACTTCAGGTCCGGAAGGGCGTGTTGCATGTCGATGAGGTTGTTCAAGAACAGGGTGAGCAGGGCGTCGTTCAGCGTGGCGGTAACATCAATATTTGCCAACCTCGCTACGTACCGCCAATCCTCTACTGCAAGACCCATGGACAGACGGAAATGTTCGGCATAGGCGCGATAAACGCCACCATCGGCATCGTAAACATCAATTACGCCAAGATCCTCTGTCTCAATACCCATCTTGGACCCTTGAGGATAGATACCGTAGACGGGATCACCCCAACCAATCAACCAAACCGAGGTACAGTTAGAGCTTCCGCCCATGCTGTAAACCTGATTCATGGGATTAAAAGCTCCAAAAGAGTCTGTCTTCTTTCCGAGGGAGTCGTACCGAGGGGCAAACCCATGATACTCTTCAGGATAGGTCGTAACATCCCCATAAAACAGAACGTCACAATTCTGCTTGGAGAGTCCACGGACAATTCGATCCCCTTTCTCCTTACGGAACTGCGCAATGTTCCCAGAGAGCCTGGCAAGAACAACATCCGCCTGTGCCCGGTTCTCCAACAGCCCGATTGTCTCATCAACCTGCAAGGTTCCGGCATCCTTGGGACGGATACCTTTGTTAAGGGACCGCCATGTTCCTTCCGGGAGGCCATCTTCAACAGTTATGCGGTGATACATCTTCCCGTTTGCCTCTTTATACGGAATATCCGCCATAACTTCGTTGGTGTAGGTGTACACCTTCCCGATATCCGCAAGAGAACCATCAGGGTCCAGCATTTTTGTGAGGTTGTACAGTGTCGGCCACTGCGCACCTGTCGTCGGATCAAACGCCATTTTTAATCTCCTTACTCTTCATCTTTAAACATTGTAGGATACCTGTCTCGGAGAGGGTCTTTTTTACCTGTCTGTACCCTTTCTCCTTTGATATGGCCTCCTTCCTTTAGGAATCCCCCTACCTCATGCAAAAATTGAATGAGAACGGGGTTTGCACCCTCCCCGGTTGCCCTGAGTATCTGTGCAACCCTGGCACCAGATGGTACTGCTCGAAGAACTGATTCCGCAGTCTGGAGATTTTCGTCCTTCTTATCCCCCCAGGATTGAAACAACTCAGAACGGCCCTTGTCGTAGACGTTCTTCTTTGCTGCCTCGAAGTGCTGCGTTCTGCCACTGTCCAAAGCTATCATGGCGTCAAGCTGTTCCTGCGAAAACTTGTTCTTCTTTGCGAACTCACCAATCTGTTCGGGCACTCCTTCTGGAAGTTTGTAGGTGTCCGGCAACGCTTGAGCGAGGTCGGCCTTTGCATAGGCCCGAGCCAACTCTTCTGGAGAACCGAAGTCTTTTAACCTTTCATTTCCTTGAAGGTCTTCCGGTAGCCAACTCGTAGAAGCGCTCTCTCCTTTAGGAGGATCGTCACCTTTCGGAGTTTCCACAGGAGGTGCGTCTGTCGAAACTGTGGGCGTGTCCGTAGCAAGAACCTTCTCCCCCGGAGTGGCTCCAGTTTCCACATTTATGTTTTCCACCGGAGGAGTCTGAGACTCTACCGGAGGAGTATTTTCAGTCATTGTTGTCGTCTCTGTTTCCATTTTCTTTCTCTCTCCTCAGAAGTAATGAAGGATACAGTGTCGGCTCTATATCCTGTAAAGTTCTTATGATGTCGAGTCCAATACTTTGCCGACCTAAAAGATAATCTGTTTTTCCCCTATCCGCAGTAAAAGAATCCGAATAGTTATCACACAATCCAAATATGTGCCATAGCATCAAATATCCATCTTCTGACTTCAGAACATTCCGGATAGCGAGTTTTAGCCGATCATATGCCTTTTTCTCCTCTTTTTCTCTTTTGGCCTCTTCTCTCTCTGGATCAAGCATTGCCGCCTCCGAACACATCCGATATATTTACTCCGGCAGAACTCATATCCCTCGCAGCAGAAGCTCTGTCTTTTATGGTAGCATTCTCGGCTTGCACCTGGGCCATCTGCTGTTGTTGCTTCTGCGCTTTCTGTAACTCTTGCGCTCTCGCCTGCCGTATACTCGCCACCTCCTCATCGGAACGGAGGATAATAGAAGGAACGCCGGTCATATCAGCGTACTCATCAATAGCCGCATCGCTGTTGACCTTATCGAGAACCTTCTGATCAACCGAAGCAACCGCTCCCGTAAATTGGAAGAAGTCTTGAATCGACCGTGTTCCAAGAGCCTTCTGCGCTTGAGCGAGAACCGATATAAGGGACACATCATAACTCGATGCCTGTACCATCTCCTGCAAGGCCGGATCGAGCGGGGGAAGCATCCCTTTTCTCAAAAGGATATTGAACCCTCTCTCGATGATCGGTTTGTAAAATTCATGATACAGTCGCTCTACTACCGGACCTATGCGGATCATCTTCTCCTGATCCTTCACATTGACCTCTCCGGTACGTAGAGGGGAGGCATTAGGATCTCTCATAATTGAGAGGAAGATATCATTATAGAATGTCCGTTGCAAACGCTGTTCTACTCTCTCAACAAATGCGGAAACCCCCTGATAATTGAACGGCTTGTCATACAGAGATGTTACCTTTTCGTTCATCGTGTTACGGGAATATGTAACCCCTCCGGGGAGGCCCTTGATCTTTCCCTTCAAATGCGCGGGAGCAAAAAGAGGAGGACTTACATCTTTGTGAACGGCCATAGATGCAGACTTCTCCATCTCTTGAAGCCGCATAATGTCGGGAAGCGCCTCTATTCCCGGACTCGTTCCATAAATATCCGACCCTACAATCTCCCAACGCGCCGTGGGATACGGGAATTCGTAAAATCCCTCGATACGTAGGAGGGTTCCCCCGCCTTCTGCTTTCTCCATGTCGGATTTTGCTGCCCCCTGCCCCAAGAGATACAGAACCCGAGTGAATCGCTTATCCTTCTGGAAAATCCGCGGGACGGTTGCTTCGAGAGTTGTGAAATAACTATTCAAGAAGGCTACATTTCCCGCTTTTTTGATAAAAGATTCCGGAAGTTTGTCCCTATACTCATCAATAAGGTGCTGCCCTTTTTTAAAAACAGGACGATAGAATTGGTTTACTATACCCCGAGAATCCAACCCTATTACATACTCTCCAAACGTCATTCCCTCAAAACGGAAAGGGTCGCCATCCTCTCCGAAATATAGCGACCCCGTACCAAAACCCCCCAATTCGTTATAGAAAGAATGAACGCATTGATAAAAGTTCGAAGCGGAGAACGCATCATAGAGCGTCTTGTTCACCTCGTACATCCATCGAGATAATACCGGGTTCTTTTTAAGCTGCGGATTCGTGAATTGAAGACGAAACCATGGACGAGATGGAGAAGTCAACCAGCCATGTATTCCCGCAGAAAGGATTTTGAGAGCCTCCTTTCCCGCTGGATTCACAACCCTTGGAGATGTAAACTTTCTTTTTGCCGGACGTTCAAGATTGTTGAACATCCCCCTCCCTGGAAGGAGATAGCTTGATATCCTTCGAGCTTCAACATCAATGTCCCTTCTCTCGTCAAGAAGTTCTTCATACTCCTGAAGGTATTCCTTTACCCCCCATTCCTGTATGTCTTTTTTGGGCACGAATTAACTCCCTGTCAGAACAGAATCGGTTAAAGCCACATCCCTACCAGTAAGAGGAGAGGTGATTATTGTACTCTCTCTCCCTCTCCTGTGCGCTACATTTGTGTCATAGTACGCCAATATCTTCTTCTTCAACTCATCGGACTGCATCTTCCAATCGACAGTTTTGTCAACTGTAGGCTTTGGGGCAGAGGCCATGAGATTATCGATCTGGTGCATGTTCTGCACCTGCGCTTCCATCATCTGCTTCTGCATTTCCCCCATGGCAAGATACATCGGAGACATATCGATCTGGGGTGCCGTTGTCGGTTGCACAACGTATTGTGGTGGTGATGACCCTTTACCGCCCATATCTTTTATCCTAGTATGTTATTAGCCGCTCCAAGGGGGTCTGCAACCGCGGCAACCGCGGAACCTTTTGCTTTTACCTTCTTACCCGCAGGAACTTCTGGGGTTTTATCGGTCTTACTCCCTGGCGTAGCTGTTCCAATCTGAATAGGAAGATCCCAGGTATACCCTGCATCGCCATATTTCGAGACAAGGCCATGCAGTTGATCCTCCTGCCCCTGCGTCCAATAGTTTGCAAACGCATTATTGATTCGTTTCTGCTTATCCGCATCATTCACCGTATAGTCCATGCCCACTGTCTTAGCATGCGCAAGTTCATCGGCGATCTGCGTGTTTACCTCATTTACTGCTTGATTGGCAGCATCGAATTTAGAACTATAAAGATCCGATACCTGTGCAAGACCTGCCGCCTTCTCTGCGTCTGCTTGCTGCGCTGCGAGTTTGGCATTGTAGTCATTCTCCTGAGAGGCGTACATAGCGGAGAAGTCCGGCATTTCAAAACTCATAGCCACTGGAGCCGGTGCCGGTTCCGGAGGGGGCATCGGTGGTGGTGACGAAGAACTCCCTTTTCCCCCCATCTCAGCACCCCCTTCCTTTGCCTTTTCCTTTGCCTTTACCCTTGCCTTTCATTGTTCTTCTCCTTGTAGAGGTCGTCTGCTGTAAGTTGAGAAATGTACCCATCACATACTTTGTTATCAGCATAAGCGAGAACAAACACGTCTGTCAAGTAACATTTGAACACGTAACCTATCTTTTTTATGAATCGCACCGCAAGTCGGTTGTCGACAGGGGTGCAGCCTATGAGTGAGTGAAGGCCGGTGTTAAACAACTGCTCTGCCCCAGATCGGGCCATGTGCTGCGCTTTTGCTCCATGGTAGCCAGGAGAAACACTGAAATGGATATGCGCGGATAACCCCTGCATGCCGGTTATCATACACTCCCCACATATCCTCTTCTCCGCCAGGTCCACGCACCCGAAACAAAATTGGCCGGGCTTCTCCAGCATATCGAGGACATCGTCGAGACGGGGATTGAAAATCTCCGGAATACGGTACTTCAAGAGGTCGTGATCTATCAGACTTTGCCAATACTCTTCGACTCCAGGAACAGAAAAGTCCTTCGTAATGAAGAGTTGGTAGCGTTGTGGTCCTTGGAGTTTGTTCACCATATGCTCTCCTCCTCTCCATAGTCAAGATTGAGCCCGAATGGGCTATATTCGGAATCATAGGGTCGCTCTGCATCCATTCGCTGCATATGAGGAAGAATCTCCCTCATCCTCTCTTCCTTCTCTGAAAGGATATTGTCCTCCTCCTCTTCAGCAAAGGTGAGCTTGACAGCATCGAGCTTGTTTGGAGAGGCGATGCCTCTCGACTTCATATGCTTCTTGCTCTCCATCTTGATCTTGTTCTCCTGCCCGTCATACTCGATGTTGGGGGAAGTGATCTCTTTAATCAGCCCCTCATCCAGGGGTATATGCGGTGCGGGGATCTGTTTGAACCAGTCCTTCAACCTCCCCATCATGAGCGCGGTCATGTTGGCATAAAGAGAATCCGGAGACTTTCCACCAAAGTCAACCGGGACAACTATGTCCTGGTAGTGCTGGTCAATCTGCCAGAGACGAGAGTACACCCCCTCTCCCCGGCCAGCATCGATGAATATGAGTTCGGGCTTAAACTGCCGGGCTTCTCTGTCGATGATCGAGGCGAAGCTCATATTATCCACACCCTGGTACTCTTGGACAGGATGGAGAAGTCTGCCCTGCCTCTTGGCTATGGCCGCAGCATCCCCGTTCGCTGCGAACGCCACGTCCACGCCCATAATACGCTTCATATGTTTGACTTCCTCCGAGGCAATCGTGGTCTGTGTGGCTGGGTGAACAAGTTCCAGAGGTATGAACGTCTCTTCTGTCGAGGCCAGCCAATCACAATAAAACTCTTGTTTTATGAGCGACTCCGGCATCCCATCCTCGCGCTCCTCTTCAATGGCTTTAATCGTTGGGTAGCCCGTGTCATCGCGTGTGAGGTACTGATAGAACCATCTTGGGTTCTTCTCAGCCATCTTCGCCATGGTGTAGGCATGATTCATCCCACGGGGTGTCATGTTAAACGCCGCCCACCCATCATTTTCTGCAAGAATAGGCCTCAGAATGTTCCAAGCGTAGGCTTTACACAGCGACCACTCTGAAAACACAATCCCGAAGTAGTTCCCGCCGACTAAGGAGTCCGGCTTATCCGCTCCGCCAAAACGAAGGGTGGCCCCTCCCCGGAGCACAATCTTCATCTGACTGTCGTACTTGTCCTGTAGGAGTTTTGGGGGAATGTAATCGAGGAAAGGTCGTCCTGTTTTATCCGTCCCTTCCCACATATTTTTCCGAATTTGATCGTACAGGGGGCAAACGTAGAGGTACGGCCCCGGTCGCTGCACCATCTTCGCAATGGTAGCATTCAAAAAGATGAGATCCTTCCCATTTCTTCGAGGGACCACAACATATACCCGCTTAACACCATCGACAACAAACGCCTGCCATAGCGGAGTCTGGTAGGGTCTAAGGGTCAATTGGTAGGGGAGGTCAATCTTCATCGGTTTATTGTATCATTGCCCTTACGAAGCAATCTTTTGCTTCGAGTAACTTCCGCAATCCCGCTGCCTTCTCTGGCCCATCTGGAAGATCCTCAAGAAAAGTTTCAGCTAGTTCGGAAAACGGCTTTGACACAGCCTGAAGATGTTCCGGAAGATGGTCATATTTGAAATATTTGAATATCGGATATAAGTGAATTTTTGCTGGATCTTTCATTTTCTTCTTCTCCAAAGAGGAAACTTTTAATTTCAGATCTGAAATCGTTTTCCTATTCTCAAAACACCCTCTGCACAACGTAGGCGATCCTGATTTTTCTCGACAAGTATCACACTCAATAAAACCATTCATTCCGATCTCTCCGCATTCTGTTTTTACAGGTTGTCCAGTTCATCGTCTGTTGGTTGACTTTGTGTAGGGGGGTTAGGTGTGATCTCTGCGTTATACTCCAGGTCAATGTCGGAGTCAACTTCATTACCCCAAACGTCCCAACCTTCGCTTTGTTCCCGTGCAAAGAGTTCTATCTTGCTTTGTTTAGGAAACATCAGTGTAATTCTATTCCGTATTTCCTCGGGTTTTTTTGAATGTGTTGTCCTCATTTTACTCAAAAATTGTCTTTCTTTTCTGCTCCCCCTTGGCGTTGGTATTCTCCCTTTCTTGGCAACAAGGCACAACTCACACTCTGAAAGAGTGTAAGACCCTGGGTTCGCTCTCTGCTTATGCCAAATAAAGGCAACAGTCGAAAACTCAAACCCCCACTTGGTGATTAAATCTATGCCTATTTTCAAAAACGGGGAAGTCACCCATATAAACAACAGACAGTCTTTATTCGCTATGTTAGATACATTTAACTGTTCCATGTCTTTTATGGTCATTGAGTCATACGGGACATCATTTTTCCCATTTATCATGCAGGTTTTTCTGAGATGATTTGCGCCGCACTTATAAAGCCAAGGTGGGTCCGCATAAATAATACTATATTTCTTCTTCTCTTCTTGTTTACAGGTTGTCCAGTTCATCGTCTGTTGGCTGACTCTGCGTAGCCGGATTAAAGTTAAACTCCAGCACCTCCCCCTCGTCAAAACCGCCCCCATCTTCGTCAGGATCGTCTGTACTGCACGATCGTGTGCCGGGTAGGGTCATAGCATCACTCACCCGTCTAATCGATTCAGGGCCATTCTGAGCGTTTTTATGGGGGGAGGGGGAAAGTGGTTGCGACACCCCGAGAACATTCACCTGGATATTGTTGTCCGGTTGGTTCACCATCTCCTGTATCGTCTTTTCGCTGCGATTGAAATATGCTGACAGGAGGAACTTGGTAAAGGCTGCAGGCAACCGTTCCTTCAGCCCGTAGGTCAGGTAGTAATCTTCGATGTAGGCCGCAGCCAGATCGAGCACCGCCATCGCCTCTTCCGAATATGTCCCTGGATCGGCTTCTTCTGTTCGCTTGATGTGGAGCAACGCATCAAATCCCCGTAACCCGAGCGCCATTGCCAGTCCTGGAGGAGTCGGCGGCTTAGGATTGTCCGGATCCTCCGTCAGCATCGAGAAATAGTCTGCTACGGCTTCTCTCATCGCCTCCGGGTTGCCCATAACCCTTGACGGAGGATAGTGGCGCGGGAGCTTCACTAGCTGCGGCAGGTTTGGCGAGGGGGATATTTGGGTTGCGCTGTCCATAGGGATAGGATAGTTCATAGGGGTGGAACTTGTCAAGAGGATTTTTGAGGGGCGTGGTAAGTATCCGGAATAATTGTGTTAATTAACAAAAATGTAGAATTGGTCCAGTTGTTCATACCATCCTCTCTCCCTCTGTATTGTCACGCGTTTTTCCCAGGCGGGGGGTCGTAAGTCGATCCTCTCGCAAAGGAAAATTTTTGCACCTGGTACCGTGGTCGTGGGTAATCCGGTACTCTAGCCCAGTGATATGGCGCGGGCACCTTCGCGGGTATGCTTGAGCACCTTTCAAGGTAGGTAATTGTGTGTTAATTGATTGTGTGTGAAGAGTCTATCACTTAACAAGGTTGTTAAGTAGGGCAGTAATCCCTAGGATATCTGCGTGTTACTGTATCGCTTAACAAAAACAGTACTATTTTGTGGTATGTGTTTTTCACCCTAAACAGGGTCTTCACCAGGTCTTACGCCCAATGGTTATGGGCATCTAGCAATTTTTCCATTTTTTGCCTCGGAGCTCCTACATATTTTCTCTTTTCTTTTATACCTCCCTTTTTTTATTTTTTGAATTTAAAAAAAGTATTCACAACACCGTAATAGCTGGAATTGTAGAAAATGTGAAGGACTGTGAAGGACTTTTTGCCTAACACGTTTATAGTCAAAAGCAGTAGAAAATGTTACGATCTACCCTATTCGTGTTACTAAACAACTTCGCATGTCAATTAATTTTACTTTTTGTTAATTAATCATTTGACAATTAATCGATCCTGCTGTACGGTTCTGGTATGATCAGTTAACAATTAATCAATTAACCGGAGAAAAACATGAGAACAATAGTACTACTAATCCTGGCGGTATCAGCGCTGTACATTGCTGCAACGTGTGTTCCTGACTTTAAGGCCGCAATCCAGCACCACAACCAACAAATTGAGAGGGTTATAAGATGAAAAGAAACAGTAATTTGTGGGCTGGCCTTGATTTGTCTGGGATTGATTCTTCTAAGCAATCGAGATGTAAAAAGTGCGGAGCTGAGATAGTTTGGCTAACATCACGCAAGACGGGGAAGAAATACCCGGTCAACCATCGCGGTTTAATAGATGTTATGAAAAATGATTTTCACAAATGTTGAGGATATAACAGCTTTCAGGCCGTAATCCAGCACCACAACCAACAAATAGAAGAGAAAAGATATTTTATCACTAACATTCAAAAATCAGGGAGTTTAACTTGTTTGAACACTAGCCAGGGT
>Ga0307440_1001852_pt1 | contig 10142 bp, 3 predicted proteins | sample SalMarWE160410MG_FD_202150 | JGI IMG/M metagenome (GOLD analysis project Ga0307440, IMG submission 202150) | Salt marsh sediment microbial communities from the Plum Island Ecosystem LTER, Massachusetts, United States - WE1604-10 | ecosystem: Environmental > Aquatic > Marine > Intertidal zone >... | reverse complement strand
TACTGACTTGATAAGCTGTTATGAGCATGATTCGCCACCTCAAATTTTTAATCGGCAACGATTTTATAAAACTTTAGGTAAAAAATGTTTTTTTCATAATAACGATGAATTCTATTCGAAAGCTTTTCCAAAGAAATCAGAGGATTATAGATACAGACAACTTCACACGGCAGCCGCCGGCAATATTTTAAATCTCCAGCGTCAAAAAAATGTCTCTTTTTACCTCTCAAGTCGCAAGGCTATGTCTGTGTTAAAAATCGCTAACCTTTCTAAACCAAAATCAAGTTAAGCAATTATTCTAACATGTTAACTGGTCCTACCAGCCATTAACCCATCTATCTTTGGGAGTTCAGCTTTTTGGAATATAAATTGCATCGTCCATTATTTTACGGAAAAACTTTAAAAAATGCTTACTCCCATCCGTGCCCCATAAAAGTATCAAATTAAGATTAGTCTGACCCATCAGAAGGCTTTTTTAAAGTACGGTGACAAAGTTGCATCCAAAGGTCATGTAACGGAACGCAGCCTTAAACGAATTTTAATAACATTGATCCGTTGCCATAAATTTTTAAATATATGAATCAGAAACCCACACCACATTACCGCCCGCTGTTGATTGCTCAGATTGAGCCGCCCCAGAGAGAAGATGGCGGAGATTATTACTACAGAACACATGCCCCTGGGGTTGCCATGTCAACCGAGGAAGGAATATATGTCATAAATTTGACAAATGTACATCGCAAAAGAGAAGAAATTATAAAAATATCAGATGTCTTGATTCTAAACAATATTTGTGATCCTGACTGGTTGCCTTTTGTCAAAGAAAGAAAAGCGCATAAAAAACTGACTGTTTATGAGCTGGGAGATGATTTATGTGCGATACCGCCATGGAATCCCCTATATTTTTTTTACGAGAATAAAGAAAATCTATTTCTTTTCAAAAGATTAGCCAACTATTGCGATGCGCTTCAGTTCAGCGTTCCTGAACTCACAAAATTGTACGGTTATCTGAATCCGAATTCTGCGGTTTTTCCCAATCAAATATTGGATGTGCCATCAAAGAGAGATATTGGTCATTTTGGGGAAGTTGTTATCGGCTGGGGCGGTTCTCACGGCCATCATGAAGATATGGCAAAAATGGCGGAACCTCTAATCGATTGGATTATTTCTAAAGAAAATGTAAGTCTATATCTCATGTGTTCGGATCCGATATGGCAGCTCTTTGATCGCTTGCCCTCTGCACGAAAACAAAGATTTAAAACCGGATCACTAAACGCGTATTATCAATTTTTAAGCAAAATCCATATCGGTCTTGCGCCTTTAAACGATACCCAATTCAACAGATCCAGATCGGATGTTAAGTTTTTGGAGCATGCGATTCATGAAGTTGTCCCAGTGGTTCAATTTTTAGCCCCATATGCCTCCAGTGTAAAGCACGGTGAAACGGGCTTTGTGTTTGAAAATTCAAAAGAACTATTGAATTTATTGGAACTACTATCAGATAATGTGGATCTTATCCGAAAAGTTGGACATGCCGCACGAAATTATGTTTTGAAACATCGACTTCAACAACAGCATGCAAGAAAGAGAATCGAATTTTATAAACAAAGACTGGAAAATCTTCAGCCTGGCATGAAATCAGAAGATGAGATCACAAAAGTATTCGAAGCCTTGGCTAAAAATGAAGGAGCTGTTTGTAACGGACGACATCTGAGATTAACGTCTGGCCGATTTGAAAAATTATTGCACGACGGCTTGGTGTTAAACCAGATAGAAAAAAACAAATCTTCCGCAAATACGTTATTCTCGATGGCCGCCGAAATGGAAAAACAAAACTACCTGCCGTATTTATTCGGTGCTTCTTGTTCTGATGACGCCATAATCTGTTTAAAAGAAGCCGTAAATAAAAATCCGAATTCATTAAAGTCATTGGTCTTATTGGGTGAAGCATATGCCAGAAAAGGGGATATTGTAAAATCGATTCAATGCTTTGAATCCGCAGCACAAATTTTCCCTGAATATGAAATCCCATATGTTCGAACCGAAACTCTTCTACGAATGACAGGACATGAAAAAGAATCGATTGGTCTTAGGAGAAAGGCCGAAGATTTAATGTCGCTTTTAATACAATGATCATATTGTTTTCATTGTTTGCGACAAAAGGTACCAATACCCTAACTATATCGAACTAATAAAGATGGTAGTCTTAAAATGAAACCATGGTCTTGGATATCATTCGGATAGACAACCTTAATTTTCTTTTCAAAAACATTACCCGGCAATTCTTCAACTTAAAGTGGCATTATCGTGACTATTTCCCCACTTCTTGATTCCTATGGAATCATAACCTTCTTAAATAATATATAAAAATAGTAAATAATAAACTGGCATCCTTCTTGCTATGTTTTTAGGTCGAAGTTTAAGTTCAAGAAAATTCTTTAAGCTAGTGTTATCCGTTCACTTTTGTAATTTCTATCGTCTGTAGGTTAGTAGAAGCGCTGTTAATGCCGAAAATATACAAAATAAAAAGTCAGGCTCTAGACTGACTCCTTCCACACGAGTTTTTTTTGGAGATAATTTAGATATGATTAATATCGCGGTTGTGGGATCCGGATATTGGGGGAATTAGCTATATCTATTCAAATCGATTGAACCTGGGTAAAATCCGTAGGCCAATATGCCTTCATCGGCTCAGGCGCCGTAGTGACCAAAGACGTACCTGATTATGCTTTGGTAGTGGGAAACCCTGCCAAAATCATCTGTTGGATGTGCGAATGCGGCCAGCGGCTCGCCTTCACAGAAAATGCCGCCAATTTTTCGGTGTGTGAAAAGCAATATATCAAAAATAATCAAGGATCCAGCTTTGAGGATGATGAGAAAATGATTGTGAAGTTCCTGGCCGCAGGATGATTCAGGTGTATAACCCAAATATTCCGAGATGTTTTAAAAACATTATTTAGAATGAAAAGGATTTTCAGTGGAAGATCAGTTGAAACAGGGTGAGGCGCTTTTTGCGGAAGGAAAAATTGAAGAAGCTGAAAAGTGTTTTTTGGAGATTCTGGACAAAGACCCTAAAAATAAGGAGGCGTATAATAATCTTGGTGTCATTTCCTTTCAGCGACAAAATGTTGAACAGGCCCTCGAATACCTTACCGATGCTTTGGAGATAGATCCTTTTCATAAAGATGCCATTTTAAACTATTTAGAGGTGCTTAACATATTAGATCGACTTCATGTAGCTATGCCCATCTTAAAAAAAGTCGTTGAGAAATATCCTAATGATCAAGAAGTGTCTCAACTTCTTCAAAAAGTTCGTTTGACGCAAATGCCTCGATCTAAAATTGCGGTTTTATGCCTGCCTGGTCTTCAATCATTTCTCGGCGATATTGTAGATTTTTTTAAAACCAAATATGATGTTCGGACCTGCTACAGCACCAATAATCAAGAGATAGAGTCAGCAATTAACTGGGCAGATGTGGTCTGGCTGGAGTGGGCTAATGAAATGGCTGTGGCGCTTACGAATCATCCAGCCTTGCTAAATGGGAAACGCGTAATCTGCCGCTTGCACAGTTATGAAGCCTTTGCCGGTTATGCGGGGAAGATAGACTGGGGAAAGATATCTGACCTAATATTTGTGGCAGAACATATCAAGGATATAGTTCTTAAACAGGTTCCGAATCTTTCCGATAAGATTAAAAGTGTTCAAATAATTCCTAACGGGGTTGATCTGAACAAGTTTTCCTTCAAGGAGAGGATGCCTGGGTACAACCTGGCCTATGTCGGTTATATCAATTACAAAAAAGGACCAATGCTGCTTCTGCATGCTTTCAGGGAGCTCGTTCAAAAGGACAGCAGATACCGGCTATTTATTGCAGGAAAGTTTCAGGACACAAGATATGAACTCTACTTCAACCAGATGCTCAAAGAGATGGGTCTGGTAAATAACATCCAGATGGATGGATGGGTAGAGGATGTAGCTGACTGGCTTGAAGACAAAAAATATATTGTCTGCACCAGTGTTCTTGAAAGTCAGAACATGTCTATAATGGAGGCTATGGCTCGTGGCTTGAAGCCGATCATTCATAATTTTGTGGGTGCAAAAGGGATTTATCCGAAGAAATACATCTGGAGTAGCATTGATGAATTTGTTGAGATGGTCTTGAGCGATGATTACAACTCAGAAGAATATAGAAATTTTATTAAAAACAACTATTCTTTGGATTTGCAGTTTGAAAGGTTAGATAAAATACTTTCAAGGAGCAGCAAAACCGCTTTTGATTATTCCAGATATTGGAACGAAAGATTAAAAAGAAATTTATCTATAATAGGCGTAGGACACATTGACTATAGTCCGGGGTTAAACGAGGCCTTATATGCTGATAGATTCTATATTCTGAATCATTTAATCGCAAATAGTACTTTTAAGGGTAAAAGTGTTCTGGAGATAGGTCCAGGAATAGGGCAATTCACTAGCTATTTCTTTAGTCATAAAAATTTAAATGATTATCTTGGAGTGGATATCGCAAAAGTGTCGGTTGATGAATTAACAAAGAAATTTGGCAAAAGATTCAAGTTCAGGGAAGGCGATTTTGCTTCCTCTGATATTTTGAAATATATTGGAGAGAGAAAATTCGATCTTATATTCGCAGCAGCTGTTCTCCTGCATATCGTCTCAGATGATGGATATAGTAAATTTATTGAAAATGTAAGTCGCGGGCTTAAGGATGGAGGTATATATATCGGAATGGAACCAATATCATTTCTTCCAAAAGAAGAAATTGAAAAGATCAACATGTCGCCTCATAACAGAATACTTAGATGGGATGATTTAAATCAATGCCTTGAAAGAAACGGCCTGGTTGTGGAATCTCTGACTCCTTTATTTTCAATCATGAATACCCCGTTTGATGCGTCAAGGGCAAATGAAATAAGGGCTGATGCCTTGAACAGAATGATTGTAGAAAGCACGAAGACAGTCAATAAAAACCAAGATGTTATTGATACTATAAGATTTATTGACAAAAATCTGATTGCGGAACACAAAACGGGGCTTTCTGAATGGGTGATAGTTTGTAGAAAAGGGAAAGCCGCAAAGGGGAAAACGCTTCCAAAATCAGTCACCTTCAAGCCACTGTTGGAGCAGCTCTGTACGAGCATTGAAAAACGGGATAAGGTTAGAGAAGTCGACCGTTTGTTGCAATGTTTTGAGAGTACTGGATATGATTCGGGCAAATTAATCGAGAATTTCATGCCATACCAGAAGGAGTATGTTGAAAAGTTTGTATCCTCCGGACACATTGAGCCACTGACGATAAAAACAGAAGAAATTAGCAATGGCACTTTTCATATAGATATGCTCTTGCACAATTCTCTGGGAGAACAGCTATTTGTTCAAAATCTTCTTTATGATCCACGAAGTAGTTTTTATATTAGTTCAGCCTATGATCCATTAAAGACTTATCTTTCCAATACTGTTCTCAATATGAAACTTACAGCAGGTTCGCAAACCAAGATAAAAAGCTACGTATTTGATGAAAAACTGAAAAAAGATATTCTTGAAAATGAGCTTGCCTATATGTGGGAACGCGCATATCCTGGGACACATTTTTTACATTTTAATGGTTTGGCAATAATTGCTCGAAGATATCTATTTGCGCAAAAATATATCGAGGGGAAAGATGTATTGGAAGCAGCCAGCGGTTTTGGATACGGAGCTGCATCGTTTAGCAGACAAGCAAAAACTGTTGAGGTGCTGGACATAGCAGAAGAAAATATAGAATTTGGGGAAAAAACCTATGGTTTTAATAATATTTCCTGGCGCATTGGTAATGTTGAAAAATTGCCATTCGAAAATTCATCATTTGACGTGTACGTGTCTTTTGAAACAATTGAGCATCTCAGGCAAAAAACTATCCCCACATATCTTTCAGAGGCATCGAGAGTTTTACGAACAAGTGGTGTTTTTATTATCTCCACACCAAATCTGAAAACTAGAGAAGGCAGAATAAACAATCCTTATCATCTGTCAGAAATGTATTTTGAGCAGTTTAAAGAATATTTAGAGAAAATCTTCGATGAGATCTGCTACTACAGCACAAAGGGTTTAGCGATATATTTTGGCGCCTATCCAACATGGGCAGACGGTTTCATAGGGATATGCAAAAATCGGTGAAGTAAAATGGAGCCAAGTTGAAAGTGTCGGTAAAAGCCAACACAGATTAGGGGGTGAAAGTCCCCCTCATGGTAATGGGGTTCGAAAATTAAAGCGAAAGGTCAAAGGTAAAGCTCGTTACCATAACTATTAGAGCATTGCCGGGAGGAATCTTGTGAAGAATTTTAACGCTAAGCATGAAAATAATAAAATAAAATCGACAAAAATTTCTATCTCGTTATGTATGATTGTTAAGAATGAAGAGAAATACTTGGATAGCTGCCTGAAAAGCATAAGAGATATCGCAACTGAGATTATTATTGTTGATACCGGCTCTACTGACAGGACCCTGGAGATCGCTAAAAAGTACACTGATAAAATTTACTTCCATCCTTGGAAGGATAGTTTCAGTGAGGCAAGGAACCATTGTCTAAAATATGCGACCGGTGACTGGATTTTTCAGATAGATGCCGACGAAAAACTTATACAAAGGGACATTCCCGTTCTCATGGCGGCGATACAGGAGCAAGAACTCGATGCCGTTATGGTTCAGATTGTCAGCAAATTCCAGAAAGGCAAAAGAGAAGCGGTTCACAGTTTTGAGCGAATTTTTCGTAATAACGGTATGATTCATTATGAAGGGCGGATACATGAAAGACTGGTGGGTATTCAAACCGCGAAGGTTTTTCCCATACGTTTAAATCATTATGGCTATGATTTGAACCAAGTTCAGTCAAAGGAAAAATTTGATCGAACCGTGTCCCTGCTTAAAATGGATCTGGAAGAAGATTCCGATAATCCGATAACCTATCATTACTTGAGCTGCTCCTACCTTGGGCAGGGAATGTGGAAAGAGTCCCTCGATAACAGCCTCATGGCGATCCGATTGGCAGAGGCCAGGAAAGATCCGAATATGATTTATCTTTGGTCATATTATAATGCGGCAATGTCTTATTACCGTTTAAAAGAGTTAAATATGGCCGAAGATATCAGCATTTCTGCATTAAAAAAATATCCGCATCACATTGACGCTTATTTCATTTTAAGCCTTATTTATTTCGATCAAAAACGATGGTCTCGATTAATCAAACATGGGAATGAATATATCCTGCTAATCAAACAATTTAAAAAATCTCCGGAGACATTTGGTAACCTGGTAACCAACTCTATAAGTGAAGCGTGGAATGTGAAAGTTCTGATGGGCATGGCTTATTTTGAGATGGAGCAGTTTAAGATATCTGAAAAGACCTTTGAAGAAGCGATTGCCTGTGCATCGGAAGCATTTGTTGCGTTGAGAGCGATCGGCATCTTTTTTTATAACAAAAAATATTTTGAAAAAGCGTTCACGTATCTTCAAAGAGCTCAAAAAGAAAACCCTGATGATACGACGGTGAACAACTTTATCTATCAAATCAAGGCTATAGAAATGAGCCAAACAAAAAACCCCACAATTAGCTGCTGCATGATCGTTAAAAATGAAGAGGTTTTTCTTGAAAAGTGCCTTGAAAGCATCAAAGATTACGTCGATGAGATCATCATCGTAGATACCGGCTCAACAGACAAAACTGTCGAGATAGCAGAGCGTTATACCGACAAAGTATATTTCCATCCCTGGGAGGGAAGTTTCAGCAAGGCCAGAAATCAGGCATTGTCATATGCCGTGTGTGACTGGATTTTTCAAATAGATGGTGACGAAGAGCTGCTTCAAGGAAGTGGTGAAAAATTGAGAAAAGCGGTTCTTGAATCAGGTTTGGCAGATGCATTTCTGGTCAATATAATCAGTACGTACAGTAATGGAAAGAAAAGAGCCAGGCATAATTTCGAGAGGCTTTTCAGAAAAAACGGAATTATTCATTACGAAGGGATTGTACACAACCGAATTAAAGGTGCATCCTGTATTAAAGCGTCTAAAATTGAGGTGATGCATTATGGTTATGATGTCGATGAAAAAAAAGCACATGAAAAATTTATCCGGACCACAGAACTTCTCAAAAAACAGATCGAAGAAAATCCGCAAGACCCGATGCCACATCATTACCTGAGTGCTTCATACATTGCTCGGGGTATGAGTAAAGAGGCTGCAGACGAGTCGACGTTGGCCATTGACCTTGCTGAACAACAAAAAAATGATCATCCATTATATATATGGACCCACCATATTGCTGCCATGACGTTTTTTGGTATGGGCGATCTCGAGCGGGCAAAAGAGTATTCATTGCGCGCTTTAAAAAAGCATCCGGAACATCTGGACTCGTTTTATACGCTGGCCATGATCGAGGCTGAAAGGAAACAATGGGAGAATGTTGTCTCGTATGGTGATAGTTACCTGAGATTGCTTAAACGCTTTGAAGACCATCCGGATCAGGCCGGACTGGTTGTCAATAACACCATGAAAGAAGGACCCAGCATTCATTTACTCATGGGGCATGCCCATCATACAATTAAAAATTATGATCTCATGTCGATTCATTACCGGTCGGCGTATGACATGGCCGACGAAAAATGGCAGGTTTGGTGGAATGCGGGTTGTTTTCACATGGACAAATCTCAGGATTTGAATCTTGCCCGACGATATTTGAACGCGGCGCTCGAGGAATCTCCCGAAGGGCAGGATGTCTGGTATATGTTGGCCAAATTAAACAAGAAATCCGGATTGTATCGGGAAGAAAAACAATGCCTGGAAAAACTTGTAGCGCTCGGCAATCAGGATGTCATGATCCTGAATCGTCTTGCAACGCTGAGACTTGAATCAGGTGAATTAGAAAAAGCGTTAAAGGTAACGGATCTCGTAATAAAACTTGATCCGTCAAATTTTGCTGCTTTATTTACTGCCGGCGTCGTCTATAAACAGCAAAATATTTTTGATAGAGCCATAGAAATGTTTACAAAAGCGCTGGAGGTCGATCCCCAAAGCGCTGATTCATGGATTCATTTGGGCGAAATCAGTCTTCAACTGGGTCGGCTTGATGAAGCAAGGATTTTTTTTGAGCGGGCACTTTTTCTCCAGCCAAAATCTATGAAGGCGCAGTTGTTTTTGTGTGAAATCGAATTAAAACAAGGCCGGATAGAAAACTTTATCGGGTGGTGTGATTCGATATTGAAAACACTTTCCCTCAATAGAAATATAGCAATAAACAGCATGGATGATCTGATTCCGATAATGCTTGACATTAATTTTGAACTGAGAGAACAGCCGGAAAATATCTTTCAGGCAAGGAAGGTGCTCAGCCTTATCCCGTCTGATTTTCATTCTTTTTTTCACAACAACGCCAACATGCTGATGGAAGGGCCGAGTTCGGAAAAGAAAAAATTTATCCGTCAAGAACTTCAACAGCTGCTTAACAACTGAAAATTCGGCACACAACAGTCCTTTCAAGTTGATCCATTAATCCACTATCTTAATTTGACGCGTATTATTATTTTACATTTGAACTCCCTTCTTTTGCTTAGAAGTGGTTTCAAAACCTTCAATCGGGTTTAAGGTCAAGACGGACTGAGGCGGTCAACCGCAGGAATATCGGGAATATCTCGAGGATTGACCGCCTCGGTCCAACACAGAGATTGAGCCCGAGGGGAGGTTTTGAAACCACTTCTATAAGATCTCGCGGGTTTGCACGCGGGAGTTTTATAAAATCGTTACACGATTTTATTTGTCGATTGAAAAAAATTCTAAAGTAATTTTTCCTGTCTGCCGATAAAAAAAATCAAAGTGAATCGGGCGGCCCAAAACAAGAACCCATTTGGCAAGGATGCCAAGAAACACAGACGTCAGATGTCAGAGATCAGTTATCAGTAACATATGGTAAGTGACCATTGACAGATGACAGCACTTCAATCAAGGAGGATAAAACTATGAGTTTAACCATTCAGAATAACATTGCGGCCATGAATGCACACCGGCAGTTGCAGATTTCGGACGCCGGATTAAGCAAATCTCTTGAAAGGCTTTCATCCGGTTACCGTATTAACCGGGCGGCGGATGATGCGGCAG
>Ga0307440_1001851_pt1 | contig 10143 bp, 8 predicted proteins | sample SalMarWE160410MG_FD_202150 | JGI IMG/M metagenome (GOLD analysis project Ga0307440, IMG submission 202150) | Salt marsh sediment microbial communities from the Plum Island Ecosystem LTER, Massachusetts, United States - WE1604-10 | ecosystem: Environmental > Aquatic > Marine > Intertidal zone >... | reverse complement strand
TCATTCAATATCTGATGAGATGCCTCTCCTGTTCGAGGGCCATCCTGCCTGGTCGTATGTTAAGTCAATATCAAACCAGGAATAGTCGGGCCGGAATCCTGTTGACCATACCACGGAGGACACCTTCAGTCTCCGTCCGTCGCCTGTAACCGGTAAGCCTTCTGTTATCGTGGTAATCCTCGGGACCTGTTCCACACCTGCATTTACGAGGTCTATGGCTGACACATTTACCAGGGGTCCGCTTCCTCCTCTTATCTTTTCTTTTGCCTTGCGTCCAAGCGGTGTATCAACTGTGACCACGTTGGTAACAAACCACCAGTACAATCCCCCTGAATATCGGACAACCGGGTCGGGAATATGAAAAGTAGGACGTCCGGAAATAACTGTTTTTCTGCTCCTTGAAAGCTCAAGGGCAATTTCCACCCCTGATGTACCTGCTCCTACGACAAGCACATCACCTGCTGGTAATGAATCAGGATTAATATACTGTGAGGAATGAACCTGGAATATACCAGGATTCAGATCTTTGGCAAACGCAGGTATTTTTGGTACCTGGTTGGTCCCGATAGCAATAATGACGTTTTCACAGCTGAAGATATTTTTCCCTGTTCTTATCTCAAATCCTGCCGCTTGTGCTGAAATTTTATTCACTTTTTCATCATGCAGTATATTAAATCCCGCTTTCAGTGCATATGTTTCCAGGTAATCTGCCACCTCGTCCTTGGTTGGCATTGAATTACGGGCCGAAGGGAATGGATCACCCGGTAAACCACAATACTGGGAAGGAGTAAACAGCTTCAGGCTGTCCCACCTTTTTCTCCATGAGTCGCCGACTCTCCCATGTCCGTCAAGAATAATGAAGTTGTTTCCTGATTTCGAAAGATAATAAGCTGCAGCAAGACCTGCCTGTCCGGCACCGATGACGATTGTCTCATGGTAACCGTTTGCCATTGTGTCGTTAGTTTTCATATAACATTCATTGTTTATACGCCAAAAACTAAAAAATGATCGATAAAGATTAATCCTCTACGGCTCTTTGTTTGCTATCAGATGTTAGGTAAAATCTGTTCAATTACAATACCCTGTTTAATCTTATTCATTTTAAAGCAATCAATTAAGAAATATGTTCGGTTTTGGGCCCGGATTGCAAATCCGCACCAACATGAATATTGTGGGCACGTAATATTTTACGTGCCTAACCCGTATTCAATTATTAATCCGTGATAAATTCATTGGTCATTTAGTTGTAATTCTGTAAATTTGATAATGCAATACGATCATTAAACAGAATTTTTGACCTGTTTCAGCCAGTAGAAAAATATATAACCAAAACCATAAACCAATGAAACAATACAAACTTATCCTTACAGGCTTTTTTATCTTATTGTCTGCCGGACTGAATGCCCAGTTATTCGTGGGCGGAGATGCCAGTCTCATTACGACGTCTGGCAAGCATGAAAATACACAGAATTCATACACCACTTCAAATTACGATATTGGTATTTCGCCTATTGCCGGTAAATTCCTGTCAGATAAGGTGGCGTTGGGAGCCGGTGTCAATTTGGGATTAACAGGTTATAAAAATGATATGGTAGCTGACAACAGACGCATAGATTACTCCATAGGAGTAAATCCTTTTATACGCTATTACGCAGTCAGGTGGAATAAGTTATCGCTGTTTGGGCAGGGAAATATCGGTGTGACCTTTTCGGGATCAAAAATCAAAACCGGAGGCACTACAACAAATGGACCCAGTGAATCGATGTTTACACTAAGCTGTTATCCGGGACTTTCATATGATATCGGTGAAAGGTTATCTCTTGAATCCACAATTGGTATTTTTAATCTTAGCTATAACTATACCCTGTCCAAGGATAATGGTAATACGGTAAAAGCCTCTACATTTGGTTTTGGAGCCGGTATCGATAGAATTGTTACATTGGGTTCTGTAAGTATAGGAGCCATTTACAGGTTCTGACTGTGACCAGGACCTGTGCAGGTGAATTCGGAAGAAGCATGTGATTACTAAAGATTTATAAAGTGAAAAGACAATCATTTATTCTGGTTATTTTCTGCTTCATGCTGATCGATGTGGTCAGTGCGGAAGCACAGGAAATTAAGATTTCAAAGGACCTGGAACTCATAAGACTGACAGGCAATGCCTATTTGCATGTCTCATATGCAGTTCTTCCGGAATATGGCAGAATTTCAGCCAACGGCCTGGTTTTTACCAATGGCCATGAAGCTTTCCTGTTCGATACTCCGTGGAATGATTCGCTTACAAAGGACCTGGTTACTTATCTGCGCGACAGAATGGGGATCAATATAATTGGTTTCGTCCCCAATCACTGGCACGAGGACTGCATGGGCGGCCTGGGTTATTTGAAGAGCATAGGGATACAAACATGGGCTAATGAAAAGACAGTTGAGATTGCAAAACAAAAGATGCTGCCTGTACCGGACAATGGATTCAGTGATTCCATTATCCTTTACCTGAGTGATAAGGCTGTTTATTGTTATTATCCGGGAGCAGCCCACTCTCTCGATAATATTGTTGTATGGATACCCTCTGAGCGAATTCTGTTTGCCGGATGTATGGTTAAAAGCATGGGTTCGGCTGGTCTTGGAAATACCGTCGATGGTGACCTGGTGTCTTATCCCGGAACGATAGAAAAACTTTTAAAGCGATACAGGGATGCACAGATCGTCATACCAGGTCACGGAGAGACAGGCGGATATGAACTGATAACCCATACCCTGGATCTGATCAGGTAGGTACTGAATGAAAGCGGTACCTGCTCATCCGTGTAACCGCATTGAAATAAATTATCATGAATTACCCTCCTACGCTTAAGCTTCGGAGGCCAGAGCAGCTAATTACGCCTGAAAGGCGAATTACGCCACGTAGTGGCAAATTACGGTGCGAAGCACCAAATTACAGTCAGTGTAATTGGTAAGCGGAATACCTCACACCGCACACCCCACGCAGCATACCTTAATTCCGACTCCGCAACATAATTTTGCGATTCACCCTTCCAAAACACCCGTTTACCGATTTTTTATTCTGTAGATTTGCAGATGGCTTAATTTTGTATATGATGATAATTATTTATTAAAACAAACCTTATGAAGAGACTATTTTTATCAGTTACTGCAGCCATGTTTTTTATAGCAGGCATGGCACAGGGTGGATTCAGTCTTAAGCTGAACCCCGAAATGAACAAGGTTTATAACTTCCATCTTAAATCGGATCAGACGATCACGCAGACCATAAATGGGAATCAACAAAATGTTGATTCAAAAACGGATTATGCTGTTTCTTTCAAGATGGTAGATAAAACAGCGGATTTTATTGTCGCTGAAATAAATTTTGACACACTGATCACCAATACCAACACCATGGGTAGACAGGTGAGCATCAGTTCAGCTGTCGAAGGTGATATAAAATCTTCGGAGACAACTGATATACTCTCGTGTATTATGAACAGGTTAAGTAAAAATACCCTGTATGTTAAGATAGACTACTCGGGGAAGCCACTGGAAATTGTAAACCTGAAAATGGTTTCAGGCATGATAACCCAGGATACCAGTGATATAACACTGGAAGAGCCAATGGCCGGCGCGGTAAAAAAACAGATCTCCAGTATTGTCAGCGATAATACCTTAAAAACCATGATCGGTGCGTTTACCTATTGCCTGCCAAACCGGGAAGTCTCCAGGGGCGATAAATGGGATATAACACAACAGACCAATTCCGGGGGAATGATGCTTAATATTAAGACTACATATGATCTGAAAGCAATAAACGGGAATGATGCTGATGTTGCGGCTGAATCGGCCATAAAGGCCGAAGAGAATGCTGCTCCCATGCAATCTGGCGGTGCAACCATAACATATGATGACCTTAGCGGGTTAGGTAAGTCAGATATGGTCATTGACATGGCCACAGGTCTTGTAACAGAGAGCAGAACAAAAACTCATATTACAGGAAACCTGGGAGTCAGTGCACCCGGAGTATCGATGCAGATACCTATGGATATAAACAGTGAATCAGTTGTTACCCGCGATAAATAAAAAACCAGATGAATAAACTTCTTGTCTTATTGTTCTTTCTTGCCTCCGTAACAGCTCATTCACAGAGTATAAAAGGAAAAGTATGTTTTGAGGCTGACAGGTCACCTGTCCAGTTCGCTTCCGTTGCATTGCTCAGCTTACCTGACTCGTCCATGATCACCGGGGTTATAACCCTGACTGATGGTGGATTTCTGCTCGAGAAGGTTAAGCCAGGTCAGTATTTTGTCAGGGCAAGCTTCGTAGGTTACAGGACTAATGGCAAGGAAGTTGTTGTAGGAGAAGGAAGCAATGTTATCACTGTTGACACTATCTTCCTGTCGGAAACAACAACGAGTCTTGGCGAGGTGCAAGTGGTGGGAGAAAGGCTGAAAGGCAAGGAGATGGTGGATCGTACTGTATATTCCGTTCCTCCCGTTGTAGCAAAAGCTTCGAGTAATGGCTATGACATCCTGAAGAAGATACCGCAGGTGAATGTTGATTTTCAGAACAATATAACACTCAATGGCAGCAGTAATTTCATCATACAGGTTGACGGCAGGCAACGTGACAGGGAGTTCCTGGCCAAACTGCAGCCCTCCGACATACAGAGTATCGAAATAATAAGCAATCCGTCGGGTAAATATGAGGGTAATATCGACGGGGTCATAAATGTTATTCTTAAAAAGGAGGCCAGGTATGGCATGAGCGGTAATGTGGGAGGGCAGATAAAACCGATAGGCAAGATGACAACCGCTGTTACGGGAAGCATCGATTATTCTGTTGGTAAGGTGACATTCTATACTACAGCCTATACCTTCACCCAGGGATTGAAAATAAACTCAACAAATGATAATTTCTTCACCATGATCGATTCCACTACAAGATTTTCGGGAGATGGCAATATAAAGGTGTCACAGTCGTCGGTGAACACAGGATTCGATTACTATATAAACGATAAAAACAGCGTAAGCTTTAATGTTAATTATAAACCCATCAGGCAGGATGTCAGTATGCCGGGGGAGACTTACCTCTACAGGGGCAACACACCTCTCGATATGGTATCATCCTTATCGGGAAACAATCTGAAAAGTAATGAGGTATCCTTTTCATTATTTTACAAGAAGACCTTTGAGAAACCTGTGGAGGAATTCACTGCTGAGACTAACTATTACATCTTCAGATCAGACACCAAAGATGACTTTTCAAACACAAGGTATGTCTATAATACCGACTCTGTCGTCAATATCTATTCACGTTTCGAGAATGATCTTAACAGGCGGAAATATGTTTCCACCAAACTCGATTTTGTTTATCCCCTGGGTATGTCGGTAAAATTTGAGACAGGCTACCAGTTTTATTACCAGGATATGAACTATGATTTTCATATAGATTATAGTGGAGCGAATAACCTGTTTGAATATGACGAGTTACGAAATTCGCTGTATGCAGGATTCGTCTTTAACCTGAAAAAATTTGGTGTCCAGACAGTGCTCAGGGCGGAAAACAGCCATATTGAGGCTGATTCGGTAAGCAGGCCTGATTACACCTGTTTCCTGCCATCGTTGAACCTTCAATATAAGTTCTCTGCATCACATAATCTGAAATTTACCTATAACAGGAGAATAAACAGACCCGGCATATATCAAATGAATCCTTACCAGAAGACAAGCCAGAGTTACGCCATTACAAGGGGTAATCCCGACCTGAGGCCTGATTACCGCGACCGTCTTCAACTGACATATACCTGGAATTTCGGTAGTAATTATTTCTCCCCATACGTTTACGATGAATTTTATTCCAATAAGGTGGGAAACAGGTATATCCTTACAACCTCACCCATTGACGAAACAATAACAACCATTTCTGAACCATTCAACCTGCTTAGTGGCTATGAGCTTGGTGGAGGATTAAATGCGATGCTCTGGTATGTAAACATCAATGCCAGGGCATATAAGGGACACATAAATGAATTTACTGGTGCGTCTGTTATCATTCCCGCCACTGACTATTTCTCTTACAGCATAACCAGTTATGCCTTTGCCAATCTTGACAAGAAAAAGACAGCAACGGCAATACTGTTCCTGAATTATAACGGGGTGAACATTACCGCACAGTCGAAGACCTACAGCATACCATTGTATGGTATAGGGTTACAGAAGAAGCTTAAAGACCATAACTTTGGTATATTCTGGCTATTGCCCTTTACCCATAATACCAGATTCAACAGGACAGAAACTGAGACGCCAATGTTTAATTCCAGGAATATTGTTGGGATAGATATTTCAAATTTCATACAATTCTCCTACTCTTATACGTTCAACAGGGGTAAGAATGTTAAAAAGATGAACAGGAAAGTTAATGTTGAAAGCGACAGTAAGAGCCAGGCGATAGGGGGTAATTGAAGGAGAAAGGAAAAAGCAAAAAAGAAGAAAGCGGACACCGCTATTCAGGGGAAAAGTTGTAGCGCGGATTACAAATCCGCGCTAACAGATAATGGAAGATAAAATATTATTTCCTGTTTTCTTCAAGTACCACTGCCTCATAGATATATATGTCAGCATCTTTCCATCCATCCCATCCCAGTCCGGCTTTGTCTCGTGATGTATATCCCAGGAATTGCTCAAGGGTCCAGTGATTTCCTGTGGCGACCTGTGGGAGCATCGTACCTGACCTGGATCCTTTCTTAATATATATACCATCCTTGCCCAGGACAATCTCGGAGATATTATTGATCTTCTTTAACGGTCCGATGACTGAGATTTCTATTCTCAGTTTACTGAATTCTGACCTGGATACCGGATGAAAACGGGTATCATAAAAAGCAGATGCCACAGCCATCCGGCTGACCACTTCATAAAGTGGTTCGGATGATGGGAACTGGCCAATACATCCCCGTAGTTTCCCGTTGATATTCAGTGTAACAAAAGCACCCATACCTTTCTTAAGACCAGGAGAGATTGTAGCAGGGTCTATTGTCAGCCTTTTATTTTCAAAGAGCATGTCATGAATGCTGTTCCTGGCTATTGTGAAGAGTTGATTTACCTCATCTTTCGTAAATGAAACATTGAAGTCCGAATCCTGCTTAGCAATATTCATTTGATTTTCATTGTAAAAGCAGTATTTGCCTGTGGCATAAAGTCCCCTGTGCGTTGATCCGGTCCGGGGAAGGGCACTTAATGTCGCAAAAATGACTGCTGTTATTAAAGCTACGCTGTTCATGATCTTGTATAATTTCCAATAAAGTTATACCAAATTTCTTTACTGTCTCAAAAATTGAATTCACTTAATTTCACCCCTAAATCCCCTGAAGGGGACTTTCTTCTATAAAACATTTATAGAACCCCCTTTAGGGGGAAGGGGGTGTTTAGCAGAGTGTTTAATCCAGCCTCACAGGGGAAGGGGGTATTAATCATCATTTAGAATCGAACCTGTTACCAGTATTGTGAAGTGTTGCAAACGATTCGATCTTGCAGGATAATTTCATACCTTGCCATTCAAATAAGTAAAAAAGCTATGCCAGTGACAAGATCATTTCCCAGGACAATGAATGCTGTATTTCTGGAGGAGCCTGGAGGAAACCTCATTGTAAGACAGGTTGCCACACCTGTTCCCGGACCATCTGAGGTACTCGTTAAAATGAGTGCTGCCCCGGTGAATCCTTCAGATCTTGCCAGGCTTAGAAATGCTCACCGGGACCATGACCTGGCAACTTATATTCCGGGAATAGAAGGCAGCGGGGTTGTCATAGCAGCCGGTAAAGGATTACTTTCACATTTGTGGCTGGGTAATAGAGTGGCCTGTTCTTCACATTATCCAACCAGCGGAACATGGGCTGAATATATGGTAACTCTCGCTGGCAGCTGTTTCCCGCTGGGAAGAAATGTCACCGATGAGCAGGGCTCCATGTCACTGGTAAATCCCCTGACCGCCCTGGCATTTTTTGGTATAGTGAAAGAGGGAGGGCATAAAGCTCTTATCAATAATGCAGCGGCAAGCGCGCTGGGAAGAATGATTGAATTACTTGGGAAGAAATCGGGTATCCCGGTTATTAACCTTGTAAGGAGCAGCAAACAACTTGAGTCGCTGAAAAGCATGGGTTCCGTATATGTATTAAACACATCAGATCCGGCCTTCCAGGAGGAATTTTCAGATCTGTGTAAGAGGCTGCAGGCTACCATACTGTTCGATTCTGTTTGCAGCAGTGAATTGATCAGTATGACAGATGCCCTGCCCACAGGGAGTTCGGTTATAATATACGGTAACCTTTCCGGTGCAGAAACAATACTTGTTAATCCCAGGAGCCTTATCGACAGGGACATCAGAATATCAGGGTTTTTCCTGGGCAGCAAATCGAAAGAGGACGGACTGGTAAAAAATATTATCAACCTTATTAAAGCAGGTCGGCTTATGAGAAGTGACCTTAAGATAAAAATCAGGGACCGGTTTCCTCTTGAAGATGCTCAAAAGGCCGTGGACATATATATAACTGACATGTCCGCCGGAAAGGTACTGCTCGTTCCCGGGCATTAATCACCTTGGATCCAACAACCGGTTGGTATGTTCTATAATTGTTATAAGGTTATATGACTATCCTATAATTGCTTGCTGCAGGATATAAACCAGTAGTCCGGTAAATAGTCCTGCCAATGCAAGCAGGCTTATCTTTTTCAAATACCAGAAGAAATTAATATTTTCAATTCCCATCACGGCAACACCTGCCGCAGAACCAATTATAATCGTGCTTCCGCCTGTACCGGCTGAGAGGGCAAGGAATTCCCAGAAGAGATGGTCAACCGGATAAGTTCCCAGACTGAACATACCCTGAGCTGCAGCCACCATTGGCACATTATCAATAATACCTGAAAGGAGTCCAAGCAATGTTCCTATAAAATATTCATTATCAACATGTCCGACAATAAATTCTGCCATATGCGAGAGAATACCGAATACTTCAAGGGCCGACACGGCCAGAAGGATACCAAGGAAGAAGAGAATGCTTGATGTATCAATCTTTTTCAGTGCCCTTGTCACCGAATACTGGTATCTCAGTTCGGCATGTTTCCCAAGGTGAATAATACTGCTTACCACCCATATCACTCCCAGGGCGAGCAGCATACCCATGAAGGGCGGCATGTGAGTCAGAGTCTTAAAGACAGGTACACCGACAAGTAATCCCACACCTGTGAAGAAGATTATCCTGCTTTCCAGGGGAAGCCTTTCTTCTTTTTCCTTTGAACCTTCAATCTCCTGGTTCCTGAACCTGTACATTACTATCAGTAAAGGTACTATTGCCACAGCTATTGCCGGGACTATTGTCTTTATGATAATGTTATATGCTGTTACCTGTCCTCCTATCCACAACATTGTGGTTGTTACATCCCCGAGTGGTGACCAGGCACCTCCTGCATTGGCTGCGATTATTACCATGGAAACGAACCAGAGGCGGTCATCCTTTTTTTTAAGCAGCTTTGCACAAAGAGAGGTCATAACGATGGCTGTTGTCAGGTTGTCCAGCACTGCTGAAATAAAGAAAGTCATTATAGTGATAATTATCAGCAACTTAGGCTTAGATCTGGTATGTATAGTATCGGTTACCATCCTGAATCCCTGGTGTGAGTCGACAACTTCAACAATAGTCATGGCACCCATAAGGAAGAACAGTATACCAGATATATCTCCCAGATGACGGATCAGCTCACTCTCCTGTTTTGCAGTCTCCGGTTCCGAGAAAAAATATAACAACCAGCAGAGCACCCCGGTTATCAATGCAGAGGCTGCCTTATTGATTTTTAAGTTATGTTCAGTTGCTATTGCAATATAACCCAGGATAAATATTACTATTACTGTTATTGACATGGTACAGGTGTTCAGGTTAATTATTAAGCTGTTAACAAGTTACATTTTTTTCGCTTTTTATTCCAACTATTCTTAACTTATTGAGTCTTTAAGTTGAAAGTATGATGGGGAAAACCTTACATATAAACGATCTGGTGGACAGATGCCGGAAGGGGGAGGTAAATGCCCAGTTCATGCTGTATAAACAATATTCCAGGGCAATGTACAACATAGCGATAAGGTTTCTTAATAATA
>Ga0307440_1001850_pt1 | contig 10151 bp, 6 predicted proteins | sample SalMarWE160410MG_FD_202150 | JGI IMG/M metagenome (GOLD analysis project Ga0307440, IMG submission 202150) | Salt marsh sediment microbial communities from the Plum Island Ecosystem LTER, Massachusetts, United States - WE1604-10 | ecosystem: Environmental > Aquatic > Marine > Intertidal zone >... | reverse complement strand
CATTTTATCATTATCCCAATCAACCCATGCCTTGGCCTGATCATAATTGTGAAGCCCGTAGCCGGCACTCCACAGATCCACTTGAAACTGAATGGTGAATGCACCAGTTGCGACAATGGGATCAGTATTATACGTAGCACCTCCGTTAACAGACCATTTTACCCCGTCATCAGCGGTGTTGGAGCGTCCGAGTTGATTCCACTCGGACGTCGTATGTTCGGCACCGGCATATCCGTCATGGGCTGCTACGCTATGGGCCGAGTTGCCGACATTGTTCAAATTAGTCCACAGCTCAGGATAACTTAAGTTGGCCTGAACAGTTGTCATAGTATAAGCCTGAGCCTTGTCCTGTGGCGCTATTGCCAGCAGAATTGCCATGACGGAAGTGCACCCGACCAATTTGAATGATTGCTTAAATCTCCTCTGAAAATTCATATCCCCCCCTTTTTTTTATAAGTGTTTTAAACAGAATTGACCCGGTTGATTATTTTTATGCAAAATCGTTACCAGAAAAGAGGAGAGGCTATATAGAAATGATAATTATTCTCATTTAATTATAAAATAACGGTATTCAGCCAAGCAGATTTTCTTGTTATGTATGTAAACTCTCCAAACAATAAATTATATATTAGATAGTTATGTGATAATCATCTGCCGGAATTTTCGACTTTGAGCTAAGATTAACATAGGCATTGTCTGCGACAAAATTTTGCTTGATGCTAATCTGGAGGCCAAAGAGGGATTTCTGAGCATGTGGTACCTCGCATGTTCAGAGAAAAATTCCTGTTTTCAGGAATTTTTATTCGGATTTTCACCTCAAAGGAAACGAATGCGATGGAGAGTCGGTTCGTTATTTATTCAGGAAAAGGTGACCTGGAAAAATTAAAATGATAAAACATTTATAAAAAACAGCAAATTATTAGGAAGAGGTGAGCCAGGTGAAGGACCGGGGACCAATTCTTCAATCCTTGCAGGTTTACAGAATATCAATATGTCTCACGCATTGTGGTCGTTCGAAAAACAGGAAAATTCCATGGCCAAAGGAGTGAAAATCAAAGAGGTTTAATTCCGGGAATTGGGTAAGGGAGTATTTTTGCATTAAAATTAGAGGCGTAATCTGACTTGTGATGTTTACCAGTCTCTCCATACCCAGATTGCGTGCTGTCCTGTTTTTCTCGTGGGTGAGTCAGAAAATGACCAACCCCCGCCGCTCTTTTCCGTACAGTTCCGTGGAGAGTCATTATGAAGTTCTTGTGATCCCACAATACTGATCCCACAATACTCTTGCTAATAAAAAGGTTTTTTGTTTATGGGTAATCTAAGACTTGAATGGGGTACCTAAACATGTGCTAAGGGAATGGGGACTTATATTGTTTTTACTGAATTATCGGATTGTCGGGTAACGAAAATTAAAGATACTTTTTCCACAGACTCGTTGGCTTTTACAGGAGAATCTAATGATTAGACAAGATATTTTGCAAAAAATAACACTCGTCGCCACCTTATTCGTAATAATTTTTGCTATCCTTTTTATTGGCTGGACTGTTAATAAAAGCAAAACCGACAAGGCCCCTGAACACAATAAAGATGAGGGGAAGCCGCAGGTTTCTATAATGTACCCACAGGGAGTTAAAACAGCAAATTATACGAAAGATGTTGTTGTGTTAACCGACTGTATTGAAAATAAGAAATCGTCTGCATCTTTCACGGATTGAGATGGCTTACAAGCCATGGAGATTTGCGAAAGGCAATACTCGGGATATGCGTTTTGTAAAAAGGGACGCGGGATAGCGAGTTATCCCAACACCGTCTGAAAGGTGAAAGTCACAGGTGGGGATTTGTCGGCTAGTCCGAGGGGATGGATAGACCCAGACAATTTAGGAGCTTTATTTGTCCATCGTTGTCTATGTCATTCAATTTTCGTGCATTTTCAGGACGATTTTGCCATGGTGCATCCCTGATTCCATAAGTGCATGCGCCTCGGCGGCTTTTGCAAAGGGATACACTTTGTAGATTACCGGTTGGATTTTTTTTGTTTCAAGTAAAGGCCAGACCTTATTTCTCAAGGCAACAGCCACGGAATCCTTGAACTCTATGCTTCGCGGTCGCAGGGCAGAACCGGTTATGATGGCTCTTCGCTGCAGGATATCGTTGAAATTTATCTCAGCTTTGCTACCGCCAAGAAGACCGATGATCGAGATCCGCCCATCAATGGCCAGGCATTTCAGCTCTCGCCGAACGTAGTCGCCTGCCACTATATCGAGGATTACATCAACGCCTTTGCCTGAAGTAAGCTCATTTACCACTTCCGCGAAATCCTCCTGGTGGTAGTTGATTGCCCGTTCGGCACCGAGGGAGGTGCAAATCGAGCATTTTTTCTCGTTTCCTGCGGTCGCAAAGACGCGATGTCCCAGCGCATGGGCTGTCTGAATCGCCGTAGTTCCTATGCCGCTCGAACCTCCCTGCACCAGCAGGGTTTCTCCCGGCAATAATCGGCCTCGTTCAAAGACGTTGATCCAGACTGTGAACATGGTTTCAGGAAGAGAGGCGGCCTCAAGCAACGTCCACCCCCTGGGAATAGGGAGGCAATGTCCTGCGGGTACTGCACAGTATTGGGCATATCCGCCCCCGGGCGCAAGAGCACAGACGCGGTCACCCGGTTTCCATTGCGTAACGTTTTGCGAACATTCCACTACCTCCCCGGAGACTTCGAGTCCCGGCAAGTCGGAGTGGTTGGCCGGTGGCGGGTACACTCCTGCCCGTTGAAGACAATCCGGTCGGTTGATGCCTGAGGCAGCTACCTTGATCAACACCTCGCCTGTATTGATTTTCGGCAGGGGACGTGTCGCGGTCTGTAAGACCTCCGGGCCGCCGGGGCGGGAGATTTCAATAACGTACATCTGTTCTGGAAGGCTGGATACCATTTATATTCTCCTTTCCTCTGAAATTTTTCAACTCAATAGGCTTATTCTTGTACCTGCTATCAACAGTAATATCTTGCCTACCTGTCTTCAAGGTTCGATAGTGCGCAAATCCAGCCGGTTGTTTTACCTGAGGTTCAAAGGTCGAAGTGCATTTCTCTGCTGACCATAAGGAACAGTCATACTGATTCGAGTGGATTTAACGAGTGGATTGGAGAAGACTGCTTATACTATTTTGAAAGGGATTTTTGTGCATTGCAAATAATGCAGATACCCTGACGTATAAAACGTGTTCTGTTCGGCAATGGCTGCCTCGCTCTCCAGATAAGAACATGTTGATTTTATGGCTGGTCTTCTTGGCCAACAAACGATACCGGAGGTTTCCATGGGAAAGATTGTACATCAGTCGCGTATTAGCATCACGCGGGAAAAAGGCCCGACCCGAAAGGCCGAGATAGAAGGATTCTCCGAACCTGTTTATTATGGTGTTCATGGTGGGATTAAGAAGTTTTACAACGTTACACCAGAGGAGGAGCATGCTGCCACCCTTGACCACATAGTCGGTGCCGTCGGAGGATGAATGATGGGAACACTGGCCACGGTGATGGCCGGAAAAAAGATCAGAACGTTCAAAGATCGTTTTGTCGCGGAGGTTACCGGAGACATTGAAGAGGTAAACGGCATACTGAAAATAACCCGGATCGATGTCAAATATCTCCTCAGGCTTCCTGATAAACAAAGGGATTCTGCCCTCGAGTGTTTCAATAACTATATCGAGCTCTGCCCAGGAGCGCAGAGTGTCATCGGTTGCATAGACATTCATCACAGTCTGGAAATGGAGACCAAGGAAGATTGAAGTGATTTGAGCGCAATCTGTTGCTCGAGCCAGTTCATGTGCCAAGGAGCTATCGCTGATGGACCCTGAAGGTGGTCAGCATAATTCCGCAGAAAATCAGAACAGCTCCCTGGAAATGATACGTTCTTAAATGTTCATCCAGGAAGACCACTGCCAGTACAGTGCTGAATACCGGCATCAGATGAATAAACGGACCGGCCTTGTTGGCTCCTACGGTGCGCACGGCCCGGTTCCAGAAGATAAAGGCCAGGACGGAGGCGAACAGTGCGACGTACAGGATTGTAGCCAGGGTTGCCGAGGTGAGCACAAACCCCCGTCCGCCGAGAACCTCCAAGAGGTAAAACGGTACCATGCATATGACACCAACGATCATGATTGCCATCAGATAGGTAAATGGATGCATGTCACGGGGATATTTTTTCAGGTTGGCGGAATACAGGGCCCATACGGCAGCCGCAACTAACACCAGCAGATCCCCATGATTGAGGTCCATGCCCCCCAGGGAGGAGACATCTCCCTGAAGGATGATCAGTACTACACCGCACAACGACAGCAATACTCCGAAGCACTGGCGGGGAGTCATCATCTCCCGGTACAGGGCCCAGGAAGCAACGGCGATCAGGACCGGGATGCAGGAATTGACTAGCACCGCATTGATAGCGGTAGTGCTCTGCATGGCCAGATAGATAAAGGTATTGAAACCGGCCACCCCCAACACTCCTTGGATGAAGATATACCGTGCATGTCGGCGAACCAGTTTGCGCTGGCGTACGAGATGACCGGCCCCGAACAGGGAAAACAGCAGCAGGGCTGCCGCCCAGCGCCAGAAGGACAGAGCAAGTGGGGGAATGGCCGCATGCATTCCCCTGCTGATCACAAAATTTCCCGACCAGAACAATGTTGATAAGATGAGAAAGAGGTATGCCATGGGAAGTATAATGAATCTTCCCGCAGCAATTCCGCTCGGAAGTTTCATCTCCGATAAATACAATTGTACGAAGTATTGTGCTGCAAATGTGAGATCTCTTTTCTGCTGCGGCAGCCAATACCCTTACCTTTGAATATCCTTATATATGCTTCTTGAAGATGTTTGCCAAGTGTCTCGGAAAGTTTTTATTGAAAATCAACCCGCTTTTGGGATGTCGGTCCAGCAGGAGTGAAGGGGAACATCCAAACCTTTTTGATTGTCGACAGAGAAGCCTTACGTTAAAAGCTTGCGTAGTAACGCTTATAAAAGTTATCGGCATTACCGGTTATTCCGCCAAATCTTCTCATCACGATATAACCAAAGAGCAGGGTAAACACCCTGACTGCATTGGTGGCAACGCCTTGGGATTGCCACCTGCGAAACGACACCACGGGACCGTTTGCCAACAATCCGAAGGATCCCTTTGAGCGAATCAAAAACGAAAGTTCAACATCCTCCATCAATTTCAGAGCAGGAAAGCCATCGGAAACAACCACTTTACGGAAAAACTGACATTGATCTCCAAAGCTGATACCCAAAAGGATTACCTTTAGAGAGTTCAAGTATTCAAGTATCCTGGTGACGGGTGTCGTAGCATTGTAGCGAATGGCAAAAGCCCCACCGGCCATTGACGTCTCGTCTGTCAATTTCGCCATAAGTCTAGCTATTACGGTAGGGTCTGGGATGCAATCAGCGTGACAAACGAGAAGGACATCCGAGTCAACCTGGTGGGCGGCAGATGCGATTTGAACGCCCCGCCCTGGAGCGGATTCTATCCATCGGACCCCGGGAAATTCTTGTACGATCTTTCGGGTGTCGTCCGTTGAGCCTCCGTCCGTGACTATGATTGTATCCGGGCTGCGAGTCTGCTTCTGTAAATTTTCAAGGCATGTGCGTATTGATCTACTTTCATTGAAGGTTGGAACAATAACGGCGCAAGTTTGCGGAGCAGGGAAGTGGACTCTTTCCGTTTTCCTGTTTGTGAACACAGAATATAGAGCAACCATGGCGACCGGCAGATATTCGAAAAGCGGCACATAGCGTGGCATCTGCCATAGACCGGTATGGCGATTGACATCATTGACGACGAACGTGAAAGCAACGGTTCCGTAAAATGTGAGAAGGACCGGTGAGCGGAAAAAGGGCAGAAAAAGAACGGCTATAAGGAGGTACCACGGATGGAGCACGGTGGCACAGAGCAGAAAAGCACAGACGATATTGTAAGCTGATCGAAGTTGGTCTGCACCGAAAAAAAATTCGCGACCGGCAATGCAGAGAAAGATAGAACCGGCGATAAGCGTTGCATTGGCTGTACCAAACCAATGCGAACAGAGAGATACCAGAGAACCGTTATAGGCTGTTTGTCCTGCAAAATGAAAAAGAACATGGAAAAAATTCCCCTTGTACGCAAAGATTGATACGGCTGGAACCAAAGCAGTCCAGGCATAGCGGAGATTTTTTTTTGTGAGAAGAAATGGAAAGAGAATGATGGGAATAATTTTGAACATCACGGAGCAGCCCAGGAGAAAAAAACCGCGATGAAATCGTTTTGTGTCGATGAAATAGAGCGCTGCGCACAGGGCGCATACCATGACTGCATCGAGATGTCCTTCACCGGATGTGAAAACGATGCTGATGGGAGAGAGAGCAAAAAGAAGTACATGGCGTAGCTGATAGCCTCGTTTATGTGACCAGGCCAGGAGCAGGCCGATGGTTGTTAAATCGCAAAGGGTAAAAAATGACTTGAAGAGCAGGATCGAATGGCTTGCCCTGTCAAGGAGTGCAAAAGCCGCTTGAGCAAGGGGAGGATAGATTGCGGGAATGCTTTTGCCATTGATGCCCAGCCAGTAGGCATCTCGCAAAGGCACAAGTGTCGGGCTGTTGGGAGCAAGAAGATAGGGTGACCATCCCGAATGCTGAATCATTCCTTCCCAGAGATAGCGGTACAGGTCGTCACTCTCTGCAAACCAAATGAGATACGGAATACGAATAGCACAGGCAATCAGCAGAATCAGTGCCGCCGAACGAAAGGAATTCTCCTTTGGCCAGGAATACCAGACAAGAAGTCCCGAGAGAAGCGAGCCTATCCAGAATGTGACGAAGACGAGACCTCCATGTCCTAAATGGCCGGCATGAAGCATCCCGATATGCATAGAGGCACAGAGCAATAACCCGGCCCAAAGGGGAGTGCTCTGCCTTTTCATTTCAATGTTTTTCCTTGGCATGTGATACTTTCTTTTTTGAGATTACCTCTAAAACTCAGCCTGTCGCGATGAAGGGAGTGAACTGTTTGTTTCTTATCCTTTTATCGGTACTCAATATGGTGATTGTGTCAAACATTTTCCGATTACGGCACAGTGGTTTCCGAGTAGGTCGTGGAGAATAGTAGACTTTAGCTGCGCAGGTATTGGGAATTTGGCGGACAATAAAACAGGGTCCAGGTTGCGCATAAGATCCTGATTGTGCCCTGGATTCAGCAGGTTGAACCACCGTGGTTGGTGGACAACATGATCCAATCAGCACTGCTTCAGGGTGTTGTCGATTTTGCGGGACAGACACCAGGTCCCTGCAACCTGCTGGTTCCTGCGGGGCCGGGAACGACCTGTATCCGGGTGGCGATTCGTTCCTGCAGGACCGGGACATGGGAGATGATGCCGATGATCTTGCCTTCCTGATGCAGGCAGGCCAAGGTCTCAAGGGCTGTTTCCAGCGAATCTTCGTCCAGGGTCCCGAATCCCTCGTCGAGAAAGAGTGAGTCGACGCGGACGTTGTTCCCGGCCATCCCCGCAAGCCCAAGGGCCAATGCCAGGCTGACGATGAAGCTCTCACCCCCGGAGAGATTCTTGGTGGAGCGGACCTCCCCGGCCTGATAGGTATCAATTACATTGAGTTCAAGCGGCTGCAGGGTATCACGGACCAGGATATAGCGGTCGTTCATCTTCTGTAGGTTGCGGTTGGCGTGACCTATCATGATTTCGAAGGTTACCCCCTGGGCGAAATTACGGAATTTTTTTCCGTCGCTGGAGCCGATGAGATCGTGTAATGTCTGCCATCGTCTGTATTCCCTCTGTTGTCGTTGCCTGGCCTCAAATCGACCCTTTTGCTTTTGGATCTGCTCCTCATTATCCTGCAGCTTGCCTTTGAGTCTGCCGACCTGTTGCTGCAGGATATTAAGAGCTTCCGTCTTGTCCCGGATCAGTCCATTGAGCTGGTCAAGGCTTTGCTCGGTGAGCTGTTTTTTGCTCTCCTCTGTAAAACTTTGCTTTTTGCTGTCAAGACGGGTTGCAATTTCAGCCTCCTTTTTGGTGAGCTTTTCAAGAAAAGCCGTAAGTTCTTCCATGTCATTTTTACTTATAACGGCGGATTGGAAATCGGCCTCATCGGTAAAACCCATCTCTTTTAAAGTGTTGGAAAAATGCTCTTCCTGCCCTTTAAGCGTATCGGCCCTTTCAGTCAAAGAGTGTTCAAGGATGTCCAATCTTTCACCCAGGACGGCCTTGTCTTTTTCCAGACGATTGATCTCCCCTGTAAGGGCTGCGAGATCGGTTTCGGTTTTGCTCACTCTGTCTTCGGCTATCTTTTCTTCTTTTTCCGGGTCCTTGTCCTGGTAGAGATCCCGGCGTTTTGCCTGCAGTGCGTTGAAACTTTCCTCCCCGATTCGGAGCTGATTGCAAGCGGTTTCAAGCTCATTTTGGCTCTTTTCCACAAGGGATTTTGCCCGTTCCCGCGCAATTCGCAATGACTGAAGATCGGTTACGATAATCCGTTCCTGATCCTTCTGCTGCTTCCATGACTGCCTGCGGTGTTCCAGCCCGTCCAGCACCTCTTTCAGGGAATCCATGCCAACCGATGCGATCCCATAAGCGGCTAGTCGCAAGCCAAGTTCTTCCAGGCTTTGGTGGAGATGGTGGTCTGTTTGACCAACATGTTCCTGCAGCCTCTTGCACTCCGTGGCAGCGGTATTTTCAGTATACTCTGCCTGTTGCATGGCTTGCAGATTCGAATGGACAACATCCTTTTGTCTTTGTTCTTCCGCTCTTGCCGCCTCCGTCTTCTGAACCATATCGTCGATCTTTTGCAGGATCTCTTCGCCTTGCTGTCGGAGTTCATCCAATCGACAGAGTTCGTCCATTGCAGCGTCGGGCGGACAAGAGAGGCTGCGTGATAGTTCCAGGTGCTCTTTCTCGTCGTTTTCCAATCTGGCCAGGGTCTTGTCCTGCGCCTTTTGGACCTGTGCTATCTTCTCTTTAACAGCGGCAATTTTCGCTTTGAGTTCGGCGTCTTCGTTTTGCTGGTGTCCAAGTGTCGCCTCCAGTCGCTGCAACTCCATTTCCGCTTCGCTGCTCCGAATTGGGACCTCGGTGCAGAAGGGATGGAAGAGAGAACCGCAGAGTGGGCAGGGGGTGCCTTCGGCAAGCCGTTTCCTCTCCTCTTCGTAGTCATGGATCCTTCCGGCCAGGAAGACGAGTTGCCGCTGCTTGTCCACTAACGTGCGCTGCAAGACAAGCTTCTCAGCTGTTTTTCGATGCTCTTGGACGAACTCTTCATTTTGGGTCTCCGCCTCCCTGCTTTGTTGGATGATTTCGCCCAATTCTTTTCGACCATCTGCAATTTGTTTTGCCAGCCTCTCTATTTTCTCCAGCTTGTGAAGACGCTCTATACATTTGTTGTGTTCATCTCGAAAATCGGCAGGCTTTCGACCATTGAGAAGATTATCCAATTCCTTCTGGGAATTTTTCAGCCGGTCTAAGGCGGCATTATGGACCCCTAGATTGTTATGATAGAGTTCCTTCGTCTTTTGGGCTTTTTCCGTCGCCTCCTGTAAGGAATTCTTTGCTTTTGTAAGCTCTTTTAGCAGCGATCCCAACCTTGTGGAAAGAAGAGTGAGGTTTTTTCCCAATTCCTGAATGCCGGCCAGATCTTCTGCAAGATCGGCATCTTTTTCATGCAGCAACTGATACGCCTTTACCTCTTCAAGTTCTTTGTCCTTATTAGTAATGGCAGAGAGATTGTCCTTTAGATCCTGCTCGTTAATTGAGAGCTGTCTGGAGGTTGTTTCCAGGTGTTCTTTTATGCCCTCAATCCTCCTGTCTTCCTCCTTAAGCTTGACATCGAACTCGCGAACCTGCCTGCAAAGTGCCGTTTCCAATTGGTAGGCGGACTTTGCCGTCTTTACCAGGACCACCGCTTCCTGATGCGTCTTTTGCAGTTTCGTAAAGTGCTGTTTAAGCGCAGCGAGTTGTTTTTGGGTTTTTTCCCGCTCCTGAGTTTCCTTGTACTGTTGCTTGCGCAGTGCAGAGAGTTGCAAAGAGGTGGCACTGAGAGTTTCGGCTTTTTGCGCCCTATCAAGGCGAGCTTTTTCTGGTTCTGCCTTTTGCAGAGATGTTTGGATCTGCCTGGCTTCAGT
>Ga0307440_1001849_pt1 | contig 10151 bp, 9 predicted proteins | sample SalMarWE160410MG_FD_202150 | JGI IMG/M metagenome (GOLD analysis project Ga0307440, IMG submission 202150) | Salt marsh sediment microbial communities from the Plum Island Ecosystem LTER, Massachusetts, United States - WE1604-10 | ecosystem: Environmental > Aquatic > Marine > Intertidal zone >... | reverse complement strand
GATCGGCGATGACTCGCGCCAGCGAAACGGTCTCGCCTGGCCGGACCCCCCCCTTCTGGGTTTCGAGCCCCAGGTTAACCTCGATCATCACATCCCTTTGCAGGCCTTCTTCGGCGGCGATGCGGGAGAGCCTGGAGGCGAGCGATTCGCTGTCCACGCTGTCTATGCTGTCGAAGGCCAGCATGGCTTTTCGGGCCTTGTTGGCCTGCAGGCGCCCGATGAAGTGGAGCCTTATGGCCCGCCTGACTTCGGGCGAAACGGACTTTATGTGGGCGAGGCCTTCCTGGACCCTGTTTTCACCCAGGGTCGACAGGCCCTCGCCCGCCGCCGCCGCGACCTCAGCGGGTGTCCGGGTCTTTACCACCGCCATGAGGGTGATCTCCGAGGGAGCCCTTCCGCAGGAGCGCGCGGACGCTTCCGCCTCCACGCGTAGGTTCATAACTCTTTGATGAACAGACAGAACCGCCTCCATCATAGATTTGAGGGTAGAAAGCGCGGGCGCGGATGTCAAGTGCCGGGGGTTGAGAAATCCCCGTTTTGGGCTATCCTGTAAGTTCTTGCCGAGAGGTGTACAGTGCCCGAAGCGATAAGAATCCTCGTCCTGTGCGGGAGTCTGAGGAAGGCGTCGGTGACACACCGCGCCCTAGAGGCGGCCGTCCGGGGCATCGATGGCGCGGGTGGTGAGGCCGTTTGGGCCGACGAGTGGATCAACCGTTTGCCTTACTGCTCGGAGGAGTCGGCGGGGGATCCGGTGGTCGGCGTCTTCAAGGCGAAAGCGGCGGAGGCGGACGGTTTTCTCATGGGATCGCCCGAGTATCACGGATCCCTGTCCGGCCTGATAAAAAATGCCCTGGACTTCCTGTATCTGGACCAAACGGAGGACAAGTGGGCGGCGCTCGTGGGCACCGCGGGCGGCCGGCAGGGCGCCTCGGCCACCCTGAACGCCATGCGGCTCATCGCCCGGGCTCTCCGGTTGTGGGTCATACACGACCAGGTCTCCATTGCTTCGGCTCACAAGATGTTGAATGGAGCCGGGGCCTTCACGGATGAGGAGATCGAAAAACGCCTGCAAGGCCTCGGTGCAAAGCTGGTAGAAGCCGTCCGAGCGACCCGGAGGAATTCCGGCGCCCCTTCCATTTGACACGCCCTCCAAAGGAAAAGCATATTTAGGACAACAGGAGGTGCCTTGTGCCCGTGGGAACCACCGTCCGCTACGACAGCGTCCCGCTCGAAGACTTTCTGGCCTGCCTGCGCCACTACGAGGATGATGTCCGGCAGGGTTACCTGCCCCGGCCGGAACACCTCAAGGAAGCCATGATCCAGGCCTCCTGGTCTCCCCGGACGAACGCGGCGGCGTGCCCGCTCACGCTCTACATCCTCCACGAGAAGGAGGCTCTGTCCGACAGGGTGGAGACATTCGTGGTGCTCAGCACCGTGAGCGCCGCCTCCTCCCAGCTCAGGGACGTGTGCCTGCGCCTCCGCGGCTATCTGGAAAGCAGGGGGACGGGCGGCTTCTTTCGGATAGATCCGCGTTATGGCCTGCTCTACGGGAGCGCGCTCGAACCCGTCGATCCGGCCGTCAAGTGGGACCGGCCCGGCGTGTACGCGGCTCTCTACCTCACCCGGGACGCCGGGTCGCCCTCCCTGGCCCTGTTGGACTACGTTCCCCTGGGCATGCAGGAGCGATACAAGGCCCTGTTCCTCAAGTACAACCGGCTCCAGCCGCCCAGGCCGGGTTTCTTCGCGAGCGCCCTGAAGAAGTTTCGGCAAGGTCCGGCCGGGAGCGACGGGGGGGCGCAGAAGCCCGGGTACACTCTCCTGAAGGTGCTCGCGACGTTTCTCAACCGGGAAAAGGTGACAGATGCCAGCCTTTCGCTTATCCTCAAAGATCTTGCCCCGGCCGATACGCAGGCCGCCCTGCTGGACGGAAGCTATGCGACCTTCTATCCGTCAGGCCACGACCGGTTCTTGAATTCCCTGGGAGACCTGGCATGAGAGCGCCCTTCCGCATCCTCGCCTTCTCCGCCCTGCTGTGCGTTCTGTCCGGGCTTTCGCCGCGGGCCATGGAACTGGTGGTGTTCCGTTCGGACCGGTCAATGGTGGTGGAAAAGTACGCCGAGCAGGGCGATCAAGTCCTGCTGACGCTCCCCGGAGGGGGGGTGATGGGCATCCCCAGGAACCTGATCGCGGATCACTTCCCTGGGTACGTGCCGCCGCCGGATCTTACCGACCCGGCCAAGCACCTTCCTGCTGATCTGCCTTACCGGGATCTCATCGCGCGGTATTGCCAGAAGTACAAGATGGACTGGAAACTCGTGGCCGCGCTGATCCGCGTGGAATCGGACTTCGACCCGAAGGCGGTGTCGCCCAAGGGAGCCGAGGGCCTCATGCAGCTCATGCCCAGCACCCAGAAGGAGCTGGGGGTCACGAACCCCTTTTCGCCGGACCAGAACATCCGCGCGGGCGTGCGCTACCTCAGGCGGCTGCTTGACAATTTTCAGGGCGACCTGGAGCTGACGCTGGCGGCCTATAACGCTGGAATCGGCCGAGTCCAGGCCCACAACGCGGTTCCACCCATCCCCGAGACGGAACGGTATGTAGCACGCATTCTGGCGCTGTATCCGACGCTCTGAGAGTAGCCGGCTCCCGGCGCTTTCAATCCCTTTCCCTGCCGAACTTGTTTTCCAGCAGATAGGCGACGGCCTGCGGGGCGCAGTGTGGACAGTAGCCGAAGCGGGTGATGAGCCTGTTCAAGGTCGCCCTGGCCGTTTCCTGACGGGCCGCTGGAAAGGTCTGGAAATCCGGCGTCCCTATGGCGAGCAGGGCCATTCCGATGGCCTCCTGCTGGCCGGAGGTCCTGTCGGAGAAGCCCTTCGCCAGGGCCGCAACGTGGTTCGCGAAAAGCTCCATCAGGTCGAGTGGCTCGTCGGGATTTTCGAGGGTCCACGCCGCCACCTGCCCCAGGAGATCTTCGCGGAACCTCTGGGCGTCCTCGGAGATCCCGAGGTATTCCTCCACCTGCTGCATGAGGGATTCGTTGGGCTCCTCCCACTGCCCGGATGCGGCTGCGAAGACCTTCTCACCCCTCAACGACGCTCTCACGTGCTTGAAATACCGCTCGAAGAGGTTCGCGTACTGGGTTTCAGGAACCAACTCCATGGCCGCCAGGATCTCTCTGTCGAGGATTCCAATGTACTCCTCCCTCACCCGTTCGAGCCCGGCGTCGGCGTCGTGGTAGCCCTCGTCGACCTTGAGCTGGAGAAACAGGTAGAGGCTTTTGTCCTTGAGGAAGCTCTTCATTTCTTCGAATACCGCCATGGGGGTCAGGCACCCGCCCGATCCCTGAAATGCGGCGTTGTAGAGTATCTCGCGAATCTCCCGGGGAGAGGCGCCGAACCTTCCTTCGTAAACCGGCGTGTCTCTGAATTCGTCTCTCAGTTGTGGCCGGAGCTCCTTCAACGCCCGGAGCTGCTTCGGCTTGTAGCGACCGTCGGCCGAAGGCAGGCATCCGTCGTAGAGGAGCGCTTTCTCGTACGGCGTGAGTCCTTCCACGAGGGACCTGAGTTCCTCGGGGTAATTCTGGACTTCGGGACGGTGGACTCTTGTAAGCACGGCCCACTGGGCCATGAGTGAGGCCACGTGGGGCGCGACGTGCTTGTTTCGGCCGATCCGCTGGAGGATGGGCTCGTAGATGGCGGCCTCCTTGCTGCGTTCTAGGAGGTAGGGGATCGTGACGAGGATCATTCGACCCTTGAAGGAGGCGAAATCGGGCGACTGCTTGAAGGCGTCCAGGTGCCTTTCGTTGGAGGTGGCGAAGAGCACCAGATTCAGGTAGACGTTCGCGGCCGCGAGCGCCAGCTCCCCCCGCTCGGTGGCGGCCAGGAGGTACTTGTTGAGTTCCGGCGCCCGGGTGAGAAAGTCGGCGAATTCGACCAGTCCGTTGTTGGCGTCCACGAGGTCCCCGTAAAGCTGGATCAGGTTCAGGTGCTGGAGGGTCCTGGGCAGGTAGGACAGGGACTGGTCCAGGGTTATCTGTCGGCTGCCGGCGTCCGGTGTGTCCTGAGGCGAAATGGTGAGGGCACCGTGACGGTAGCGCCTTGAAAGGTAAATACGGCGGACCTGCACATGGCGCAGAACGGCCTCGACGTCTCCGCGGTAATCCTCGAGCAGGGTGTCGTAAATGAGTCGACACCTCGGGCAGAGGTCGCCTTCCTGGAGGTGGTAAGTGGCCACAAACCGCTTCTTCTCTTCATCAGGTGCCTTTTCCAGGAACGAGCGGAGCAGTTCCATCCGCCTCGAAGGCGGGATGAGCAACAGGGGGGAATCTCCCAGGTCGCACGGAATCCTGGCTTCAATCCGATCCGGAGGCAGGTGGGCGAACGAATCCGCATCGGCGCCCTCGCCGCCGCCTTGGTCGGCACTTCCCCCGAAGCCCATGGCCGCGGCCGTCTCGTCCTTCGGGAACAGCCAGGTGAAAGTGTAAAGCGCGCCCTCCCGCTTGTGGCTGTAGCTTTCGCATCCCCTCATGAGCAGTTCAAGGATGAGGGTTTTCGAGGAGCCGTTGGGGCCGTGGAGGTGGATTATCCTGTCCGAGCGGCCTTCCATGACCAGGTTTCGCAGAACCTCGTATATCTCGAGGACGGGTTCCTCCTGACCCATGAGCGGCTGGTCGGTACCCAGTCCGAAGGGAGCGTCGAAGAGCTTGAACCTCTTTATTTTTTCGCCGAAAAAAGGCACTTCTTCGGCACCGAAGTAGTCCATCATGTCAACGATGTACTGTGGCGCGTTGCGGCTCAGAGAGCAGGGAGAGGCCTCGAGGTCTTCCAGGTATGCCTGGAAGGCCTTTATCCGGTGGTTTGCCCGGAAGGCTTCGCTCGACTGGTGAGACCATGCGCCGATCCATTTTTTGGACGCAGTCATGTGAAACCTCCTGTGGTTCAACATAATCCCCCGACGCCCCCTTGGGTACAAAAGTCCGGCGGCTTAAGCCACCCTGCGGCTTATGGCGGAAATCCTCTCCCATCCGCCGTGTCGGAAAGGGGTGCGCGGATTCCCCTTAAGCGCAGCGGTTCAGGGCATGTGACTTTCTGGGTTAGAATGCCCTGGGGAGGGGCGAGCGCGATGAAATCCCGGAGGCCTGGTCTGGTCTCGATCCACCTGAATACGGAACGGGGGATGCGGGGCGGCGAGGTGCAGTGCCTGGGGCTGGTGCAGGGGCTGGCCGGCGCCGGTCACCGCTGTATCCTGGCGGCCCCGGAGGGAAGACCCCTTTTTGAAAGAGCCCGGCGCGAAGGCGTCGAGGCGCTGGCTTGGTCGCCCCGAGGCGAGTGGGACCTGGGGGCGGCCCTGAAGCTCAGGACCTGGATCAAGGCGTCCGGTGCGCGGATAGTCCACGCTCACACGGCCCACGCGCTGACGACGGCGCTGATTGCCGGCAGGGGGCTGAAAGACGTGAAAACAGTGGCCAGCCGTCGCGTGTCCTTCCCCCTGAAGTCATTCCTGTCCGTGGCCAAGTATAAGGCCGCGGATGCGGTCGTGGCCGTGAGCGCAGAGATCGCCGAGGGCCTGGCGCTGCGAGGTGTGGCACTGGAGAAAATGCACGTGATCCACAGCGGCGTCGATCTGTCGCGCTTCCAGTTAATGCCGGCGAAGGACGAAGCCCGGGCGGCGCTTTCGCTTGACGGGCCGGGGCCGGTGTTGGGGCTGGTCGGCGCCCTCGTCGAGCACAAGGGCCACCGGATGCTCTTCGACGTTTTGCCCGGGCTCATGGAGCGAGTACCTGGCCTGCAGGTTCTCCTCGCGGGCGAGGGAAACCTGAGGGCCGAACTCGAGGAGCGCGCCCGCCTCGCCGGCTGGCCCGTGCGGTTCCTCGGCTACGTGGAGGACCTGCCGCCGGTCTACGCGGCCATGGACTGCCTCGTCCTGCCGTCGCTGTCGGGAGAGGGATCGCCGGGCGCCATCAAGGAGGCCGCCGCCGCGGGCGTGCCGGTCGTGGCGACGGACGTGGGAGGGGCCGGCGAAATCCTCCGCCAGGAGTGGGAGGCGCTGCTCGTGGCGCCCGGCGATGCCGTCGGACTGGAAACGGCTCTTTTCAGGGTTCTGTCGGACGGCGCCCTCGCAAAACGGCTCGCGGAGGAAGCGCGAGATCGCGTCCTGGCGTTCAGCATGGAACGGATGGCCCAGGCGCATGCGCAGCTTTACTTCGCCCTCACCGGTCGGGGCCCCGGGACGCCTTCCTGAGGTTCACCTTCCAGTCGCATGAGGGGAACATCTGCTTGACGAAACGGCACAGGTCCGCGCGGACGACGGGTTTCGAGAAGCAGTGGAGGACGCCGGCGCGTTGGAGGGCCTCCATCCTTTCAACCGAAGAGTCCATGCCCATCGCCGCCATCTGGACGCGAGAGCCCCGGCCGTCCTCGTGGACGGCCCGGAATACGGCTATTCCGTCCCATCGCGGGTCATCCACGTCGACGATGAAGAGGTGGGGAGGGCGGGACGAGACCTCGAAACCGGCCTCGAAGCCTGACCGCGCCAGTGTGACGGTGAGGTCGTCCGCCCAGGTCCTCATGTCGCGCGCGAGGGCGTCGGCTTCCGGGCCCGCCGCGAGGATCAACACGCGTTTATTTCCTTCCTGGAAGGCCGTCGGGACGGGCATGTTGTGGCGGCGGAGGAAGTCGTCCAATGTCTTCCTGGGAATCCTCCGGTGTCCGCCCGGCGTCGTGTAAGCCTCGAGCTGCCCCGAGTTGATCCAGTGGCGTACGGTATACGGGCTGACGCCGCAGTAGCGTCCGGCCTCCCAGGTCGTGAGCACTTTCTTCTCGCCCATGGTCCTTCCGTCTCACTGCGGGGGCTCGGGTGTGGTGTTGACCTTCGTCAGCACCTTGCCCCGCATGATACCTCCGTCCTCCACGCGCATGTGGTGCGCCCTGACGTCGCCGGTAATCCTGCCGGTCTGGGCGAGAAGGAGATGCCCCCTGCTCGTTATGTCGCCCTCGACGGTGCCTATAACCTCCACCTCGGCGGCCGAAACGGGGCCTCGTACCCGGGCGCCGCCCGCGATGACGACCTTGCCGTCCGCCTGGATGCTCCCCTCCACAAGGCCCTCTATTCTGAGGTCGCCGTCCGTGACGATCTCGCCCTGCAGCCGTGAATCGGCGTCAAGAATAGTTTCCACATCGGCCTCCCGTTTCATCGCCCTACCGGCCCCAACGAACGTCCATGAAGATAATATACCGCGCCGTGCCGGCGGCGAAAGTCGAGACCGTTTTACGTCGGCGGGGGATTCGGTATACTGAAAAACATGAAGATGCGTTTTGCGGGTGCCCTGCTCCTGTGCGGCACCGTCGCCTGGAGCCTGGCGGCACGGGCGGACGAGCCTTCCAGGCAGTCCAGCGGGGATCAGAAGTCGGCCTCCGTCGGAGACATGGATCTAAAATGGAACAGGGATTTCGATCTCCTGCTCGATATGGGGGATGTCCCGACCGTCCAGCAGCGGGTGGATACAGCCAAGCGCGAAACCCTCCAAAAGGAACGCGCAGGCCTGGAGGCCAGACTGGCCGACCTGAAGAGCCGCCTTGCGTCGGTGGAAGGAAGCTATACATCGGAAGCGGTGCTCAAGGAGATGCTCCGGCAGAATGTAAATGACATGCAGACCGTGCAGTCGAACCTCAAGCGGGATGTCGAGCAGACCCAGCAGAAAATCGACGACGTGGACGAGGCCCTGAAGCACCTCGGGTCCGACAGGCCGGAGTAAGCACGTGCGAATCTTTCTCGCTGAAGACAGGGCCAGTCTAAGAAACGTCCTTGCGGAGACGCTCGAAAGGGCCGGGTACGAGGTGTTGCAGGCACCCGAGGGTCGAAGCGCCATGCAGACGATCGAAAAGGGCGGCTACGACTGTGGGCTGTTCGACCTGAAGATGCCCGTCCACAGCGGGATGGAACTCCTGTGCGCGAGCCGCGGGCACTGGCCCCTCGTGCCGGTCGTTCTGCTGACTGCTTACGGGTCGGTGGAGGCGGCCGTTGCGGCCATGAAATCGGGCGCCTTCGACTTTCTCACCAAGCCCGTCGATACGGACCACCTTCTCCTGGTCGTGGAAAAGGCCCTCGATTCCTGCCGCCTGGAGCGTTTGAGCGGGACAATGGCGGCGGACCTGGCCCGCTTTCCCGCCTTTCAGGGCATATTGGGAAAAAGCGACGCGATCATCAAGGCGCAGGAGCAGGCCGCCCGCATCGCGCCCACCGGAACGACGTGTCTCATCCTGGGGGAGACCGGCGTAGGCAAGGAGCTTTTCGCCCGGGGCATCCACGCTGCCAGCCCCCGGAAGGACCAGCCGTTTGTGGCCGTGAACTGCGCGGCCATTCCGGAGTCGCTCCTGGAAAACGAACTTTTCGGCCACGAAAAGGGCGCCTACACGGGTGCACACGAAATGTCGATAGGTAAGTTCGAGTACGCGAATCGCGGCACTGTCTTCCTCGATGAAATCGCTGAAATGGGACCGTCCCTGCAGGCCAAACTCCTGCGCGTTCTCGAGGACCGCACCTTCTTCAGGATAGGGGGCACGCGGCCCGTGTCCGTCGACGTGCGCGTCCTGTGCGCCACGAACAAGGACCTTGGGACCATGGTGGCCGGGGGGGGCTTCAGGCAGGACCTCTACTACCGCCTGAGCGCCTTCCCCATCCGTGTTCCCCCGCTCAGCGAGCGGCGGGATGACGTCCCTGAACTGGCCCGGCACTTTCTGCCCCACTACGGGCGGGAGCTCGGCCGGTCGGACCTCGCCTACGACGATGATGCGCTCGAGTGGCTGACCCGGCAGGATTGGCCTGGAAACGTGAGGGAGCTGATGAACCACATCGAGCGCGCGGCCATCCTCGCCGGACCCGACGGCACGATCACCACCGACCTTCTGATGTCAGGGGAAACAGGGGCCCGTGTGGGCTCATCCGCCGGCCTGCCCTTCGGCCTCATCGACGACCCCGAGGCGTGGCTTCATGCGGAAACGGCCTGGCGGGCCTCGGAAGTCCTCAGGCGTTGCGGGGGAGACAAGATGCGCGCCGCCCGTATACTCGGCGTGCCGAAGACTAAGCTGGAGGATCTCCTCAAGGCCAGGGATCCTGGCGCATGACCACGATTCAGTCGATCTGGAGTACAATGAAACGCTGTTCGCAAGGCACGGGCAAGGGGCGGACCCGAACGCCGTGAGGCATCGGTTGTCCGGCAGGCGGGGGGAGAGGCGACGTGCCTCGGTAGGCACGGACCTCACTGAAATAGGAGAAAGTCATGAGCAATCCTGAATTGGAAACCCAGAGACCCAGCAGGGTCCGGTGGGGACTCCTGATCGTCCTGGCTCTCATCGTTATCGTGATCCTGGGCGGGATTCTTCTCATTGCCGGGTTCGCTTCCCTGGTGAAGGGACAGGCCGTTGCGGTCAAGCCGGATGCCACCCTCGTGCTGGTGCTGGACCGTCCCATTCAGGAAACGCCGCCCAATCCCGTTATGACGGAGTTGTTCCACCAGAAGGTGTACTCCCTTTACAACCTGGAATCCGCCATCGACCGGGCGGCCAAAGACGATCGAATCAAGAGCCTCCTCATCGACGTCCACGCCTTCCCCGCCGGGCTGGGCAAGATCGAAGAGATCCGGGAGGCCCTGCAGCGCTTCAAAAAGAGCAAGAAACCGGTGTGGGCCTATTTCGAATCGGCTTCGACGGGCGGATACCTCGTTGCGGCAGAGGCGGACAAGATCTACGCCCCGCCCACAGCCAGCCTTCTCCTCATGGGTCCGGCCGCGTCCGTGCCCTTCCTCCGGGGCATCTTCGATAAGTTCGGGATCGAGCCCCAGCTCTACCACATCGGAAAGTACAAGTCCTACTCGGACACCTTCATGCTCAAGAACATGTCCGACGCCCAGAAAGAGGCCACCAACGCCCTTCTGGACAGCTTTTACGGCCAAATGGTCCAGGCCGTCGCTGAAGGCCGCCGGCTCTCCCCGGACCAGGTCAGGGACGACATGAACGTGGGCTTTCTGTGGGGCGACCAGATCCAGAAGATGAGGTTGGTGGACGGCCTGTGGTATCGCGACCAGGTCGAAGACGCCCTCAAGAAGATCAACGGCAATTCCGACCGCTGGAATTCGATCGACATCGCGGACTACG
>Ga0307440_1001848_pt1 | contig 10159 bp, 7 predicted proteins | sample SalMarWE160410MG_FD_202150 | JGI IMG/M metagenome (GOLD analysis project Ga0307440, IMG submission 202150) | Salt marsh sediment microbial communities from the Plum Island Ecosystem LTER, Massachusetts, United States - WE1604-10 | ecosystem: Environmental > Aquatic > Marine > Intertidal zone >... | reverse complement strand
TGAAATAATCGCAATGTGTTCTCAATCTGACCTTTTCTTCATTTATATCATATTTTTCGAGGTAGAAGATTAGCTCTTGTTCAAACCTGTTTCTGTCTATTTTCTCTGTTACATGATTCTCTTCAAGGACTGACAGAAGTTTTTCCCTTATTTTTTTTATTCTCCCAGGTTCATAATCCTCAATATCCGAGAGAAGATTCCTTATCTTACCTATGCATTTCTCAAAATCTTTCATAATGGAAATACCTTCTTCAGTCCTGTACTGGTCGAGCATATTGATCGATTCAGCAATCTGGTTTCTGACAGCATTCCATTCTTCCTCTGAAAGGTCAGGCTTTTCCGTTTTAAGGGTGTCAGGCAGCTTCAGAATAGCAGACAGGATCTGCTCGCCTATCTCTATCTCAAGTTCCCCGGCAATTTCCCTGAACTGATTATAATAATTCTTTACTGCTGACTTATTTATTGTTGTAACAACTTCTTCATCAAGCATATCAAAATAGATTGAAAGATCTATCTTGCCCCTGTCGAGCTTCTGACTGACCAGGTTTCTTATTTCCGGCTCTTTCTCCTTATATAGCCATGGAAGTTTGGTATTAAGGTCAAGTTGTTTGGAATTAAGTGATTTGATCTCAATTGTTATTTTCTTCTGAGGAGTTTCGGCAATCGCCTTCCCGTACCCTGTCATTGACTTTATCATGTTCCGGTCATTATTTAAGTTGCCAGCATTACTGGTTGTAAGTTACAAATTAAGTATTAATATACCAATGAACTGCAATCCAGTAATGGTTTATCATGCCCTGCCCAGGACAACTGTAAAATGTCTCATTATAGGCGCTTCACTGATTATTCTGAGACCGCTGTCTATCCTGTCACGTCTCTCATAGACACTGGCAGTTGCTGCGGCAACATAATCCATATGCTTGTCTGAGTATACCCTCCTTGGTACTGCCAGACGTACCATTTCAAGGACAGGGTAACGGTTCTTCCTTGTAACCGGATCCCTGTCGGCCATAAGAGCTCCTATTTCAACACCTCTTACACCTCCTTCGATATACAGCTCGACGGCCAGGGTCTGTGCCGGAAATTCCTCAGGTGGTAATCCAGGAAGGAATCTCTTTGCATCAATAAACACTGCATGTCCTCCGAAAGGTTCAAGTACTGGAACTCCATACCCCTTCATCATTGTCCCAAGGTATTCAACCTGCCTGATCCTCGATTCGAGATATGAAAAATCAGTTCCTTCATAGAGACCCGTGGCAAGGGCATTCATATCTCTTCCTGACAAGCCACCATAGGTTATAAAGCCTTCATACATAATGTTATATGTAGTAGCTTTATGGAACAGTTCCTCTTCCCTGAATGCAATGAATCCACCAATATTGACTATAGCATCCTTCTTGGAACTCATAGTCATTGCATCGGCATATGAGAACATCTCACGGGCAATGTCCCTTATATCCTTATCTTTGTAACCTTTCTCCCTTGTCTTTATAAAATATGCATTTTCAGCAAACCTGGCTGAATCAATAATGAGTCTTACTCCATACTTTTTAGCCAGGTCGCTCACCTCTTTAATATTTTCCATACTGACCGGCTGACCACCAACCGTATTATTGGTCGCAGTAAGCAAAATGCAGGGAATGGAGTCGAGAGGATTCGATTTTAACACTTTCTCAAGCTTAACTGTATCCACATTGCCTTTGAAAGGATCTCCTGACAGTAAATCAGTTGCTGAATCGACGGTACAGTCAATAGCTGTGGCTTTCCTGTATTCAATATGTCCTTTGGTAGTATCAAAATGGGCATTACCGGGCACAACATCGCCCTCTTTTACTATAACTGAGAAAAGTACATTCTCAGCAGCCCTTCCCTGGTGAGTCGGAAGAAAGTAAGGGAATCCTGTAATATCATCTATTGCTTCTTTCAGGTTATAATATGATGATGATCCCGCATAACTTTCATCCCCTGACATAATTGACGACCACTGGTTGTCGCTCATAGCACCTGTACCTGAATCAGTAAGCAGATCAATGAATACCTGTTCAGATCGTAAATTAAAGAGGTTAAAAGATGCTTCTTTGATCCATATTTCTCTCTCGGAGCGGTTGCTTCTATAAATTTTTTCGACCATTTTGGTCTTATATGGTTCTGCAAATGGTAATTTCATTACGTGATTTTTAATGTTGCTTATTATTTTGACATCTTTGCGGGGGAAATACACATTGCTGCCCGGTCAATATTTATGAAAAATGTGTGGTGGAATTTAGCCTGGCAGAAATTATAATAAGAATCATGATTTACGGAATTCCTTCCTCAGGCAAAAGCCGGAACATCACAATCGGGATAATTACAGCCGGCAGAAAGAGTGTATAACCAGGAGATAACAAAAAAATCCCTGTTTTTGATATTTCTGTATATATCAACAGGGTAAAATGCCGTTAAGGAATAAAAAGCTTTCAATACTGAAATTTGTTTTTGTAAAATTAATAGTTATTTATGAAATTCGTCCGCCATCAACAAAGAAAAGGAATCACAACTATGAAAGTACAAGCCAGGCGGTTAATTTTCCTTATACTTATTTTCGTTTTCAATACATCAGTTTTTGCTCAGGGACTGGTGGAGGAGGCTTCAACGGATCAATCGACAATAGATTCATTGGGAAGGAGTGGACTGATCTTTCAGGAGAACAGGAAAAAACCCGGTATAGTGCTTTCCAGGGAACAGGCTGTGAGTTTTCTCCGGGAAAATACTGAATCGAAAAACTGGGCTGATCAGAACAATATGTTGAGGGAAGCACTGAATCAGCTAGTCTATGATGCCTCGCACCCCCGATATGATTCTTTAAGACATTATCTTAAAATGTATCCTTTTGATTCTCTCGATATTCCATGGGATCAGTTTTATATCTGGGAACCGGTACACCTTAAGATTCCCGTGATACCATCAGGACTTAATCTGGTCCGGACTGATTCACTGGGTCTGGACTCCCTTGCATTAGGGAAGAGGTTAACAGGACAGCCGGCAGGAGGATTAAAGGACACCACGATCCTGGTGGTTGTCGATACATTGAATGAGGTGACTTCATCGAGTCCATATTTTCCTTTTAAATACATGACTCATCCATATCAGAGTGATTCTCTGAGGGTTGCTGTAAATGCGCTGCTTGATTATCTTGACGGGCGTGATTCGTCAGTTGTTTATTTTACAGGTTCAGGAAACAGGATTACACCATTGTGGATCAATTCCAGAAGTGACAGGATGGTAAGATTCTGGCTGAGAAATGAATTTGCTGATTCAGTGACAATCTGGATAGGGGATATGTCGAGAGATACTATTGGTCTTTACCTTGAAAAGGGTGTCAGTTTCCGACGGCCAATGCGTCAATCAGATTATTCTGATGCTTATGTGAATGTTGAAGAGCCGGATAAATCGACTCTTATGGATATTCACGATATTGAGATAAATCATGAGTACTGGAAATATCATACGGAAGCTTCCATTCTTTTTAGCCAGGCCGCATTATCAAACTGGGTAAAAGGGGGAGAGAACAGCCTCGCTACATCCATGGATATCACCACTCATGCCGATTATAGCAACAAATCGAAAAAACTCTCTTCGAATAACTTTCTCAGGCTGAATCTTGGCTTTCTTAAGTCAGGAAGCGATAAGGTGAAGAAGAACCTCGATCTGCTGGAAACCAATTCAAAGCTGAACCATAAGGCTTTCGGGAAATTCGACTTTAGTGCCATTATGCTTTTCAAGACCCAGGTGGCACCAGGGCATAAATACTATAAGGACGTTGCCGGGGAGGATTCTTCCGTTATGGTCTCAAAATTCCTTAACCCGGCGATTCTGACAGTTGGTCTCGGGCTCGATTATAAACCAAACAAGACCACCTCAATTAACTTCTCACCCCTGTCGTACAGGGTCACGTTTGTTACAAGTGACACTATTGACCAGACCCTTTACGGCATACCAAAGAACAGGAAGTCGAAGCATGAACCGGGTGCCAGCTTTATGATAACCAATGAGTTCAAGCCAGTAAAGACAGTAACTGTTACCAACAGGCTGCAGTTATTTACCAACTATATTCATAATCCGCTCAATGTGGATGTTGACTGGGAAATGATAGCGACTGCCAACATTAACTGGTTTACCGACGTCAGGCTTGATACTCATCTTATCTTTGACGATGATACCAAAACGCCGATAATGGTTGATGGCGTCGAGAAAAAAACGGCAAGGATACAGTTCAAGGAGCTGATCGGTGTTTCCCTGGTGTTCAGGTTCTGAGGGAAGGAGTTATAAGTACTTCGAGTACTTCGAGTACTTCAAGTACTTCGAGTTATTAAAATCGGAAGTTAAAAAGATCTGTCATCCTGAATGGAGCGCAGCGGAATGAAGGATCCCCACGATGGTAGGAGGATGTCATTTGACGAATATTCCGGTCAAAGTACAGTAAGAATTAAAATATGGCATATTATAAAACCTCGCACCATAATCATACTAACCAGATTTAATTACATTGGAACTTCATATGTTATATTGAATCTCGGACAACTTTTATGGAATTTCCAGTTGATTTTTTGGTGTCAGAACAGATTATTGGAAGCACTTTCTGGTATAAGAACAAGGGAATTCCCCTTATAAATGTCTTGCATTATTATCCAGGGCGTAATCAGGGACTCCTATGGTTTTACAGGTCTTTCTGGTAGATCCTGTACCTTTTAACAACCTGACATCCTATTCTTTCATATTCGCCTCTCATGCGTTTATTATCCTCGAGGACCAGGTGACTGTCAATGGAGTCCATCTTGTGTTCTATACACGACTGGAGTAACTTGACACCCATAAGCACATCAATTCCTTTTCCCCGGTATTCCTTTTTGATCCCGCCCAGCAGCATGAGAAGTTTCTTTGATTTCCTTGATTCTCTCAGTATTTTCAAAATTCCAAACGGGAAGAGCCTTCCCCTGGCATCTTTAATACCTTTACTCAGATCCGGCATTCCTATGATGAAACCGCTCAGTTCCCCGTTCGACCTTGACACTTTTATGAATTTCGGATCGAGGATTGGAAGATAGCGGGCCGCAAGATCTGATTTTTCCTTATCGTTAAGAGGAACGAAACCATAAATGTCCTCGAAGGTTTCATTCATAAGCTCCAGTACATCTATAATATACGGTTTAATTTCTTTTTTTGAACTGAATTCTATTATCTCATACTCCGCATTGTTTTCCATTTTGGAAAGCACCTTTTCGTATACAGGAGGTATTTTTTCGGGAATTTTACCGAGATAATTGACGAGATCAACCTTTTTTGTATATCCTTCATCATTAATTAATTCCGGCATATAGGCAGAATTATTGGCAGCTGTCATGAACAACGGGTACTCGAAACCTTCGATCTGGAAGCCCTGTGGGTCCTTGTCTGAGAAACCAAGCGGACCGACAATTTTGACCATTCCTTTTTTCCTTGCCCAGTCTTCGACACTTTCCAGGAGCTTATGGAAGACCTCACGGTCATTGTAACACTCCATAAAACAGAACCTTCCGTGGCTCTCATCATTCAGCTTGTTGTACCTGTTGTTAATGATACCCATTATCCTTCCAACGGGTTTATTACCCTGTAAGGCCAGCAGGAGAATCGCATCTGCATACTGGAATGATTTGTTCTTTTTCCTGTCGAACAATTCCCATTCATCCATGTAAATCGGTGGAAGCCAGTCAGGCTCACCCTTATGGACTTTTTCGGGCAGGTAAATGAATTTCTTCAGGTCCTTTTTTGTAAGGACCTCTTTTATAACTAGTTCCTCCATGCAATCATTGGTTTTTACTTGTAAGATAGTTAAAACTTACGAAATGCTAAGTCGGTTGTAATATACTATATTTATTTTTATTTGAGGACCAGGTCGATAATGATAAAAATAGCAAAAAGGATGCTTGCCACTCCGTTGGTGGTGCCGAAAGCCAGGTTTACCCTGCTTATATCATCATGACTGACGATGCTGTGCTGATAGATGAGCAAAAAAGTAAATATTGCCGATCCTGCCCAGAAGAGTACTCCGCCATCAAGTAATAATCCGGCTGTGATTACCATTATTACTGTTATGGCATGCACCAAAACGGATAAGATAAGGGCCTTTTTGCGTCCGACAAACGAAGGAATGGAGTATAGTTTATTCGATTTATCAAATTCATCATCCTGTAAAGCATAAATAATATCAAAACCACTTACCCATGTAATTACAATAAAGGAAAAGATCAGAGGTATAATATTGAAATGTCCGGTTACGGAGATATATGCTCCAATAGGGGCCAGGCTGAGGCCAAGTCCCAGGATGAAATGGCAGAGGACAGTGAACCGTTTTGTCAGGCTGTATCCAAGTATTACCAGCAGGGCTACCGGGGAAAGGTATAATGTCAGCCTGTTAATAAATGCTGTTGACGCAACGAAAAGGCCTGCATTAATGATTACGAACATCACGGCTGCTCTGGTCTTTATTTTACCGGCAGGTATTTCCCTGTTCTTTGTCCGGGGATTCATTGCATCCATACTGCGGTCAGCTATCCGGTTGAATCCCATAGCCGCATTCCTGGCAAAGACCATACACAAAATAATCAGGAGCAGTAGTTTCAGGTCAAAGACGGCGCCGGTCTGGGTTAAGGCTATCGCGTAACCTATTAAGGCAAAAGGCATCGCGAATACTGTATGGCTGAATTTTACAAGGGAAAAATAATCCTGGATCTTTTTTATAATAGCTGTCATCTGTCAATCAGCTTCCTGTATATTTCATAACTTTCATCATCAAACAGGACAAAAATAACCTTTTCAGGTATCATACTCTGTTCGAGAAATTTCATTGTTTCATTTATGGCAATTGATGCAGCATCGCTTTTCGGGAACCTGTAAACACCTGTAGAAATGGCGGGAATGGCAACTGTTTTCAGGTTATGTTCTTTTGCCAGTCCCAGGCTGGTACGGTAGCATGAGGCAAGCAATTCTGTTTCATTTTGATATCCACCATGCCATACAGGTCCAACTGTATGTATAACATGATGAGCCTTAAGATTATACCCGGCTGTTATTTTTGCATCCCCTGTCTGGCAGCCGTTAAGTGTCCTGCATTCTTCCAGCAGGCCCGGGCCGGCAGCCCTGTGTATTGCCCCGTCGACACCTCCGCCTCCAAGAAGTGTGCCATTGGCTGCGTTAACAACAGCATCAGTATCAACCGTGGTGATGTCGCCTTTAAAAAGCTCTATCCTGCTTGTATTCATATTCTATCTTATATGGGCATTAAGTTCTTTCTCATATGCCCTGATAAGATTATCCATGATCCTGTCGATATTCTTATCAGTAAGTGTCTTATTCTCGTCGCGCAGAATGAAGCTGACTGCATATGATTTTTTATTTGTTCCCAGGCTGTCACTCTCATATACATCGAAAAGGTTAACATCCCTGAGAATATTCCTCTCCGTGCGGAATGCTATGTCCCTTATCTGTCCGAATTTTACACCCCTGTCTATCAGCAATGCAAGGTCGCGTCTGACTGAAGGATATTTTGGCAGTTCACTGAAAGAGACAGAATTGTTCCTTACGGCCTTCATGAGAAGATCCCAGTCAATATTTCCGAAATAAACATCCTGGCCGATGTCAAACTTTTCCAGGTATGCTTTGGATATTCTACCTGCTTCAGCGATAATTTTGTCATTATATAAATAAGTAAGAGATTCAGCAAAATATTTCTTGTTGCTTTCTCCGTTTGACAATGCTTCCGGCCTGAGTCCCAGGCGGGATAATATCATCTCAGTAATGGATTTAATGTTAAAAAAATCTGTAGGATTGGTTTTACTGTTCCAGCTCCGGGGATGCGTATTACCGGTAAGAAAAACAGACAGTGATGCTTTTTCTGAATAATCATTAACTGAAGGAAGCCCGTTTTTCGGCTTATTAACGAAATAGTTAAAGCCGAATTCATAGAATTTAAGATCGAAATTCTGCCTGTTAATATTCCATATTACGGAACTAAGACCACCATACAGAAGCGACTGTCTCATGGCATTGAGGTCAGAACTCAGGGGATTAGCCAGGAGTACCAGGCGGTCACTGTCAAAATCGCTGTTATCTTCATAAAAGGATGAAGGGTTAAGTGAGTTGCACATTATTTCTGCAAACCCGTTCGCAGAAAGCATATCCGATATTATATTCACTATCTTATCCCTGTTTGGCTTCTCTTCATAGGATAATGTTGAATTTACATGCTCAGAGATTTCTATATTATTATAGCCATATATCCTTAGTATCTCCTCTATAACATCAGCTTCTTTCCTGACATCGACCCTGTAGGTAGGTATTTCAAGACTCATATCTTCACCTGAGTCGCTTAAAATTCCGATGTCAAGCAGTTCCAGTATTTTGTGTATTGTCTTCTTTTCTATAACCTTGCCTGTAAGCCTGGTGATGTTCCTGTAGCTGACATGTATCTTTGCCCTGGCAATTGGTTCAGGATAAACGTCAGTAATATCTGAAGATATCTCTCCCCCTGCGAGTTCCCTGATCAGCATTACGGCTCTCTTAAGTGCCCATGGCGTTATGCTGGGATCAGCACCTCTTTCAAACCTGAATGATGCATCGGTCTTTAATGAATGCCTCTTTGATGTTTTTCTAATAGCAACAGGATTGAAATAGGCACTCTCAAGAAATATATTGCTGGTCGATTCAGTTATTCCTGATTTTATTCCCCCGAAAACACCCGCGATACACATACCTTCTTTCTCATTGCAAATCATAAGGTCCCTGTCGGAGAGGCTTCTTTCTACAGCATCCAGAGTGATGAAAGGGCTTTTGGCCGGGAGGTTCCTGATTATAACCTTTCTCCCATCTATCTTGTCTGCATCGAACGAGTGAAGGGGCTGCCCGACTTCATACTGGACAAAGTTTGTTATATCAACAACGTTGTTTATGGGATTAAGCCCCACAGCCCTTAATTTGTTTTTTAGCCACTCCGGCGATTCCCCTATAGTAACACCACTTATTGTTATCCCGGTATAACGAGGACAGTCAACTTTATTTTCGATAATTATCTCAAAAGTGTTGTCAGTCCTGTCAGGTTTGAAACCTGCCACAGACGGAAGGGCTGCCCTGATGTTTATTCCCTCGTTGATATTAAGATAGGCAGCCAGGTCGCGGGCAACACCAAAATGGGAGCCGCTGTCAATCCTGTTTGGAGTCAGGCCTATTTCAAAAACAAAGTCTTTTTCTATCCTGAAATAGTCCTTTGCGGGCATTCCTGGCCTGGCATTCTTGTCAAGTACCATGATGCCTTCGTGAGAGGTTCCCAGACCAATTTCATCCTCAGCACAAATCATACCTTCCGAAACCTCACCCCGGATCTTCGATTTTTTTATTTCAAGACTCTCATCACCTTTGTGGACCATCGTACCCACAGTTGCAACAGGCACTTTCTGGCCTGCCGCCACGTTAGGTGCACCGCATACTATATGAAGTGGGTCAGTGGTCCCTATATCAACAGTAGTAACAGACAGTTTATCAGCTCCGGGATGTTTTTCGCAGGTAAGGACTTCTCCGATAACAACTCCTTCAAGTCCTCCTTTCACAGAAACCCATTCTTCCATCCCTTCAATCTCCAAACCTATTGCAGTTAATATTCCGGCTACCCTTTCAGGCTCTATATCTATTTTCAGGTAATACTTAATCCAGTTGTATGAGATCTTCATATCAGGTTTGTACTAAAAAATTATATCAATAAGACTGCAAAAGTAAGGTTTTTTTCAAATATTATCAGGGAAATGGGATCGTAAAAAGGCCATGTATGTCATTATGTGGTAAGGTAAAATAACAGAAGGGAAGTTAAAAGTGAATAACCTGTTCATAAGATTTTTTTCTGGTGATTTCATGTTTGTTTCTTGTTGATGAAGCATTACAGGTGTCTTTTTTATTTATCTATATTTGTATCTCAAAAAGCAGGTTCGTATGGTTGTAGAGAAAGATGATAAGCTGATTCTTCTGACGAATGATGATGGTTTATATGCCGCAGGATTAAGAACACTTCTTGGTGTAATGGAGGAATTCGGTAAAGTAGTGCTCATCTCAACAACGGAGAGCATGTCGGGTATGTCACAGGCACTTACTGTCAAGA
>Ga0307440_1001845_pt1 | contig 10177 bp, 9 predicted proteins | sample SalMarWE160410MG_FD_202150 | JGI IMG/M metagenome (GOLD analysis project Ga0307440, IMG submission 202150) | Salt marsh sediment microbial communities from the Plum Island Ecosystem LTER, Massachusetts, United States - WE1604-10 | ecosystem: Environmental > Aquatic > Marine > Intertidal zone >... | reverse complement strand
GTCATCTGGCGGTCGATCGGGAAGGTGGTGCCGGCCAGCGCCGCCGCACCGAGCGGCGAGCGGTTCATGCGCCGGCGCGCATCGGTGAAGCGCCCGGCATCGCGCTCCAGCATCTCGACATAGGCCAGCAGATGGTGGCCGAGGGTCACCGGCTGCGCCGTCTGCAGGTGCGTGAAGCCCGGCATGATGGTGTCGGCATGGGTCTCGGCGAGCGTCACCAGCACCGCCTGCAGCCCGCGGATGCGGGCCACGAGCCCGTCCGTGCGCCGGCGCAGGTACAGCCGGGTGTCGGTCGCCACCTGGTCGTTGCGGCTACGGGCCGTGTGCAGGCGCTTGCCGGCGTCGCCGATCTTCTCGGTCAGCCGCGCCTCGATGTTCATGTGCACGTCCTCGAGCGCGATCGTGAACGTGAACTCGCCGCGCTCGATCTCGGCCTGGATCGCATCCAGGCCCTCGAGGATGGCGGCGACATCGGCATCGGACAGGATGCCCTGTTTGGCCAGCATGCGCGCATGCGCCTTGGAGCCGGCGATATCCTCGGCGTACATGCGGGCGTCCACGTCGACGGAGGCGTTGAAGGCCTCGACGAAACTGTCGGTCGGGGCGTCGAAGCGTCCCCCCCAGGGCTTGTCGGACATCGCGGATCTCCTAGGCTCAAGCAGCCGGCCTACTCTATCGGGCCCCGGGCGCAAACGGAAATGGGGGGCTCAATCTCCGTCGGAATCGTCCCCGTCGCCGTCCCTTTCGAGACGCAGCGACGCCGAGTTGATGCAGTAGCGCAGGCCCGTCGGCGCCGGGCCGTCGGCGAACACGTGGCCGAGGTGCGCATCGCAGGCCGCGCACAGCACCTCGGTGCGGCGCATGCCGTGGCTGCCATCCTCCTGCGTGGCCACGCCCGCGGCGTCCAGCGGGCGGGTGAAGCTCGGCCAGCCGCTGCCCGAGTCGTACTTGTCGGAGGACAGGAACAGCGGCGCCCCGCAGCAGACGCAGGCGTAGGTGCCGGGCTCGTGGCAGTCCCAGTAGCGGCCGGTGAAGGCGCGCTCGGTGCCGTGCTGGCGCGTGACGCGGTACTGCGCTTCCGTCAGCAGCTCCCGCCACGCCTCCTCGCTGCGCCGGATTTTGTCAGCCATGCCGCGACGCCACAGGCGAGCCGGCGCGGGGTGCCTCCATCGGCAAGCCGGCGCGGATTGCCTCCTTGCGGGAGCCTGCGAAGAACAGCTCGCGGCGCTCGTCCGCCACCAGCTGCCCGATCGGCAGCAGCGCCTCGTAGGCGGCCACCCGCTCGGGCCGGGCCCTGGTCTCCGGATGCTTGGCGACCAGGAAGGAGCAGATGTCGCAGTACTCCTCGATCGACGGCTCGAAGGTGCCGATGCGCCGCGCCAGGTCGATGATCTCCTCCTTGTCCATGCCGATCAGCGGCGGCAGCAGCGGCAGCTCGGACGCGTCGTAGATGGCCTGGATGTTGGCCAGCGTCTGGCTGGCCACCTGCCCCAGCGAATCGCCGGTGACCAGCGCCTGCGCCCCGTCGCGCGCGGCGATCCTGGATGCCTCGCGCAGCATCTGGCGCTTGTAGATGATCATGCGGTACTCGGACGGCACGGCGGCGATGGTGTGGCGCTGGAACTCGTCGAGGTCGACGAGGTGCAGCGCCAGCCGCCCCTGGTAGCGCGACAGCACCGCCGCCAGGTCGCGGATCTTGGCGAAATCGCGGTTGATGCTGCTGTTGTAGAAGTGCACCAGCGTCACCTGCATGCCGCGCTTCATCATCGTATAGGCGGCCACCGGCGAATCGATGCCGCCGGAGAACAGCACGATGCCGTGCCCCGAGGTGCCGACCGGCAGGCCGCCGATGCCGCGGCGCTTGTCGGTGTAGATGTAGACGCCGGCCGGCGTGCATTCGACGTGCACGGTGATCTCGGGATGGTCGAGGTCGACGACCATGCCCAAGGAGCGGCGCAGGTGGTCGCCGAGGCGGACGCCGATGTCCAGGCTGGTCAGCGGGAAGGCCTTGTCGGCGCGGCGGGCGGTGATGCGGAAGCGCTTGCCGGCCACGTCGCCGCAATCCTCGCGCACCACCTGCTCGGCCAGGCGCTGCATGTCGTCGATGTCCGGGGCCGCGGTACGCACGACGGCGAAATTGCGGATGCCCGGCATCAGCGCCAGCCTCGTCAGCGTCGCGGCGCCGGCATCCGCCAGCTCGGCCAGCATGCGCCCGTGGCGGCGCTCGATGTGGGAGGCGCCGACCAGGGCCTTGAGGTTGGCGGCGAGCTTGCGCTCGAAGTTGCGCCGGTTGCGCCCCTTCAGGGTCAACTCGCCGTAATGGATCAGGATGCGTGCCATGCGCCGAGGCTACCGGGCTTTGCTGCCCAAGGTAAGGCGCTTACATGTGGATCGGGATGCTGCGCACCAGGCCGACCAGCTCCGTCTGGCGGTTGGTGCCGGTCTTCTGGAAGATCTGCTTCAGGTAGCTGCGCGCGGTGCTGACCTGGATGCCGGCCTCCTTGCAGTACTGGCCCAGGCTGCGGCCGGCCGCCAGGCCCAGGGCCAGGCGCGCCTCCGCCCCGGTCAGGTTGGCGAGCAGCTGCAGGATCTCGGGACGCAGCTCGGAGGCGAAGGACGGGGAGCCGATCAGCAGCGCCGCATGGATGCCGGACTCGTTCGAGGCCATCGCCTGCATGTCGACGTGCAGCGGCACTGCCACGATGGCCAGGTCGGCGTGCGCGTCGCTGTGGCACTGCACCGACATGGCGCCGATGTCGTCGCCGCCTTCCTTGCCCTGCTTCACGGCCGCCGCCGCCATGCGGCGCAGCCGCTGCGTGCTCTGGATATTGGCGCCGACCAGCTGCCCGGACACGATGCTCAGCCCCTGCATGCGGGTCACGACCTCGCGCGCCCGGCGGTTCAGGTAGACCGGCGCGCCGCGGCCGTCGATCAGGATCACGCCGGAGCTGAAGCAGTTCATCGTCTGCTCCAGGCTGTCGGTGCGGTACTTCAGCTCGGTCACGCGCCTGGCGATCAGGAAGGCGCGCTGCAGATGCGGCACCAGCAGCGTCAGGGCCTGCGGGAAGGCCTCCCCCGCCATCGCCTCGTCGCCGTCGCAGCGCATGGCGATGTGCACGATGCGGCTGCCCACCTTGAACACGAAGCCCCGGGCGCCGCGGCTGGTCTTCAGCTTCCCGTTCGGGCTGCCTGCGAACTGCAGGCGCTCCACCTCGTGTTCCCCGACCACGAACACGTCGCTGGCATAGTGGCTCGATGCCGTCTTCAGCATGTCCAGATGCGGCAGCACGCTGGCGAAGTGCTCGGCGTAGACGGCCACGTCCCGATCACGCGTGCCCGCCGCCACCTCGAAGACCACGTGGAAATCGTCCATGTCGATGATGCGCATGGCCGACGACGCACAGCCGAAGAAGGCCGACAGGGCGATCAGGGCGTGCTGCCAGCCGTCCGTCTCCAGGGTCCCGGCATAGATGGCGCCGAGCAGCTCGGTAAACTGTTGCACATCCATGCCTTCTCCCCATGCGAACACCGTCGTGCCCGTCATCGTCGTTGCTTCCCCCGACTTCTAGCGCACGGCGCCGGGTGTTTACCCCCCCATATGGGGGGAGACATCGGCGGCAACCGCCTTACCGTTGTCTTTCAAGCATAGCTTGGGGAGCGGGATATGCAGGGAGAACCTCAACCGGGCACCGGGGAATTTATCCTCCTCGTCGACGATGACGACGCGGTGCGCACCGCCCTGCACGGCTTCATCTCGGGCATCGGCCATGCGGTCGTCACCGCCGGGGACGGCGCCGAGGCCCTCGACATCCTCGCGCGCATGGGATCGTCGGTGCGCCTGCTGATCACGGACATCTGCATGCCGGTCATGGACGGCATCGACCTGATCCGCCTTGTGCGGACGCGCTACCCCGAGCTGCCGATCGCCGTCATCACCGGCTTCGCCGACGATGGCCAGCTGCAATCGGTGCAGTCCGAGATCACGGTGCTGTTCAGGAAGCCCGTGCGCTTCGCCGAGCTGGCCGCCTTCCTCGGCGGCCCTGGGGACGACTAGGGAAGCTTGACCGCCAGGGTCAGGCCGTCGGCGATGGGCAGCATCGACAGCGCGACGCGCGCATCGTCGGCGAGCTTCAGGTTGAAGGCGCGGATGGCCTCGGTGCTCTGTTCATGGTCGGCCGCGTCGATGACGCTGCCGCCCCACAGCACGTTGTCGACGGCGATGACGCCGCCCGGGCGCACCAGCTTCAGGCAACGCTCGAAGTAGCCGTCGTAGTTGACCTTGTCCGCATCGATGAAGGCGAAATCGAAGGCCTCGTCCTCGCCCGCCGCCAGCAGCGCGTCCAGTGTGGCCAGCGCCGGCCCGAGCTCCAGGCGCACCTTGTCCAGCACCCCCGCCTCCTCCCAGAAGCGGCGGGCCACGAAGGTCCAGCGCTCGGAGACGTCGCAGGTGATGATCTCGCCGTCCTCGGGCAGCGCCCGGGCCATCCACAGCGTGCCGTAGCCGGTGAAGGTGCCGACCTCGATGATGCGCCTGGCCCCGATCAGGCCGAGCAGCATGGCCATGAACTGGCCCTGCTCCGGGGCCGAGCGCATGTTCGCGTGCTCCTCGAGCTCGGTGGCCTCGCGCAGCTGGCGCAGCACCTTCGGCTCGCGCAGGGATACGCGGTGCAGGTAGGCGTACAGGTCGTCGTCCATGTTCAGGGTCTTATTGGCCATCGCCGCCACCCTCCAGTACCACAAGATAGGCCGCCGCGGCCGCGATCTCGGCCTCGCTGAACACGCGCACGCCGTGGCGCGCCAGCAGCCGCGCGGTCAGGCCCTGACCATCCACCTTGCGCCCGGTGAAGGCCCCGTCGTTGACGCGGGCCACGCCGCAGGAGGGGCTGCCCTCCTTCAGGATCGCCACGCGGATGCCGTGCCGGCGGGTCTCGGCCAGCGCCCGCTCGGCCCCGGCCATGAAGGCGTCGGTGACGTCCACGCCGTCCCCGGTACGGATCAGGCCGCGCCCGAACAGCACCGCCTCGGCATCCCCGCCCTCGATCTCGGCCGGCGGCCGCGGGCTCGGCAGGCCCCCGGCCATCTCGGGGCAGAAGGCCACCAGCCGCTGCTCGTCCTGCCAGCGCCGGAACGTGGCATCAATGATGGCCGCGTCGCGCCCGTCGTAGCGCACGCGCTGGCCCAGCAGGCAGGCGCTGACCAGGATCTTGTTCATGGCTTCACCATATCGCCATCGGCCCGCTTGGCAAAGAGGGCCTGGGCACGGGCCCTAAACCAAAAACGGCGCCAGCAGCACGGCCATCAGGCTCAGCACCTTGCACATCGGGTTGATGGCCGGCCCCGCGGTGTCCTTGTACGGGTCGCCGACCGTATCGCCGGTGACCGCCGCGGCATGGGCGGGCGAGCCCTTGCCGCCGTAGTGGCCGGCCTCGATGTACTTCTTGGCGTTGTCCCAGGCGCCGCCGCCGGTGCTCATCGACAGCGCCAGCAGCAGGCCCGTGGCCACGGCACCGATGACGACGCCGCCCATCAGCAGGGCCGCGCTGCCGTGCGGCGCGAACGGGGCCCAGACGAACGCGATGGCCAGCGGCACGGCGACCGGCAGCGAGGCCGGCAGCAGCATGCTGCGGATGGCCGTGCGCGTCAGCATGCTGATCGCCCGGTCGTAGTCCGGCAATTGCCGCCCGGCGAGGATCCCGGGGCTTTCCTTGAACTGGCGGCGCACCTCCTCGACGATGCGCGCCGCGACGTCGCCGACCGCGTCCATGGCGAAGCCGCTGAACAGGAACGGCATCAGCGCCCCGACGAACAGCCCGGCCAGCACGTAGGGGCTGCCGAGGGTGAAATCGAGCTCCTGGCCCACGGTGCCGAGCTCCAGCTTATAGGCGGCGAACAGGGTCAGGGCCGCCAGTCCCGCCGAGCCGATGGCGAACACCTTGGTCAGGGCCTTGGTGGTGTTGCCGACGGTGTCCAGCGCATCGGTGACCTCGCGCACCTCGGCCGGCAGCCCGGCCATCTCGGCGATGCCGCCGGCGTTGTCGGTGATCGGGCCGAAGGCGTCGATGGAGATCACGGTCGGCGTCAGCGCCAGCAGCGCGCAGGTGGCGATGGCGATGCCGTAGACGCCGGCCAGGGCATGGGCGGCGATGATGCCGGCGGCGATGCACAGCGCCGGGATCGTCGTCGATTCCATGCCGACGGCCAGGCCGGTGATGATGTTGGTGGCATGCCCCGAGCGCGAGGCGCGGGCGATGCGCTGCACCGGCCGGTAGCGCGTGCCGGTGAAGTAGTTGGTGGCGACGACCATGCCGAGCCCGACGGCCAGGCCCACGACGGCGGCGCCGAACAGGTGCAGCGGGCTGCCGTGCAATGATCCCCCCATGACCCAGCGGCTGGCGGCGTAGTAGCCGATGGCGGCGAGCACGATGCTGGCGACCAGGCCGCGGCTCATGGCGGCGGCCGGGCTGCGACCCTTGTCCCCGTCCTTGCCGCCGAGGCGCACGGCCTGCATGCCGATCATGCCGGCGATCATCGCCACGCCGCCGAGCACCAGCGGGAACTGCTCGGCCGCCGGGTCGCCGGCATTGGCCCACGAGGCCACGAGCATGGCGGCGACGATGGTCACGGCATAGCTCTCGAACACGTCGGCCGCCATGCCGGCGCAGTCGCCGACGTTGTCGCCGACGTTGTCGGCGATGACCGCGGGGTTGCGCGGATCGTCCTCGGGGATGCCGTGCTCGATCTTGCCGGACAGGTCGGCGCCGACGTCGGCCGCCTTGGTGAAGATGCCGCCGCCGAGGCGGCCGAAGATGCTGATCAGCGAGGCGCCGAAGCCGAGCCCCGTCATCGGCTGCAGGTCGATCGCCTGCCCGGGCGCCGTCAGGCGCCACAGCAGCAGCTAGAAGCCGCACAGCGCGGCCAGCGCCAGGCCGCCGACCAGGAAGCCCGTGACCGAGCCGGAGCGCTGCGCCACGAACAGCGCGCGCGCCAGGCCCTGCTCGGCGGCGGCCGTGGTGCGCACGTTGGCACGCACCGAGATGGCCATGCCGATGGCGCCGGAGGCGGCCGAACAGGTCGCGCCGACGGCGAAGCCGGCGGCGGTCAGCCAGCCGAATCCCGGGGCGACCCACAGGATCACGAAGATGCCGGCGGCGACGGCGCCGATGACGCCGTACTGGGTGCGCATGAAGGCGGCCGCCCCCTCGCGGATGGCCAGATAGGGGACGCGCAGCGCCTCGCCGCCGTGCGGCTGGCGCATGACCCAGGCGGCGCACCATGCGGCATAGGCGATGCCGGCCGCAGCCGCGGCGATGCCGAAAATGCTTTCCCCGATCATGCGCTACCCATCATTCGAACCTGTCCCCCCTGTTACGAATCCGACTCCATGTCCGGGCGGTAGTCGCCCCGTTGGGCGGCCCCGTTCAGCCTGGCCCGCTTGGTCAGCGCCGCCTGCGCCGCGCCCACCTTGCCGGCCTGGCCCTGCCAGGCCGCGAGCACCGGCTGCTGCAGGGCGCGGCCGTAGGAGAAGGACAGCAGCCACGGGGCGCCGGGGAATTCGGCGTTCATGGCGTTGAGGTTGAGCGTCGCCTCCTCCGGGCCCATGCCGCCGGACAGGAAGTTGATGCTCGGTACCGCCGCCGGCACTGTGCGCCGGAACACCTTCACGGTGGCGGCCGCGATCTGTTCGGCGCTGGCCTTGGTCGCATGCGCCTTGCCCGGGTGCACCATGTTCGGCTTCAGGATCATGTGCTCGAGCACCACATGATGGCGGTAGAGGGCGGCGAACACCGCCTTGTGCACGGCCTCGGTGACCTCGGCACAGCGGCCGATGCTGTGGTCGCCGTCCATCAGCACCTCCGGCTCGACGATGGGCACGACGCCCTGTTCCTGGCACACCGCCGCATAGCGCGCCAGCATCTCGGCGTTGGCCTCGATGCCCAGCGGCGACGGGTTGTGCGCGGAGATCTCGTAGACCTCGCGCCACTTGGCGAAGCGCGCCCCCTGCGCCTTGTAGCCCGTGAGGCGCTCCGCCAGGCCGTCCAGGCCGTAGGTGATCAGGTCCCCGGGCGACAGCGCCAGCGGCCCCTTGCCCTTGTCCACCTTGATGCCGGGCACGATGCCGCGATCGGCCAAAACCTGCGGCAGGGGCGTGCCGTCGTCGGCGCACTGCGCCAGGGTCTCCTCGAAGGCGATGACGCCGCAGATATGGTCCTCGATGCCGGGGGCGGTGCACAGCAGGGCGCGGTAGGCGCGCCGGTTCTCCTCGGTGGATTCGACGCCGATCGGCTTGAAGCGCTTGGCGATGGTGGGAAGGCTTTCGTCGGCGGCAAGGATGCCCTTGCCCGGCTGCACCATGTCATCGATGGTGGCCTGAAGTTCGTCTGCAACGCTCATGGCTCATCTCCTGTGACGCCGTCCAGCTGCGGCGTGGCGCGCCGGGGGTACGGCCGCCATTTCCAGCGTAGCACGCACGGCACGCGCGCGCAGAGCCGGCAGCGGGGAGGATCTACACCCACAGCCCCAGCTCGCCCAGGGCCGTGGACGCCAGCAGGTAGGCCTCGTGCTGGCGGGCGGCCTCGCGGCGGATCGCCGCCAGCAGCGCCGCGGGATCCGCCGGTGGCGGTCCTTCGGCATCTGCGGCCACGTGGCCCCACAGATGCTGCAGGGCGTTGACCAGCCGCCCGGCGGGCGGCGGGGTGCGCAGGGTCCCGGTCAGCAGCAGGGCCAGCCCCGCCATGTCGTGGCGGTAGATGCCGTGCGCCACCTCAGGGCCGAGCGCGGCGTACAGCGCCGGATCGCGCGCCATCACCGAGTACTTGTGCTGGGCCCACAGCGCCTGCGTGTTGACGGGCAGCGGGATGCGCCCCGTGCGCCCGTCGCCGTACTTGCCGCGCAAAAGCGCGAACTGGACGTGCGGGGCATCGATATCGGTGGCCGGCCACTGGATGTCGCCATCGACCTCGCCAGCGACCGGACCGGCCGGGGCGGGAAGTGGCGAGTGATGGCGGTAGCCGCGCAGCGCCATCTCCTCGACGAGCAGCGCGTGGCGTTGCGCCAGCGCCGGCAGGTGCCCGACCCAGCGCAGGGTCTCGGGATGGCGGGCGTAGCCGCGCTTGCCCAGGCTCAGCACGTTGAACAGCCCGTGCAGCTCGCGGTGCTCGCCCAACAGCTGCTGGCGCGCGAGGTAGCCCGGGCTGACGTCCCAGATGCGCACCGCGGCTAGGCCGTCGCTGGCGCTCGGGCGTCGAGGAAGGCGCGTACCGCGTCGGTGTCGGGGATGCCGGCGCGCGCGCCGAGCCGGGTGCAGGCCAGGGCGCCGACGGCCGAGGCGTAGCGCAACAGCTCGAGCCAGCCCATGCCGCGCGCCAGGCCGATGGCGAAGGCGCCGTGGAAGGCGTCGCCGGCGCCGGTGGAGTCGACGGTGTCGACGTTAAAGGCCGGCACGTGGCCGGTCGCACCCTCCCTGGCCCAGATCAGGCCGTCGCTGCCGCGCGTGATCACGACGTTCGGGGCCACCCCGGCCAGGATGGCCAGCGCCTTGTCGGCATCGTCGGTGCCGGCCCAGTCGAAGGCGAAGCGCTCGGAGCCGACCAGGTAATCGACGACCGGGGCCAGGGCGCGCGTGCCCTGGTGCACGGAGCCGGCGTCGATGACGGTCGGGATGCCGCGCGCCCGCGCCTGCCCGGCGATGTCCGGGGAGATCAGCGGCTCGTGGCCGTCGAACAGCAGCACGCGCGCGTCGAACCCGGGCAGGGGCTCGAGCGCCGCGGGCTGCAGGAACGGCGTCTCGCGCTTGAAGTTGATCACCGAGCGCGTGCCGTCCGGCTTGGCCAGGATGGCGGAGACCGAGGTCGGCGCCTCGCCGCGCACCGTCCAGCGCAGATCCACGCCCTCTTGCACGAACTCCCTGGCGTTGGCGTCGCCGTAGACGTCCCAGCCCAGGTAGCCGCAGAAGCCCGAGCTGCCGCCGAGGCGGCGCACCGCCACCGCGGCGTTGGCGGCCGGGCCGCCGCCGACGCAGCGCATGGCCTCGGCCTGCATCTTCTCGTTGGCACCGGGATGGTGGTCCACGCGCATCGTGATGTCGTAGGAGGCGTGGCCGATGGTCAGCACGTCGAGGGTGGTCATGGCGCCATGGTACGGGGCAGGCCGCAAAATGCATCCGGCACCGCCCCGGCAA
>Ga0307440_1001844_pt1 | contig 10178 bp, 13 predicted proteins | sample SalMarWE160410MG_FD_202150 | JGI IMG/M metagenome (GOLD analysis project Ga0307440, IMG submission 202150) | Salt marsh sediment microbial communities from the Plum Island Ecosystem LTER, Massachusetts, United States - WE1604-10 | ecosystem: Environmental > Aquatic > Marine > Intertidal zone >... | reverse complement strand
TGGAACGTATCGACACTCACCTGCTGGAGCACGCCTTCGACGAGGCGGTGATGCTGGGCGACACCGTGCTGCGTCAGCTGATGAGCCCAGACGAGGCCACCCCCGCCGAGTGGCGTTATCTGCTCGCGTTTCGTGAGCGGGGCCTGCAGCCACCGCCAGACGACGAGGACGTGCGCCATGCCCTCCGTCGCCGCTTGCTCGTGTCCCAGGAGGGCGACCAATGGCGGCTCCGGGTCCCCCTGATGCAGCGTTGGCTGCGCAAACGCAGTTAGCCCGCAGGATGTAACCAAGCAGCTGCCGCGGTTGCTGGGCGGTCACGGTCGGTCAACTCAGCGCAGGCAGAATTCAGTCGGCCTCCTGGCCGTGGGCCTCGCGCGAACGGTTCGCCAGGCTATGGGGCGCCGGGATGGCGCGCAGTCCGCCCAGGAAGGCGTAGGTGCGTACACGGGCGCCGCTTCCGTTCGCAAGTTCCCGCGAGGAAGTGGAGCCCGGGTCGGGCGTAGGGTCCTGTTTTTTGCGCGACCAGCCGTTTGTACGATCTTGCTGGCGCGGGGGTAGTGTAATCCGAAGTGGTCGCCGATCTCCTGGATGCGAGCGGCGGGGTCAAATCCTGCAATCACACATCCTCATTTAACTGCGTCCCCCGTATCATCCGTCTCGCTACTGGCGCACACGGCTACGGCTACCGCGAACGGTACTCCCGCAACCGCGTAGCTTCAACAAGCTGCTGCATGTTCTGGAGGGTGAAGACCTTCCCGTGCGTGGCGAGGATGAGCTTCTTCATTAGTCCCGGCGCACGCCGAAGCTGCGCCCGGCAATGCAGGCGCCGGCTTCGAACTTGGGTTGGTCCGGTGGCTGCTCTGCCATTCGGAGCGCTTCGAGGTGCTTTGGCCTGCACTTGACGGGCGGAAAGCCCTTTGAGGCCGGTAAGGTTCTACGCCGAGCTCGACGTTATCCGTAGTCATCGGAAGAACCGGCGTCTGTTCGTCGAGGCCGTCAACGCGCGGGGCGGCGCAGGGACACCCGCGCCAACGCACGTCTCATGCCAGTGGTTTCCGGATGGACGAAGAGTCCACGGCGCCGACGTATGGACGGTTGCGGCCGCTAGGAGGAGGGGCTCGCAGCCAGCGAACACGTGGTTGGTTGGACAAGTCCGACTCGATGGAGCGGTCGTTTGTCTCCAATAGGTCACGGAGACTCGCCGAGCTCCTCCAGCAGCGCGTCAAACTCTGCGTCTAGCCCGGGTAGGTCACGCGTTGCGGCGTGCCAAACGACCGCGTGGTCGACTTTGGCGTCGCCGTAGATGAGCACGTTGCGAAAGCCGATCACCTTGCCTGCGTCGGAGAGTCGAGCGGCACGCTTGGCGTCGGCCTTGCTCAACTAGGACAGTGCCTCGCCGGCAATTTCAACTTGTCGCTCGACTGCCGAACGCAGGACTTCGTCCGCCAGGTAGTCCTCGAAGCTCTTTCCGCGGATGAAGCGCGCGATCGCATCCGCGTCGCTGCGGGAATCCCAAAGAAACGCACGGGGCTCAGGCACCATCGCTCAGGCTCAAAATATCCTCGCACGAGTCTGATCAATAGATGCCCGTAGGAATGGATTCGATATTGCTGTGGGCATGACCCAGTCGACCGGCCGTCCCAGTAGCAACTCCAGAGCGTGCTGTAATCCGAGATACGCGTCGAGCAGGCTCATTGAGGAATCAGTCTCCAGCTCGACGAGAAAATCTGCGTCACTGTGCTCGGGGTCGAAATCCGCGGCGCGGGCGGCGGATCCGAAGACTTCCAGTCGCCGGACGTGAAATCGCCGGCACAACTCCTCGATCTCGGGCTGCTTGGCTGCGATTGATGGGTACATGGCTGGAACCTTGAGGCTCGGCGAAGTCGGGGCCATTCCGGGTAACGGCCCCGGCCTGCCGATAGTTTAGTGGCCTTTTCGGCGCCTGCATCGGCTGCTTGCCAAAGAGGTGGAACGAGCGAAGCGGCTTCCGCGCAACGCGGTACGCAGCAGAGACGGGTGGCGCAAGCGAAGCGGTTCCACCGATGTGTTGCTGGTGGATCCTTCGCGCCGCTCTTGATCCACGCTACCACTTCCGAGAATGAGCCGGCGGGACGCCGGCGGTCCCAGGGAACGCTACGCGGGCTGGGCGCTCAGCTCGTCCGGCCAGCAGCCGGTGGGTGGGTCTAGCGTGAGGTCCGCGTTCTCGAAGCGGACCAGAAACAGCTCCCGGTCCGGGTCCTCCTCCAGGTGGCCGATGTTGACGATGACGCCGCGTGTGCCGGGCAAGGCCAGAAGGGCATTCGCCGGCAGGTCGGGGATGCCGCCGTCGTTTCGGATCTCGGTGGCGGCATAGACGATGTCGCCAGGGGCCAGCTGGTCGAGGTGCATGGCTTTTTCTCTCTGTGGCTGGCGCCGCCCGGTGATCGGCGGCGTGTCGGTTTGTCGCATTCGCAACCATCGGTCCCCGGCGGCCTTGTCGGTCATCGCACAGCAGCTTGCCGGCCCGGTGGAAAAATTCTGTGAAATCAATCTGTGGTGAGATCCCTTGGTTGCTGGCATAGCGCTTGCCTCGACCTGATCAAGTCCGCGCAAGTGCCGAGCCAGGCCCCCTGTTCAGAGGAGATTCGCCGAAATGCTGACCCTGACCGACAACCCCCAAGCCGCTGTGCGTCGCTTTATCCGTGGCTCGGAGGAGCCGGCGACCGGCCTGCGGATCTTAGTCACCGGTGGCGGGTGCTCCGGCATGCAGTACGGCATGGCACTGGAGGCGGAGGCCAAGAGCAGTGATGTCGTGCTGGAGCTCGGCGAGGTGAAGGTCTTCGTGGACCGCATGAGCGCCCAGCTTCTGGCCGGTACCACGGTGGACTTTCTGGACGGCGTCGACGGCAGCGGGTTCAAGATCGAGAACCCCAACGCCACCAGCACCTGCGGCTGCGGCAAGTCCTTCTCCGCCTGATCGCGGATCGATCCAGGTCAATCACTCAGATCAGCCCTTGCGGAGGCCGCCCATGTGGGACTATTCGGAAAAGGTCAAAGACCACTTCTTTGCGCCTCGTAACGCCGGTGCCGTCGAGGGTGCCAACGCCATCGGCGACGTGGGCTCCCTGTCCTGCGGCGATGCCCTGCGCCTGAGTCTGCAGGTGGACCCTGACACGGAGACCATTCTGCAGGCCGGTTTTCAGACCTTCGGCTGCGGCTCGGCCATCGCCTCCAGCTCGGCGCTCACCGAGATCATCAAGGGCATGACCCTGGACCAGGCCCTGAAGGTCAGCAACCAGGACATCGCCGATTACCTCGACGGTCTGCCCCCGGAGAAGATGCACTGCTCGGTCATGGGCCGGGAGGCCCTGCAGGCGGCGGTGGCCAACTACCGCGGCGAGGTGTGGAAGGACGACCACGCGGAGGGCGCCCTGGTCTGCAAGTGCTTCGCGGTGGACTCGGTGCTGATCGAGGAGACCGTCCGCGCCAACGGCCTGAAGACCGTCGAGGACGTCACGAACTATACGAAGGCGGGCGGCGGCTGCTCGGCCTGCCACGAGGGGATCGAGGAGATCCTGACCCGGGTGCTGGCCGAGCAGGGCGAGGTGTTCGACCCTACGGGTCCGGCGGCGCCTAAGCCGCAGCCCTCCGGCGGCAAGCTCGGAAACCTCGAGCGCATCCGCCGTATTGAGCGCGCTATAGACGCGATCCGGCCGAACCTGCAGCGCGACCACGGCGACGTGGAGCTGATCGACGTGGACGGCCGCAACGTCTACGTGAAGATGACCGGCGCCTGCTCCGGCTGCCACATGGCCGCGGTCACCCTGGACGGGATTCAGCAGCGCATCGTCGAGGACCTGGGCGAGTTCGTGCGGGTTCTGCCGGCGGAGCTTCAGAAGCTGTCGGCCTGACCCGGCGCCAGACCGGGACCGCCGGCGTCTCGCCGGCAATACCAGAGCAACCGAACCTAGATCATGGGGCACTGCGCCTTGGCCGGCGAGACGCCGGCGGTCCAATAAGAGGTCCTATCCGATGAGCGACGGCATGTACCTGGACAACAACGCGACCACCATGGTCTCCCCCGAGGTGGTGGAGGCCATGCTGCCCTTCTTCACCGAGCAGTTCGGCAACCCGTCGTCGCTGCACCGGTTTGGCGACAAGGTCGGGCGGGCCATCAAGGAGGCCCGCCAGCAGGTGCAGGCCCTGCTGGGGGCGGAGCACGACTCCGAGATCATCTTCACCTCCTGCGGCACCGAGTCGGACTCGACCGCGATCCTGTCGGCGCTGAAGGCCCAGCCGGAGCGCAAGGAGAACATCACCACGGTGGTGGAGCACCCGGCGATCCTGAGCCTGTGCGAGTACCTGGAGAAGGACGGCTACAAGGTCCACTACCTGAAGGTGGACGGCAGGGGCCGGCTCGACATGCGCCAGTACATGGATCTGCTCTCGGACAAGGTGGCCGTCGTCTCCGTCATGTGGGCCAACAACGAGTCCGGCACCCTGTTCCCGGTGGAGGAGATGGCGATGCTGGCCAAGTCGGCGGGTGTCATGTTCCACACCGACGCCGTCCAGGCCGCGGGCAAGCTGTCGATCAACCTGGCGGACAGCGCGATCGACATGCTGTCCCTGTCCGGCCACAAGCTCCACGCCCCGAAGGGCATCGGCGTGCTCTACCTGCGCCGCAACACCCGCTTCCGCCCGTTGCTGCGCGGCGGGCATCAGGAGCGGGGACGGCGCGCCGGCACCGAGAACACCGCCTCCATCGTCGGCCTGGGCAAGGCCTGCGAGATGGCGACGGAGCACATGGAGTACGAGAAGACCTTCGTGCGCGCCATGCGCGACCGTCTGGAGCGGGGAATCGTGGAGGCCGTGCCCAACAGCTTCGTCACGGGCGATTCCGGCAACCGCCTGCCCAACACCTGCAACATCGCCTTCGAGTACATCGAGGGCGAGGCCATCCTGCTGCTGCTCAACAAGCTCGGCATCGCGGCCTCTTCCGGCTCCGCCTGCACCTCGGGCTCGCTCGAGCCCTCGCACGTGATGCGCGCGATGGGGATTCCCTTCACCGCCGCCCACGGCACCGTGCGGTTCTCCCTCTCGCGCTACAACACGATGGAGGAGGTCGAGCGGGTCGTCGAGGCGGTGCCGCCCATCGTCGCTCAGCTGCGCAAGCTCTCCCCCTACTGGGGCGAGAACGGCCCGGTGGAGGACCCGGAGAAGGCCTTCGCCCCTGCCTACGCCTGATCCGCGTCGTCAGTCCTAGGGGGTGTCCACCATGAAGACTGAGCTCGTGCGAGTCACCGTCAACGACACCACACTGCGCGATGGGGAGCAGTCGGCCGGCGTGGCCTTCTCATTGGAGGAGAAGCTGGAGATTGCCCGGGCACTAGACGGCCTGGGGGTACCGGAGCTGGAGGTGGGCGTCCCCGCGATGGGCGAGGAGGAGCGCGACGCCATCCGCCGGGTGGCGGAGTTGGGGCTCGACGCCCGCCTGATGGTCTGGGCCCGGATGTCGGCGGGGGACATCGCCCAGTGCCGGGGGCTCGGGGTGGACCTGGTGGATCTCTCCATCCCGATCTCGGACCAGCAGCTCGCCAACAAGCTGGGCAAGGACAGGGAGTGGGCACGGACGCAGATCAGGCGCGCGGTTCCGGTCGCCCAGGACCTGGGGCTCGCGGTCTGCGTGGGTTGCGAGGATGCCTCCCGGGCCGATCCCGAATTCCTGTGGCAAGTGGCCGAGACCGCGCAGGCGGCGGGCGCCCAGCGCATCCGATTCGCCGACACGGTGGGGATGATGGAGCCATTCACGGTCTTCGAGCGCATTCGCGACCTGGCGTCGGTTTGCGACCTGGAGATCGAGACGCACGCGCACGACGACCTCGGCCTGGCCACGGCCAACACCTTGGCGGCCGCGTGCGCCGGGGCCACCCATGTGAACACCACGGTGCACGGCATCGGCGAGCGGGCCGGCAATGCGGCCCTGGAGGAGGTGGTCATGGGGCTCAAGCACCTGCACGGGCTCACGACTGGGGTGGACCTGCTGCGGTACGAGACCCTGTCCCGATTGGTCGCCACCGCCTCCGGAAAGCAGGTGGCGTGGCACAAGAGCCTCGTAGGCGACGGGGCCTTCACGCACGAGGCAGGTATCCACGTGGATGGCCTGCTCAAGGATCCGCGCAACTATCAGGGCGTAGACCCCGCGGAAATGGGCCGCGGACATCGCTGGGTGCTGGGTAAACACTCCGGCTCCCGGGCCGTGCGTCAGGCCTACGCGGATCTGATGGCGCTGGAGCTGGCGGCCGAGCAGGCCGCCCGTGTGCTGCCGCTGGTGCGCCGCTACGTGACCATGCACAAGTGTGCTCCCCAGGTCGCCGAGCTCGCGGGGTTTCTCGCCGAGATCGGCTATCCGAGCGCGGCTCCGCTGCAATAGGGACGAGATCATGACGACGGACGCCGTATTGAGGACCGACGACGTGCCAGGGGTGTGGGCGAGCATCGGGGAGGACGTCGACAGCGTCTTCGACCGCGACCCCGCGGCCCGCAATCGGTTGGAGGTCTACCTGACCTACCCCGGCGTGCACGCGGTGATCCTGTACCGGCTCGCTCACCCGCTCTGGGCGCGAGGCCTGCGTCTCCTGCCCCGCCTCATCTCCTATCTCGCGCGCATCTGGACCGGCATCGACATCCATCCCGGCGCCGCGATCGGGCGACGCTTTTTCATCGACCACGGGGCGGGCGTGGTCATCGGCGAGACCGCCGAGATCGGCGACGACGTCACGCTCTACCATGGTGTCACATTGGGCGGGACCTCGTGGAGGAAGGGCAAGCGCCATCCAACCCTGGGGGACGGCTGCGTCGTGGGCGCGGGCGCCAAGATCCTGGGGCCGATGCGTATCGGCAGAAACGTGAAGGTCGGCGCCAACTCGGTGGTCGTCGGCAATGTGCCGCAGGACTCCACCGTGGTCGGCATCCCGGCCAAGGTGGTGCGGACCAAACGCGCGAGGAATCCCAATCCTCATGGCGTAGACCTGGATCATCACCGGATCCCAGACCCGGTGGCGGACGCCATGCGCTGTCTGTTGGATCGCATCCGCCTGCTCGAGCAGGAGGTGGGTATACACGGCTGTCTGCCCGGGGGTACCGAGGCGGATCACGAGTGCGGCGGTTGCGATGCCCAAAAGGTCTGCGGGCCGCCGGATCGGCCCCTGGTCCCGTCCGCGGATCGAGAAGCGGTCGCGGAGGCATGAGGCCCGTGGATCTGTTGGACTTTACCGGCGAGCAGATGTACTTCGACCAGCACCTCAAACCGGAGGTGGAGGCGCTGATCCAGCGGGCCTCGGAGAGCTACGGCGAGCCGGAGGCCGAGCTTAGCTTGTTGCGGGCCTATTTCCTCGAGCCCGAGCACCTGACGGTGCTGGTGTCCCTCTACCGCTACTGCTATTACCGCCACCAGTACGCCGATGCCCTATTGGTGGCCGATCGGGCGATCTGTCAGGTCGCGCGGCGGTTGGGCGTCACGACGGACTGGCGCGAGCTCACCCGGAATGACCTTGCACGCGCGGTGATGCAGTCCATGGCGCTCACCCGGTTCCTGCTGCTGGCCCTCAAGGGCGCGGGGTATCTCCTGATGCGCCTGGGCGACACCGGTGCGGCGCTGGAGCGGTTCGAGAAGGTGGTGGAGATGGACACCACCGACCGCCTGGGTATGACGGAGCTGCTCGCCATCGCCCGGTCCAAGGTCGCGGAGGAGCGCATCGCCGGCGCAGGGGACAAGGTGACCTGGCTCGGGAAGTAGGACTGGGACCGCCGGCATCCTGCTCGCAGGGGCGCAAAGCGCCGTTAAGGGGTGATCCGGTGGGGCAGATCGTTGCTTGGGGAGCGCCCAGCACACGGCATGTCGGTGGAAGGCCGGCAAGATGCCGGCGGTCCCGGCGAACGGCATGTCGGCGGCGGCCGGCAGGATGCCGGCGGTCCGGGCCAGCCGGAAGGCAAGTACCGAGTTAACGATTCTCAGCCATCCAGACGGAGACCGATTATGACCGACGAAGAGTTTGAGCTGGACCTGGACGAGCTCTCCAGCGCCGAGGACTTTCTCGACTATTTTCGACTCGGGTACGACCCTTCCGTGGTCCATGTCAACCGTTTGCACATCCTGCAGCGTTTCCACGACTACCTGGCCGAGGCCGACGAGATGCCGGCAGACGCCGGCGAGCGCTGGACCCTGCACAAGGACCTCCTGGCCGCGGCCTACCGGGACTTCGTGGTCTCCGATGCGATCACCGAGAAGGTCTTCCGGGTCTTCCACATGCACGAGCCGCGCACCGTCACCGTGAGTCTCGCCGACCTCACCAACCAGCTCGGCCATGCGTCCTGAGTACGACTACGGCGAGAAGGTGCGCGTCCTGCGCAACGTGCGCAACGACGGCACCTATCCCGGGATGGACGTCGGAAGGCTCCTGGTGCGCCGGGGCAGTGTGGGCTACGTCCGGGACATCGGCACCTTCCTCCAGGACCAGATCATCTACTCGGTGCACTTCATGGACGAGGACCGGCTGGTGGGCTGTCGCGAGGAGGAGCTGCAGCCGGCGGGCGCCCCCTGGACTCCGAGCCTGTTCGAGCTCCGCGACAAGGTCATCGCCAGGGTTCCTCTGGGTGTCCAGGGCAGGGTGCTCGTAGAGCCGGGGGAGATCGGAGAGGTGCTCAAGGTGTTGCGCGGCGGCCCGGGGAACGTCGCCTATCACGTCCACTTCAGCGGCCGCAACACCCTCCAGGTGCCGGAGTCGGCACTGGCGGCAACCGGGGGGGAAGCCAACGGTCCCGTGGCGGAGGACTCAGGGCGCCCATGACCCGAGCTCCACTGGATCGTATGGCCGATCCGGTCCTCACCGGGCGGCCCCCGGTCTATCGTTACCACCTGCTGCGTGCTGCGTTGGAAGTCGGTCTGCCGAGCCTCGCGGCGCTGGACGACGGGCATATGGCCCGGGTAAGGGCTCGGGCGGATAAGAGCTTCGAGCTGGAGTCCCTGGTACTGGGCACGCCCGAGGCCGCCGGGGTCCTGCTCCCGGCCCAGCGCATCGAAGAGGCCATGGACGAGCTCCGCGGTCGGTACCCCGACGCGGCAGCGTTCCTCGCCGACCTCGCCGGCAACGGACTGGATGATGCTGTCCTCGCCGAGGCTTTGGGTCGCGAGCTCATCTTCGACGCGGTTATGCAGCAGGCGGCATCCCGGCGTCCGAGCGTGACGGAGATCGACGAGCGCCTGTTCTTCGAGCTCCACAAGGATCGCTTCACCAGGCCGGAGCGGCGCACGGCGCGGCACATTCTGATCACCGTCAACGACGCATTCGAGGAAAACCGGCGCGAAGTCTCTAGGGACCGCATCGAGCGGCTGGCGGCGCGGCTCGACGGGCGCGCGAATCGGTTCCCTAGCCTGGCGAGGCAGCACTCCGAGTGTCCAACCGCCATGGAGGACGGCCGCCTTGGAACCCTGCCTCGGGGCAAGCTTCTTCCTGAGCTGGACGGGGTTCTCTTCTCGCTCCCGGAGGGCGGCATCAGCCCACCGGTGGAGTCCGAGATGGGCTTTCATCTCCTCTGGTGCGAGAAGGTGCACCGCGGGCGCACGCTGCCGTTCTCAGTGGCGCGGCCGCGGATCAGGCAGCTCTTGGAGGAGCGCGCCGGCCGCAACTGCCAGAAGGCATTCATAGCTGCGCTGAAGGGGCGCGGGACGGCAGATTCAAAAGCGAACCGCGGGGCCTCGACGTGACCAAGGACGTGCATACCTGCTCCTTCTGCGGCGCCGAGCAGTCGCTGGATATGCCGTTGATCGCCGCCATCGACGGACACATCTGCGAGCCTTGCTTCATGCTCGCCCACCAGGTGGTCAACAGCTGGGGCCGGAAGCGCGTCGTGACCGGACTGTTGAAGAACCCGCCGCGGCCGCGCGAGATCAAGGAGCGCCTGGACCAGTACGTGGTGGGGCAGGAGAGCGCCAAGGAAACCCTCGCAGTCACCGTCTACAACCATTACAAGCGCCTCGTCGTCGAGTCGAGCGCCACGCGGACGTCTCTGGGCGACAACCAGCGCGTAGAGATCGAGAAGTCCAACCTCAGACGACCTGATCTCGCGGAATCTACATCGAGCCCAATTTCAGCACCAGGCGCAGATTCGTGCGCGGGAAGACGGTCTCGGTCGCATTGAGC
>Ga0307440_1001837_pt1 | contig 10195 bp, 6 predicted proteins | sample SalMarWE160410MG_FD_202150 | JGI IMG/M metagenome (GOLD analysis project Ga0307440, IMG submission 202150) | Salt marsh sediment microbial communities from the Plum Island Ecosystem LTER, Massachusetts, United States - WE1604-10 | ecosystem: Environmental > Aquatic > Marine > Intertidal zone >... | reverse complement strand
GCTTACGGCGCGGAATGACCATCACGTCGCAGTGAGGGCACTGATCGCGATCGCTGTGATTTCGGCATGCATTGCAATCGTCACCGAGGCCGCATACTTGCTTACGGGTTTCGTGTTCAGCTTGGATGATCGCGTCACTGAGCGGTTCAAGTGCCTCGGATGGATCTGCTTGCTCCGGGCCACTGGCCTCTCCCCAGCGCCGCAGGTGCTGGGGCATCTGCTGATCATTGGAGTTGCGCTGGCTTTGTTCCTGCAGGTGCGCACGTGGTTTCTTTTGCTCATTATAATTGTGCTGATCGTGGGTGGGATCTCGACATTGAGCGTAGGTGTCTTGTTGTCCATGGGCACCGTGTTGGTGCTATTCCCAATCTTCCGATGGCCTTGGTTTTACCCGTACATTCTGATCTCGTACTTGTCGATTGCATGGCTGACTCTCGTTACCGGTATTGGGCCTTGGGTCTACCGATTCGCCAATGACAAGCTGCTAGCCTCCTATGGGGTTGACATACGCATCTGGACTTACCGGCGAGGCGCCGAGCTGATCGAGCAACACCCCATATTCGGAATCGGCGTGCTGAAGCAGATTCCCGGCAGCATGCACTTCACCACGCCGCACAATGCATATCTGCAGATCGCCCTGCAGATGGGACTGCCGTCCGCATTCTTCTTCATCACACTGATGGCCTACTTGTTTATCTCGAGCTGGCGGGTCGCGACACGGGTACCGGACGCCACAAGCCGGCACTGGATGAGGGCCCTTATGCTAGGATTGCTGGGCATGATGATTCATTTGGTCAGCGAGCCGCTGTATACCAACAATCTGCCATGGGCCTACATGGGCTTGGTAATGGCCGGTATCATTATTTACGGCCGCGTCATCGCCGCTCCCCGCCACGCGGCGACGGCTTCGTCGTCTTGGCCACGTCTGCAGCGCATGTCGCGGACGCTCCTGAACGCCGGCTACCGGTCCTAGTCCACCTCGACGCGTAGCCACATGACCCCTTCGCGCGGCAGGTTCGCGACTAGATCTCCGCCGCTGGTGAAGACCGCGCCGCCGGCCGGACGGATGCCGACAGCCTCGTTTGCAGTCACCCGCAGACGTTTCGCGCCGGCGAAATGCAGCGCCACGGTCTCAGCACCCGAGGGGGTGCTCCGGTAAATCTCGGCGGCGCTGCGGAACGCAGCCGCGTGCTCCGGATTACGTGCCTTGCCGGTGCGGATTGCGGTTTGCAGGGCCTCTATGGTTCCATATCCTTTCAGGTCCGTGGCGTCCAAGCCGGACTGCTGCAGGACCTTCAGGGCGGCTTCCAGCGGCCGAGAGTAGCGCGTTTCCCAAAGCACCAGCTCATAGCTGCCGTCACGCTTGCGCGATGTGACGACCTTGGTCCGCTGATCCCGCGACTGGAACACCGCAATGCCCGTCGAATCTCGGCTCAACCGGTCGAAATAGCGGTGCACGTGGAACATCGGCTTCTTGTAGCCCTGATCGGTAAGCATGCCCCACGGGGCGAAAGGTTGTTGCGGACGTGGCTGCCGGGAGAATTCCTCCCAGACCGCGACCGTCTGAATGGACTCGCCTAGGCGATACAGTCCGAGCATGTACTCGGCAAACGCGACCGCCTCGTAGCGAGAGCCGCGCCCCGGGATGCTCCACTCGGAGATCACGAATTCTGGGACAGACTTCATGCCAAGCTTCCTGATCTCTGCCAGGTAGGCCTGCTTCGCGGCTTCGAGATCCGACAGCGGGCGCTCGAACACGTGCCATGAAATGAAATCCAGCGGAACTCCGTTGCTCCTGGCGTAATCAATGAGCGCCAGGTTCAGCGGACCTCCGCCGTGCTCGCCCTTGGCCTTGGCGTCCCAGCCGTTCATTGCCGCTCCGCCCACCTTCGCGGCAGGATCCTCTTGCTTGATTGCCGCCACCGTCTCGGCGTACAGGCGCAGATATGCGTCATTGCCTTCGAGCCAATAGATATCGGGCTCGTTCCAGACCTCGTAGTAAACCTCGGTGCCAGCGAGGCTCTCTTTCAGGAACCGCACTGCGTCGCGAACGTAGCGTTGCCAGGCGGCATAGTCCTTCGGGCTGTGCAGCAGGTACGCCGGGCGCCCGTCGACGTCGCGGCGGTCGCGGGAGTCGCTCAGCCACTTCGGTGTGTGAAACACGTAGATGATGACCTTCTGATGGGTGGCCGCGACCTGGCGCAGCAGCGGCTGTTGCGCCTGCAGGGCGCGGCGGAATTCCTCCGGGTCGTTCGCCTGCTGCGCACTCCAGTCGAAGATCCCCCAAAGGCGCGCCGCGTAATGGTTCCGAAACTCGTGGAAATATACGTCGCGCGCGAACCTCGAGCGCAAGAACAGGTACGTCGAAGAACGCAGCAGAACCGTGTGCGTGTTGCTGTACCGGGCGGGCGCAGTATCGATGGTCAGCGACGGGGAGATCTCCGGTGCGGCTTTCGCGATGTCCGCGATTTCGCCGGCCTTGCCGGCGCGCACGCGGTAACCCCGGCCGGCGTGCTCGAAATACGCATCGATCCAACGCCCCGCCAAGCCGTCGACGTCGCGCAGCACGTCGTTCACCGCCATCTGCAGGACCGCGAGCTCGGCCAGGCGATCGCCGGCAGCGTCTGCCTGGAGCGTCCCGGCCGCGGAACGCAGCGCCTTGTGATGCTCGTCATAGTCGCGCAGCCGCTGCTCGAGATAGGCGACGGCCAGTTCGACCTCGCGCTTGCGATACGGGTTGATCGACCAGCGGCCACCCCCCCGGGTCAGGGCGCTGCCGAGTATCGACGACCTACGGAAAACCTCTGGGACCGGGCGCAAGGCCTCCTCGGAGATCAGCTTGGCCGCCGCGAGATCGCTGGACATGACGGCCTTGAAGTCCCGATCCAGGCCGTCCTGCGTATCGAGGTTGGCAAGCCGGGCCCGTAGTCGGCCGGCGTTGCCGGCCGCGATCGCACGCAGCCGGTACAGCACATTCAGATTCTCTTGTGTCTGGTTCCGCGAGAGTCCCTTCGCAAGCACCAGGCCGTTGCCGGTCGGCGAAAGTTTCTCGTTAATCTGCCGGGTGACTGCATCACGCAATTGAGCCGCTGTCATGGCGCGGTTGCGGCGCAGACGCACCGCCGCGACGATGCTGGTCGTCAGCCGGTCGCCAAGCGCTTCCTTGAAAGCATGGGACAGTGCATTCTGGTCGACAATCCGCGCAGCGTCGTGGACGGCCACGTCGGTCAGCCGGGCTACCGTCGCGACCATCGGCTGCAGCCGATGGACAAGGGACTCAGCCTTGGCCTTAGCGTCCCCGGCAAGCATCATACGGCCCTGGCGACCGCGCGTGAGCATATCCTCGACGGCCGGCACGCCACCGGTTGCCAAGTAAACGGGATAGACGAAATCGATGTAGACAGCCTCGGCTGCGCCGGCGTGCTGCAGGACGCTACGTAGGCGTCCCCCGAGCTCCGAATCGTCCCGAAAGGCGCGCGCAATCCCCTGCAGCTGGCCTTGCAGGGCCGCGACGTCGGGCTGGAGCCCGTGCCCATAGCGGACCAGCGGATGGAACAGCGCCGAGAGCCCCGAGTCGCCTGAGCGCGCACCGCGGCTGTAGCCGGCGACGGTTTCAGCGAGGATCGCGCTGCGCCGCTTCCGGACGTAGGCGATGATGGCTTGCCAGACGGCCTGTTTGCCGGCGATCGAGCGCAGCTCCTTTGCGGTCGCGGGGTCTAGGCCATCGGCATGCGCCAGCGCATCGAGTTTCCGGTCGAGCGCGCCCGCCGCGGCGGGTCCCGTGAACGGCAGTTCGATGATATCGCGAAGACTCGTCGAAGCCGTGCCCGGCGGCACCTCGACGCGTGCGTGCGCGGGCGCTCCCGCCCCGAGCAACAGGACTAGCGCAAGCGACAGCGCACGGGCGCCGCGCAAAACGGGGCGCGTCCAGCGGGTCGTGCCCGCCGCAGCAATCCCCGCGGCCCTCGTCACGACCCCTTCACCATGTTGTCGAGATGTCCGGGTTGATCCCGGTGCCGCGCCACTCGCGCGGGGCGCCGCTTCAGCGGCCCGCCGCATCCTCGTAAACCTGCACAGTCCTGCGGGCGGTCTCGCGCCAAGTGAACGCCGCCGAGCGTTGCAGCCCTGCCCAGTGCAGCTGCTCGCGCAGGCCGCGATTCTGCACCACATCCAGCACCGCGGCGGCTAGCGCTTCCATCGAGCATGGATCCACGAGTACGGCGGCGTCGACTGCCACTTCGGGCAGCGAACAGTGGTTGGAGCACACCACCGGCGTGCCGCTGGCCATTGCTTCCAGTACCGGCAGACCGAAACCTTCGAACAGCGACGGGAACACCATAACCTGCGCGCACTGGTAGAGCACCTTTAGGTCCGAGTCCGTGACGTGGCCGAGAAACGTGACATCGGCGCCGATCCCGAGTTCCTCGGCGCGCCGGAGCAATATCGTCCCGTACCAGCCCGACGGTCCTGCCAGCACCAGCCGCACGCCGGCGTCGCGGCGAATGACCGCGAAGGCCCGCAGGAGGGTCTCCACGTTCTTAAGCGGGTCCATCTTGCCGACGAACAGCAGGTACGGCCTGGCGATCGCGTAGCGCCGCAGCACCTCGTCGGCCTTCTGTGCGGTGACGGGGACGCGCAAGTCATCCGCGACACCATGCGGCACGACCCGCACGCGCTCCGCGGCCACACCGAGGGCATCCACGATCGCGCGCTTCGAGAACTCCGACGGGGCGATGATCAGGCGTGCGCGCCGCGCTACGCCGCGGATGATGCTGCGCTGGCGCCCAAAGAAATCGAGCCGCTGCCGGTAATCCGCCAGCAGTTGCGGGGAGTCATCGAGGAGGCGCATTAGGTGCGGTTCTGCCGAGCAGTCGATAGTCACGTAGCGCAGGTCATGGATGGTTAGTACCGCGGCGCCGCTCAGCACCGGCGGTACGAAATCATACAGGCCGTGAAACACGTCGACCGGGCCGGCCGCCAGCTCGGCCGGGACCCAACCGCGCAGCCACAGCGCGCTTGGGATCTTTCCTCGCACCACCTCGAAGCGTCTGGATTCGGCAGCGCTGCGGGCCGCGGCAAACGCATCCCGGTGCTCGGCACGGCAGAAGTTGAACAGCAGGCGGAACTGGTGCGGCGGCGCGATCTCGGCGATGCCCGCAATCAGCTGGCTGATATAGCGGTAGACACCGCCCTTGTCATTCGTGCGGACCCCGATCGGTGTCGCATCCAGCGCGATCCTCATGAGGGTGCTGCCCTCTTCGATTGGTGCCGGTCCGCAAGCACTGCGTCGTATAGCGGCACCAGCCGTGCCAGGTGCGCCTCGGGGCGATACAGGCGCTCGACGCGGCGCTGCGCTGCTGCGCCCATTGCGTCAACAAGGGAATCGTCCGCGACCAGCCGACCGATCCGCGCGGCCAGCGCCCACAGGTCACCGCGCGCGACCAGGAAGCCGGTGTCGCCGTCCACGAGCCAGTCCCGGATGCCGCCCGAATCGAAGGCGACTACCGGTCGCGCACAGGCCATTGCCTCGATCCCTACCAGTCCGAACGACTCAGGGATCATCGACGGGACCACCACAACCCGGGCGCGCGCGTATAAACCGAGCACCGCGCCCTCCTCTACGCGACCGTGAAAGCAGACGCGCCCGCCCAGTCTGTTGTCGACGACCCGCTGCTGCAGTGCGCGCAGCGACGGCCCGGTGCCGATCACGTCCAGCTGCCAGTCCGCCCGCTGGTCGAGCAACCGCAGCGCATCGATCAGCTCACGCCCGCCCTTCGCGCGGTCCAGCCGGCCGACGAAAAGCATCCTCTTCTGTGCCGCGGCGCTCGCACCGACGGCACCGTCGCGGTTCATCGTCGTGAACATCGGCAGGACGGCGATCTGATGAGGCCTGAACGCGTTGCGCAGCAGCTCCCGACGCATGTACTCGCTAGACACCACCAGGCGATCGAGCCGCCGCGCGACATGCCGTTCCCACAGCGCGAAAAGCAGTGGGCGCACGCCCTTCTCACGCACCGAGTAACAGCCGCGCAGCAGGCAACCGTGGTCGAATGGATACTCGCACAACTCGCCTGCGCACTGCTTGATCAGCTCGTCGCCGAGCGGGCACACGAGACCCACGTCGTGGACCGTCTTTACCGTTGGGTAGCGCCGGCTGATGGCCCGCACGATGCTCGGACTCAACACGCCGCCAGTCTGGTGCAGGTGAACGAGGTCCGGCGCGGCCGCCTCGACCCGCCGCAGCACACCCTGCATTTCCCTCAGACCCGAGCGTATCCCGCCTGACTCGCCGATCAACGCATGCTCACGCCCGGGCGTAAGCCGCGCCGGATCGCTCCGGCTGACGCCGGTCATCAGGCTGACCGTGTGCCCCGCAGCCTCCAGCAGCGCCGCCAGCTGCTCGACGTAGGTCTCGCCGCCGCCGAACGCGTCGTAACGCCAGTGAACCTGCAGTACTCGCATGGTGGACCAGAGAGCAGGTCAGCGCGCCTCGGCGAGCCTCCGCACCAGCTCGGCGTGCTCAGCGGCGCTGCCCTCGTAGAAGGCCTCCCAGAACCCCCGGCCGTCACGCGTCACCGCGCGGTAGGCGTTCAGGCCGCTGGTCGTACGCACGTAGTCCACGTGCTCCAGCTGGCTCGCGAATGCGCGCAGCGCCTTGAGCTTGGCCTCGAAGACGTCGCTGATGTCCACCAGACGGTTAGGGGGCAGTGGCGTCCAGGCCTCGTAGGCCCGGCACCGCGTACCGACCAGCGTCGGCGGCAAACCCGCATCCACCAGTAGAGCCACCAGCCGACTGGCTTGCCAATGATCCGGGTGCAGCTCGAGCGCGGATGGAAAGTAGATGACCTGGGGGTTGCGCTGCTCAATAAGGTCAGCCACCTGGCCGAGCAGCGCATTGTCCGGCGCCAGCGCGCCATCCGGGCGGTCGAGGAACACCAGGTCGTCATAGCCGAGCACCCGGCCCGCAGCACTCGCCTCCAGCCGGCGCCGCGCGCTGAGTGCCTGCTCGGCCGCGCGGAGCTCGGCTGCGCCGCGACAACGTTTGGCGAGGTGCGGATCGCTTCCGCCCCCATCGGTCAGGAACACGACCGTGATGCGCGCTCCAGCCAGCGCGTGGCGGCGCAGTGTGCCACCGCAGCCGACCACCTCGTCATCCATGTGCGGCGCCAGCACCAGCACCCGCGCCTCATCGAAGGTAACGATGGCCTCCGGCGGACCGTCCGCAACGTCGAGCAGCGTCCAGATTCGCAGGCTGTTCTTCGCGCCCCGGGGGAGCAGCCGCCGGTAAACCAGGCGCGCCGCGGCGCGCAAAGCGTTAACCATGCCTAACCTATTGCCTCGGCTCGGACCGAGCGCCCGAGCTCGGCGCCCTGGGCCTCGCCAATGACAGATTGATGAGCGACGCAGGCCAGGCCCATCCGTTCGTACCGGCTGCCCCTCATTGGCAACCTGACTGCGGCTGGCATAATAGCGTAACCGATTATCGCCCTGGCGGGGCCGGGCTGGTACGGCGCCATACGCGCCGCCGCCCCGCGCACCGACGCGGGTCGACCGAGCCGCTCAACTTCGTGAATATCCTGCTGTTGACCCCCACGCCGCCCGACGACCTGCACCGTATACGCGCGCTGCAGATCCTGAAGGCGCTGGCGCGCAAAAACGCAGTCACTGTACTGACCTTCGTCCGCAATGACTGCGACCTGGCAAAGTGCCAGGCGATACGCGAGCTTTGCGCGGCCGTCCACATGGTACCCTTCTCGCTGCCGCGCGCGCTGCTCAGCTGCGTGCAGGCGCTGCCGACCCCGACACCACTGCGCGTCGCATATTGCCGTGGCGCGGCGATGCAGCGAAGGCTGAACGAGCTCCTGCATAGCCAGGTCTTCGACCTCATCTACGTGAAGCGCAAGCGCATGGGCCAGTATGCGCAGCATTTGACGACGCCGCCGCGTGTGCTGGACCTAACCGACGCGGTCGCGCTGTATTACGAGCGGTCGCTGGCAACTGTGGGGTGGACACGTTATCCGATACACTTGGAGGAGTACCTCAAGATCCGCCGCTACGAACCTGTGCTGGCTGGCTACTTTGACCGTACCGTGGTGTGCTCACGTGTCGATGCCGATTACCTTGAGCAGCAGGCGGGTAGGCCGATCGAGAATCTGCGCGTGATCCCGAACGTCGTTGACACCGACTTCTACCGCTCCGATGGCCCGCCAGCCGCAGGCCAGCAACCGGTGCTGCTGTTTTCCGGGCTGATGGAGAAGCACGTGAATGTCGATGCGGCGCTGTACCTTGTCAACGAGATATTCCCCGCCATCCGCCTGCAGCGCCCGGACGCCCGTCTCTGCATCGCCGGGCCGCGCCCCGCACCCGAGGTCCGAGCGCTGGCGCAGGTGCCGGGTGTCACGGTGAGCGGCTATGTCGATGACCTGCGCGACTACATCGCGAAGGCCAGCGTGGTCCTGTGCCCCGTCAGGGTCGGCGCGGGAACGCGCAACAAGATCCTGCAGGCGATGTCCATGCAGCGGCCGGTCGTGTCGACGCCGCTCGGCGCCGAAGGTCTGGAGTGCGAACCAGGCGAGGATCTCCTGATCGCGCCGGACGCCGTGACCTTTGCCGAACATGCGCTGAGGCTGCTCAACGACGCAGAGCTCCGCAGCGCCCTTGCCGCACGCGGCCGCAAGCTGGTTCAGCGGCGCTACAGCGTTGACGTGCAGGGGGCGTTGCTCGCCGACCTTTTTGCGGAGCTCGGCCTGGGGCCGTGAGCACCGACCCCGCGCGGCGGCGGCACGTCTTTTACCTGCTGCCTCGACTGAACGAGGACGGCACAACCCACATGGTCGCCACGGTGCTGAAAGGCATCGACAGGACGAGGTACCGCGTGACACTGTGCGGCCTGAGCCGCGGCAATGCTGATCTGACCGCGTTGCACGGGCTTGCCGACCAGATCCACGTCCTTGGTATGCAGCGCTTCTTCGACCCGCGCGTGGTCGGTCCGCTTTACGCGCTACTCAGGCGTACACCTGTGGATGTTCTGCACACGCACCGGATCCGTCCAGACATCATCGGACGGATCGCGGGCAGGCTCGCGCGCGTGCCGGTCAACATCTCGACTCAACACTATGTCGAGGAATGGTCGGAGCGCGGGGCCCTCGTGCAACGCGTGGTGCGTGCGCTGTTCAAATGGACGATGGGGCTTTGCCGGATGGTGGTCTGTAACTCCGCCGCCGAACGTGACCTGCTGCTGCGGGAAATCGGCGAGCGCCACCGCGGCAAGACCTGCGTGATCCACAACGGCCTAGACACGGAGCGTTATCAGCGCCCCCCAGACCGCGACCTGGCGGTGCTGCGCGAGGTACTGGCCTTGCCCGGGGACGCGCGCGTGGTTACCGTCGTCGCTTACCTGACAGAGCGCAAGGGACACCGATATCTGCTGGAGGCGGTGGCCCGGCTACGGCCGGCATTCCCGAATATCGTGCTGCTGGTCGTCGGGGATGGCCCACTGCAATCGGAGCTGGCCGCCCTGGCCGCTTCGCTCGGAATCAGTGAATGCACGCGGTTTCTCGGTGTACGTCAAGACGTTCCGGCGCTGTTCGCCTTGAGCGAGGTCGCAGTGCTGCCTTCGCTGTGGGAGCCGTTCGGCCTGGCCGCGCTGGAGGCGATGGCCGTCGAAACGCCGGTGGTCGTCGCCGCCACGGGCGGTCTGCCCGAGTTCGTCGCAGAGGGCGAGAACGGCTACCTGGTGCCACCGGCCGATGCGCGGGCGCTCGCCGAGTCGGTATCACGATTGCTCGCGGATCCCGCCATGGCCCTCCGGATGGGAAGAGCTGCGCGAAGCATCGTCATGCAGCGATTTACGGCGCGTCACGTGGCACTTGCCTACGAAAAGATCTATGAGCGGTTTCTCGACATGGCCGCCTCGCCCACTCCAGGCGCGCCCTAGATTGTATTTCGGGGCATTATGTAGCAAACGCACATGGTTCCCCGCCGACTAGCCCGCCACCAGCTCCAAGTCCTTGTATTTGTCATCGACCCCGGTTGTCGGGTAGGCAGCGCAGCCACGGACAAGCTATTGATCCGAAAGCTATGTGCAGCTGCTACTGCGGCGAGATCAAGCAGGCGTTGCCGCGTATCGCTCTCGCGCTACGCTGTCTGCGGGTTGCGGCACAGGCAATAGCGGCGCGTCGGGTTGCCCGGGTCG
>Ga0307440_1001835_pt1 | contig 10197 bp, 7 predicted proteins | sample SalMarWE160410MG_FD_202150 | JGI IMG/M metagenome (GOLD analysis project Ga0307440, IMG submission 202150) | Salt marsh sediment microbial communities from the Plum Island Ecosystem LTER, Massachusetts, United States - WE1604-10 | ecosystem: Environmental > Aquatic > Marine > Intertidal zone >... | reverse complement strand
CAAACCCAGCGGTATTGCCGCCGCCGTGTCGGCAGGTGGCCAGCTCTATGTGCATTTCTGTATCCAGTGCCACGGGAAGAACTTTGATGGCAACGGCACCGTGGGCCAGAGCTTCGCGCCGCTGCCCACGGATCTGCGTTCAGCAAAGGTTCAGGGCCTTGCCGACGGCGTGTTTTTCAAGGAGATCAGTTACGGTATTCCGGGGGGGCGGCAGCCGGCCCTTGACACCACCATCGCCATCCTCGACCGCTGGCGGATCATCGCCTACGTCAAATCTCTCGGGACGCGGCCATAGGCCGGTGGGGTCATTTCCGGTAATCTGCAGTTATCCCAGGTGTTCGGCCTCCTGGGGTTGGGGGGTGGCCCATTTGCAATTTTTAGGATATTCGGCGAAAATAAGCAAGCTGAAGGCTGAACCGGGAAGGAACGAGGGGGAGGCGGACCATGGTTACCATTGATGAAGAGGCGATCGTGCGAGAGGCTGTGGGGTTGGCGGAGGCCTGGCAACACCGGGCCAATGTTCTTCTCACCCGCGAGGAAAGGGGTGTCCAGAGACAGATGCAGCGGCTGCTCCAAAACCCCCTGGACAAGGTGATCCTGACCCGGCTCATCGATCAGAGTTTCCGGTCCGGTAACAATCGCCGGGTGGCGGACCAGGTCAGAACGGTGCTCGACCGGTACGGCACCCCGGCGTTCTTCTCCGGCATGGAGCGGTTCCTGATCGGAATTTTCCGGAGGATGGGTGGGCGTTTTTCGAATTTTCTGGTGCCCCGGATGATCGGCCGGATGCGCGATTCCAGCAGACGCGCCATCATTGCCGGCGAGACGAGGGCACTGCATGCCCACCTTCGCAAGCGGAAATCCCAGGGCGTCCGGGTGAACCTCAATCACCTGGGAGAGGCCGTGCTGGGGGAGGAAGAGGCAGACAGCCGCCTGAAAACCTACATCGGCGACCTGGAAGACCCGGCTGTCGAAACCGTCTCCGTCAAGATTTCCACCCTCTATTCCCAGATCCATGCCCTTGCCTTCGATCACACCGTGGCGGCTCTGAAGGAGCGCCTCGCGGCCCTTTACCGGGCGGCGGAAAGGAACCGTTTCACGGCCGCCGACGGCAGCCGGTCGCCGAAATTGGTCACCCTCGACATGGAGGCCTACTCGGACCTCGAGATTACCTTCCGGGTCTTCATGGAGACGCTCTCCCAGCCGGAATTTTTCTCACACAGCGCGGGGATCGCGCTCCAGGCCTACCTGCCGGATTCCTTTGACATCCAGCAGGAGCTGACCACATGGGCGGTGCGCAGGGTCGAGGAGGGGGGCGCGCCCGTGCGGCTTCGCATCGTCAAGGGCGCCAATATGGAGATGGAGAAGGTGGACGCCGCGCTCTTCAACTGGCCCCTTGCGCCCTATGCCACCAAATGCGAGGTGGATGCCAACTACAAGCGCATGGTCCGCTTTGGCATGAAGCCCGAGCATATCCGGGCCGTGAACCTCGGGGTCGCCTCCCACAACCTCTTTGAACTGGCCTATGCCAGGTGTCTTGCCGACGCTTACGAGGTACAGGACTTTTTTTCAGTCGAGATGCTCGAAGGCATGGCCGACCACGTCCGCCGGGTCATCAGCGAGCAGGGCAGCCGGGTCCTTCTCTACGCGCCGGTGGCAAACCGGGAGGAGTTCATCAATGCCATCGCCTACCTGATCCGGCGCCTGGACGAGAACACGACCCCGGGCAACTATCTTCGCTCTGCGCCGGGGCTCAAGGTGGGCTCCAGGGACTGGGAGTCGCTGAAGCGTGCGTTTGTCAGGTCCTGCCGCAGGATCGACACCGTCCGCTCGGGTCCCCACCGGACCCAGGACAGGGGGCATGAAACCTTTCCCGACAGGATGGGCACCCGGTACGAGAAGGTATTCACCAACGAGCCCAACACCGACTGGTCCCTGGCCGCCAACCGTCGATGGGCAAAGGAGATCCGGCGCCGGTGGCAGCGGGATTCCAAGGCATCTCCCATGGAGATTCCCCTGGTGATTGGCGGTATCCAGATCTTTCAGGGCCGGGAGATCCGGGAGCGAACCGATCCGGGCCAGCCCCGGCAGCCCGTGGTGGTGTCCCGACATGCCCAGGCCACCCCGGGGGATATCCAGCGGGCCGTTGCCGTGGCCCGGTGCGACCCGGACGGGTGGCGGAAAAAGTCGCATTCCCAGCGCCACGAGATCCTCTCCCGGGTTGCCAAGGCCCTGCGGGAGGCACGGGGGACGCTCATCGGCGCGGCGGCGGCCGATACGGGAAAAGTCTTTACGGAAACCGATGTGGAGGTCTCGGAGGCCATCGATTTCGCGGAGTTTTATCCATTTTCCGCCGGTACCTTCGATGCGTTGCCCTCCGTGAAGATCCGGGGAAGGGGCGTGATGGTGGTTATCTCCCCCTGGAATTTTCCGGTGGCCATCCCCTGCGGTGGCATCGTGGCAAGCCTTTCCGCCGGCAATACGGTGATTTTCAAGCCTGCAACGGATGCGGTTCTGACCGCATGGGAGCTTTGCCGCTGCTTCTGGCGGGCCGGGGTGAGCCGAAACACCCTCCAATTTGTTCCCTGCGACGGCACTGCCGTGGGGGCAGAATTGACTCGGCATCCGGATATCGATGGGGTGATCCTGACGGGCGGCACGGACACGGGCCTGACGATGCTGGCCGAGAACCCGGGGCTTTCACTTTTTGCCGAGACCGGTGGAAAGAACGCCACCATCGTCACCGACATGGCCGATCGGGATCAGGCCATCCGAAACGTCGTATACTCGGCCTTCGGTAACAGCGGCCAGAAGTGCAGCGCCACCTCCCTTCTCATTCTGGAAAGACCGGTCTACGAGGATGCCCGCTTCAAGCGGCAGCTGGTGGATGCGGCCAAGAGCTTCAGCGCCGGTTCCCCGTGGGAATTCCACCACCGCATGGGGCCCCTCATCCGTCCGCCGGCGGGGCATCTTGCCAGAGCCCTGAGCACCCTCGAGCAGGGGGAGAGCTGGGCCCTGAGACCGGAGTGCGCCAACGAATCCTCCCAGCTTTGGACCCCCGGGATCAAGTACGGTGTGCGGCCGGGAAGCTACACCCATATGACGGAGTTTTTCGGGCCGCTGTTGGGGGTGATGTGCGCCGATTCCCTCGACGCGGCCATTTCCATGGTCAACGCCACGGGCTACGGTCTCACCGCCGGTCTCGAAAGCCTGGATCCCAGGGAGCAGGCCCAGTGGCGGGAGGGGATCCGTGCCGGCAATCTCTACATCAACCGGGGGACCACGGGCGCCGTCACCCTGCGCCAGCCCTTCGGCGGCATGGGAAAATCCGCCCTCGGCCCGGGGATCAAGGCGGGCGGCCCGGATTATGTGGCGCAGTTCATGGATTTCGAGGAAACCGGGTACCCCAGGTTCGGGGTGATCGAGGCCGAGAGCAGCCTCCGCAGGCTGGCCGATGCCTGGCGCCGGCGGCTGCGATGGGGGGATTTCGGCGTTTTCCGGGAGGATATCGCCAGGACCGTGTACGCCATCGGAAGCTACCTCTACCACATGGAGCACTGGTTCTCCAGGGAACTGGATTTTTTCCACCTTCCGGGCCAGGACAATGTGCTGCGGCATCTGCCGGTGGGAAGGGTCCTGGTTCGCGTCCACCCGGCCGATTCCCTGTTCGAGGTGCTGGCCCGGGTATCCGCGGCCCGGGCCGCGGGGTGTCCCGTCGCTGTCAGCCTGCCGCCCGGCATGGACAATGCGGTGACCGACTTTCTTGGCACCGTCGACGGCGAGGCACTGCTGGACGGTACCAAGATGATCTTCCAGGAGGATGCGGTCCTTGTGGACAGCTTCCCTCACCTGGGCAGAATCCGCTATGCCGCACCGGATCGGGTGCCGGGCCCGGTGCTGGCCGCCGCCGCCAAAACGGGGTTTTTCATCGCCAGGGCGAAAGTGTTGATGGAAGGCCGCATCGAGCTGCTCCACTATCATCGCCAGCAGGCGATCTGCGACACCTACCATCGGTACGGGAACCTTGGGGAGAGGGGATTTTCCGTATCTTTTTGATGGGGTCCCTAAAGTCGGGGCGCACAGGTGACGATACCTCACCATATGGCGGATTCATACCACCTGAATTTGTTTCCGCATGACACCTGCGGGTATCTTTCTTGGAAGGGGATGCGGGAACCGGCTTGTTCATCTCGTCCGCAAAAGAACCAATCGTGTTGACATTGTATTTTCATCCATAGGCGTCGGGTTGTTGTGAAGGGATGGAACAGCGACGCGGCGCCGTGAAAAAAACAGACGGGGGGGGGAAATGTGGCTATCCGGCACGCGTAAGCTACAGGAGGAGAACGAGGAGCTCCGGCACCAGCTGGAGGAGCTGGAGGAAAACCTGGCCGCCAGCCGAAGGGAAGTGGCCGGCTATGCGAACATGATCGATCAGGCCGCGGCTGCGGTGGTGGTGGTTGACAAGGATCTGCTGGTGACCCATGCCAACGATGCCGCGTTGAAGACGATGGGGTATTCCCGCGATGAGGTGGTGGGGAAAATGAGCTGCGCCAGTTTTGCCCGGACGCCTCTGTGCGGTACGACCGAGTGTACCCTCCGAAATTGCATGCAGAGCCGCCAGACCATCGTCGGAGAAACCGTGGCTACCACACGCGACGGGCAAAAGCTGCCCATCCGCGCCGCCTGCTCCCCCCTGATCGACGAAAACGGCCGCGTATACGGCGGCATGGAAGTGATCGCGGATCAGAGCGAGATGGTTCAGACCCGCTGGGAAACCGAAAATATCCTCAAAACCATCGCGGCGCCCATGTTCGTCGTGGATACCGATCTGCGCGTCACCTCCATCAATGACGCGGCGCTGGGGGCCCTGGGATACACCCGGGAGGAGGTGGTGGGCAAAATGACCTGTGCCCAGATCTCCAAGACTCCGCTTTGCGGAACGGAGAACTGCACCCTTCGCAAGTGCATGCGTACCGGCGAGGTGGTGATCGGCGAGACCGTGGCAGAAGCCCGCGACGGCCGGAAGATTCCGATCCAGGCCGCCTGCTCGGCCCTTCGGGACCGGGAGGGGAAACCCTACGGCGGGATGGAGGTCATCATCGATATCAGCGAGGTCAAACGGCTTCAAAAGGAGGCCGACGATCAACGGGAATACCTGGAGCGGCAGGTGCAGATGCTGGTTGGCAAACTCGACCAGCTAAATACCGGCGATCTGACGGTGGCCTTCGAAGCCGAGCGCGATGACGAGATCGCCCGGATCATCGGCAGTCTCAACAGCGTGATCGCCAGCCTGCAACAGATGGCTCGTGCGGCCGAGCAGATTGCCGCCGGTGATCTCGATGTGAACGTATCGCCGCGTTCGGACAAGGATACCCTGGGGTTGGCCTTCAGCAATATGGTGGCCTCCCAGCAGGAGAGGGCCTCCCTGGTGGAGCATATCGCCGGCGGGGATTTGACCGTGCAGGTGAAAACCTTGGGGAACAAGGACAGCCTGGGCCAGTCCTTGGGCACCATGGTGGCCAAACTGGCGCAAGTGGTGGCCGACGTCAAGCATGCCTCGGACAACGTGGCCGGCGGCAGCCTGCAGATGAGTTCCAGCAGCGAGGAGATGTCCCAGGGGGCCAGCGAGCAGGCGGCGGCGGCCGAGGAGGCCTCCTCCTCCATGGAGCAGATGACGGCCAATATCCGCCAGAACGCCCAGAACGCCCTGCAGACCGAAAAGATTGCGCAGAAATCGGCCCAGGACGCCGATCAGGGAGGCGCAGCGGTCCAGGAGACCGTGACCGCCATGAAGGAAATCGCCCAGAAGATCTCCATCATCGAGGAGATCGCCCGCCAGACCGATCTTCTGGCGCTGAATGCCGCCATCGAGGCGGCCCGCGCCGGCGACCATGGCAGGGGCTTCGCCGTGGTGGCCTCCGAGGTGCGAAAGCTGGCCGAACGAAGTCGCACCGCAGCCGGAGAAATCAGCCAGCTGTCTGGTACGAGCGTTGCCATCGCCGAAAGGGCAGGGTCCCTTTTGAGTCAGATCGTGCCGGACATTCAACGGACCGCCGAACTGGTCCAGGAAATCAGCACGGCCTGCACTGAACAGGATGGCGGTGCCGAGCAGATCAACCAGGCCATTCAGCAGCTCGATCAGGTCATTCAGCAAAACACCTCGGCCGCAGAGGAGATGGCCTCCACGGCTGAAGAGCTTTCCAGCCAGGCGGAGCAGCTGCAAGGGGCGGTCGCCTTTTTCAGGCTGGATCACGGTGTCGTGCAGAGCCGTTTATCGGGCGATTCCGTCCGGCAGCCCCCAGCTGGAAAGCCGGTAGGGGGAATATCGACCCCTGACAAGGCCAAACGCTCCGCCATCGCCTATCTTTCAAAGGGCGGGAACGGGAAAAAGACCGCCCACAAGCTGCAGCCGATCGGGGTCGCCATCAACATGGAGGGCGACGATCCCAACGCTGATGTATCGGATTCCGATTTCGAACGGTTTTGATTCGAAGCGCATGAACCACCTTTTCAGGCCCGTCGGCACCCATGAAAGGAGCGAACTTCCAACCCGCCTATGTGGCGACCCATGAGAGCGGGCTGCTGGCCCGGCGGCTGGCCGAGGCGCCGGATTACGCCGATGTGGCCCGGGCCGCCATCCTGGAAATGCACCGGCAGGTGGGGGATCTCACCCTGGATGAGCGGGGGATCGCCCTGCGGGGGCTCCTGGTGCGTCACCTGGTCCTTCCCGAAGGCCTGGCCGGCACGGCCGCGGTCCTGCACTTTCTGGCCACCGAGGTGTCCAGGGATACCTACATCAACCTCATGGACCAATACCACCCCTGCGGTGACAGGATTCCGGTGGATTCCCCCCTGGCAAGGCGCATCACCTGGCAGGAATACGACGAGGCCCTGAACCTGGCCGCAAGGGAGGGCCTGACCCGCCTCGACCGGCGGTGAGCTTAGCGGGCCCGGGTGGTCTTCCGGACCGCCAGTACCACGTCGGCCACGAAAATCAGGGAGGCGCCGATCCAGCCTGAAAGGGGAAGCATGGGATCTCCCGCCACCATCGGACCCAGCAGGCCCGCCAGAAGAATGCGGGAGGTGCTGATAACGCTGCCCTCAACGGCGGTAACGAAGCGAAAACCATAGGTCAGCAGGTACTGCCCGCCGATGCCGAAAAAGGAGCAGAGCAGCAGGTAGTAGAGTTCCTGCCCGTTCGGCCAGAATATCTTCTGGTGGAACATCGCGAAAACCATCAGGCCGCCCAGACCGAACATGTAAAACAGGATCGTTTCCGCCGAATCGTGCCGGCGGCACAGGTTCAGATACACGATGGCCACGGAGGCCGAAACCCCCGAGGCGAGGCCCCAGCCGTTTTCCAGGTTCCATCCGAGACCGCCGGGCGACACGATCAGCCAGATGCCGGCAAAGGCCAGGGGTACCACGGCCATGGCCACCACGTCCCGTTGCTCCTTGAGGAAGCTCCAGGCGATCAGGGCCACGAAGATGGGGTAGGTCATGTTGAGGATGTTGGCGTTGGCCACCGTGGTCGCCGCCACGGCCTGATAGAAGCAGTAGACGGCCACCATGTTGGCCAAGCTCCGGCCGATGATATACCCGTAGCGCTTGGCCCGAAAGGAGCGGCGCTGGACGGCCAAGGAAAGGGCCACGATGAAAAAGCCAAGGGCGAAGCGCGCGAATACGAAATAGGCCGCATCGATGCTCACCCGGGGCTGGGCCCACCGGATGACCACCGTGGCCATATAGAAGAAAAAGGCGGAGGCGAATATCGCCAGCCACCCCAACATCGTCTGAATCTGCATGGCGCCCCGCTCGTCTATGTCTCTTGCCGTTGCGCGCAGACCGGGGAAGGTGCTGGCGTCCTCGCGGCCTCCCTGAATTTTTCCGGCACCGGGAGTTTCCTGCGGTGGTGATAATCGAAGAATACGATGGTGGTCTTGGCCCGGACAATCTCTTTCCCCGTTTCCGCGTTGCTGACCCGGTAGAAGAAGTCACAGCTGAATTTTTCAAATTCCGCGGCCGTTACCGCGATGACCAGCACATCGCCGTAGAAGGCTTCCAGGCGGTATTGAATCACGGCGTCGGCCATGATGATGCCGGCGCCTTCAACATCGATTTCCGAATATCCCATCGAATTCAGAAACCGGACACGGGCCTCGTGAAGCAGGGAAAGCACCGTGTCGTTGCCCAGGTGCCCGCCGTAGTTGAGATCCGTAATGCGTATGGCTAGTTCGGTGGTGAATTGGAATGTTTCCGGTAGGTCCAGCCGGGTGCGCCCCATCTTCGTCCCTCTCCAGTTTTCGTTATAGAACCGCTTTCCTGAAGGCCTGCATCCCGATTTTGTCCAGTATGAATCCGATGCGGGAGCGTTTGCCGCTCTTTTTGTAGTAGTCGATGATATCGGCTACGATCCGCTCTGCCTGTTCCGATGAGACATCCTCCACCAGCACTTCCGCAAGGCGCGGCTTGAGACCGCCCATTCCGCCCACCAGCACGTTCCAGCCCTGTTCCGTGCCGTACAGGGAGATGTCCTTGATACAATTTTCACCGCACTGTATCTTGCACCCGCTGACCGCCATTTTGATCTTACCGGGCATGGGCATCCCGTGGTATTTGCGATCCAGCTTCATCCCCATCTCGATGCTGTTCTGTTTGGCCAGGCGGCAATAGGAAATTCCCGGGCAGACCTTGATGCTGCGAACGCAAAGTCCCACCGGGTATCCCGGAGGGACCTCCAGATCCTTCCAGATGGCGTCCACCTCCTCTTCCTTGATGCCTATGAACGCGATACGCGCGGCGCTGGTGATTTTCAGATCTGCCCCGTATTTCCGGGCGATCCTGGCAAAGTGTTCCAGGATTTCAGGGGTAACCAGCCCACAGGGGATATGGGGAGCGATTGCGTAGGTTTTCTTGTCTCGTTGAAGAATCACTCCCTTTTCACCGTCTTTCAGCATAACCTCTCCTTTATTCATTCCGTTGGAACAGATGGGTCCCTGTCGAGAAAATTTCGTATTGTACAAGATATGGACGAATTGGCAAATTGCAATTCAAGGATCCGCAAGCACCGCTTTGCAGAAGGCCGGAAGGCTGATTCCGACATCACCGGCGAAAAAATAGCGGGTCAGGCCAAGGCCGCGGTCGAGGGCGGGTTCTCTGTTGAACTCGAAGATCGTACCGCCGTTATGGCGGACGAGGGCCGGCAGGCCGGCTGCGGGGTAGACCTGGGCGGAGGTGCCGATCACCAGCAGCAGGTCGCAGTCGGCGATAAAGGCATGGATCGCGTTCAGACTGCGGACCGCCTCCCCGAACAGAACGATGTCGGGTTTGAGGGGGGCGCTGCAGGCGGCGCAGGCGGGGACGTCCGAGGCGGTGTAATGGCTTTCCCGGACCGGCTCCAGATACCCGCACCGAATGCAGTGGAGGTGCAGGTGGTTGCCGTGGATCTCGAACACCGTGGTGTTGCCTGCCCGCTGATGCAGATTGTCGATGTTCTGGGTAACGATGCCGTGCAACAGGCCATGCTTCTCAAGTTCGGCCAGGGCCCGGTGGGCCGGATTGGGTTTCCTGGCAAGCAGCCCCTTGCCCAGTGCGCGAAAGAGTTTCCATGACTTTGCCGGATGCTTCAGGAAGACATCGATCGTGGCATATTCCTCCGGAGCGTAGACGGTCCAGATGCCGCCGGGACTGCGGAAATCCGGGATCCCGCTGCCCACTGAAATACCGGCCCCGGTCAGGGCCGCCACCTTTCTGGCGGCGGTGAAGACCTTAGCGGCATCGGCCAGATACCTTTCGTCGTGATCCACAACAATCGTTTTCATGATGCTTCTCCCTGCCTGGCGGATTGTGTATATCAAGAGGTCGAGGGGGACGCCGAAAAAGACATCGACATCGAGATCGCTTTTTATTATTTACATTAATTTTACTATCTGGAAACACAATGATCAATCCGCATAACATCAGGAGTTCCGGTCGATGATCCATGCCGCCATCACCGGCTGGGGGAAAGCCATGCCCCCGGCCGTATTAACCAACCATGACCTGGCCACCTTTCTGGAAACCAGCGACGAATGGATCACCAGTCGCACCGGCATTTCCCAGCGCCGGGTGACCCATGTGCCGCCCAGCGAAATGGCCTCTATCGCCGGGGCCCGGGCGCTTGCCTGCGCCGGCCTGCCCGCGTCCCAGCTGGAGTTG
>Ga0307440_1001833_pt1 | contig 10198 bp, 7 predicted proteins | sample SalMarWE160410MG_FD_202150 | JGI IMG/M metagenome (GOLD analysis project Ga0307440, IMG submission 202150) | Salt marsh sediment microbial communities from the Plum Island Ecosystem LTER, Massachusetts, United States - WE1604-10 | ecosystem: Environmental > Aquatic > Marine > Intertidal zone >... | reverse complement strand
CCGACGGGGACGAGTACTACTTTCATCGGAACAGCGTGCTGGGCGGCGACTTCGACCGCATGGAGATCGGCAGCCCGGTGCGGTTCTCGGTGGAGGAGGGGCTGGAGGGTCCCCAGGCGAGCACCGTCCGCCTGCAGGGCGGTCGAGCCGTACCGGCGGGTGAGGGCCCCCTGGAGTGACGCTCGGACGGCCGTCGCCGGCCCGTCGACCGGCGGAGCGATCCCCGAGGCGGGCGCGGAGACTCGCTACGGACGCGTGGTGCCCCGCGACCTCCTCTCCACCTCCCAGGCTTCTTCGAGCAGGGCCCGGACCTCGTCGTCGGTGAGCTGCGGATAGTCCAGGTACCACACGCCGATGGCGAAGAAGGCGTCGGGCCGGACCGGGCTGTGGGAGATTCCCCGCGGGTCCCCGACGTCCGACTGGCGTCGCGCGGGCGGAACTTGGGCGGAACTTGGGCGGAACTTAGAGGAACTCCGGGCCGATGGTGGGCGCCGATGAACGAGAATCTGGTACCCGGGACGCTGGAGCTGGAGAGGCTCGACGACCACCGATGGCTCCTGCCCCGCCGGGGGGCCATGCGGGTCGACGGGATCGTCTACGCGGACGATCGTCTCATCGAGGACGTCCGACACGACGAGTCCCTCCGTCAGGTGGCCAACGTCGCGTGCCTCCCGGGAATCGTCGGCCGTTCCATCGGCATGCCGGACATCCACTGGGGCTACGGCTTTCCGATCGGGGGCGTGGCGGCCTTCGACCCGGACGAAGGCGGGGTCGTGAGCCCGGGCGGCGTCGGCTACGACATCAACTGCGGGGTCCGCCTCCTGCGCTCCGACCTCTCCGAGGCCGACCTCCGCCCACGGCTCGAGCCCCTCATGAACCAGGTCATGCGGGACGTTCCCTCGGGGGTCGGCTCCCACCACCGCGGCGGCGGGCTGCCCGTCGAGGAGCTGCGGTCCGTCCTCACCGGCGGGGTCCCGTGGGCGGTGGCGTCCCGGGGCTGGGGCGTGCCGGCCGACGTGGCCCGGATCGAGAGCGGCGGCGTGCTCCCGGGGGCCGATCCGGGCAGGGTGAGCGCCCGGGCCCTGGACCGCGGCCGCGACCAGCTCGGGAGCGTCGGCTCGGGGAACCACTTCATCGAGGTGGGCTACGTCGACCGGCTGTTCGATGAGCCCGCGGCGGCCGCCCTCGGGCTGGAGATGGGGACGGTCACGGTGCTCATCCACTCGGGCTCCCGGGGGCTGGGCCACCAGGTGTGCACCGACTACCTGGAGGTGATGCTGGACGCGGCCGGGGACCACGGCATCCGGCTCCCCGACCGGCAGCTGACCTGCGCGCCGCTCGACTCGCCCGAGGCCCGGGACTACCTGGCCGCCATGGCGGCGGCGGCCAACTTCGCCTTCGTGAACCGGCAGCGCATGGCCCACCTGGTCCGGGGCGCGTTCGAGCGTGTGTTCGAGCGGCCCTGGGAGGCGCTGGGCCTGGGGCTCGTCTACGACGTGGCCCACAACAACGCCAAGTGGGAGACGCACGTCGTCGAGGGTCGCGAGCGGCGGCTGTGCGTGCACCGGAAGGGGGCGACCCGGGCCTTTCCCCCGGGCCACCCGGAGCTGGATCCCACCTTCGCCGGAATAGGACAACCTGTCCTAATTCCGGGCGACATGGGCCGCTACTCCTACGTGCTGGTCGGCACCCGGCAGGCGTTCGAGGAGACGTTTGGTTCGTGCTGCCACGGCGCCGGCCGCCGGATGAGCCGGACGCAGGCCCGCAAGGTCGCGGGGGGACGGGCGCTCAGGCGGGAGTTCCGCGAGCGGGGCATCGTGGTGCGGGCGGCGTCGCGGGCGACGATCGCCGAGGAGCTTCCGGAAGCGTACAAGGACGTGGCCGACGTGGTCGACGTCGTCCACCGGGCGGGCATCGGGCGCAAGGTGGCTCGCCTCCGGCCGATGGGCGTGCTCAAGGGTTGAGCCGCCGCCCGCGCCGGGAGGGTGCCCGCGCCTCCCGCCGACGGCCTCGACTACGCGGCATCGTCCGTCCGGCCTACCTCCTCTGGCCCCTTCCTCCCCACGGTGGGGAGGGGGATGGCCCTACAGACGGGGGCACGCCCGTGGATGAGCTTCCGTAATCGACTATGGACGAGACGTCCGCGGACGAAACGGAGGACCATGAACGTACCTGCAATCCTGCTGAACAGCGGCTGGTTGGGGCCCGTGGCCCGGCTCGACGAAGACGACCCTCAGGGCGGTCCGCCCCATGGAGGGCCCGACGCGGACGGAGCATCCGATCCGCGCGCGCCCGACGACCCGGAGCGGGAGCCGGAGTCCCCGCCGGTCGTCTCGGCGCCCGGCAAGCTCACCTGGTGAGGATCGAGAGCGCCGTCCGGGCCACGGTCGGCGCGCGCCCCCTCCGGACCGCCTCCAGGAAGCTCCGCTCGAACACCAGGCGGGCCCGGCAGTCCGGGCAGCCATCCAGGTGCCGGGCCACCCGGCGCTCCCAGGCGGCCGTGAGCTCCCCGTCCAGGTAGTCGTAGAGGCGCTCGAGAACGTCCCGGCAGGTGATCCACGGTCCGGAGGGGAGGGCACGCGCGCCCGCGCCCCCAGACTGGCCCTGGCTCATACGAACCCCTCCGCTGACGGCGACCCGCTCCGCGGAATCCCACCCATGCCGTGGCGGGGCGCCGCCCCGGGGCCGAAGCGGTCCACGACAGCACCCCGCCCACCACGCACACCGGTGGAACGACGAACGGGTTCGCGTGGTTCCTGGGCCCCCGTCCCCCTTTTCCGCCCGGGGACCCCGACCTAGCTTCGCCGCCATGCACGAAACCACGACCCGCGCCTCCGGCGCTCCGGCCCCCGTCGCTCGCCTTCCCCTCGCCCGCACGTCGACGGTGCTCGTCGCCGTCGCCCTGACCGCGCTCGCCGCGCCGGGGCTGCCCGGCTCGGGCGGGCCCGCGCCCGGCTCGCCGCCCCTGGTCGCCCAGGAGGCGCCGTATCGAGGCCTGCCGGTCGAGGGCGGCGTGACGGAGACGGCGCTCCTCCTCCGCCAGATGGGAGGAGTGAAGCGGGTCCTGCTCATCGCCGCGCACCCGGACGACGAGGACACGGCGCTCCTGGCGGAGCTGGCCCGGTTCGAGGGGGCCCGCGCCGCCTATCTGGCTCTCACGCGTGGCGAGGGGGGGCAGGACCTAATCGGCCCCGAGCTAGGGAAGGGGCTCGGGCTCATCCGCACCGAGGAGCTCCTGGCGGCCCGCCGGCTGGACGGGGCGGAGCAGTTCTTCTCCCGGGCGTATGACTTCGGCTTCTCCAAGACGATGGCCGAGTCCTTCGGCCACTGGCCCCGCGACACCCTGCTCAGCGACATGGTGTGGGTCATCCGCACCTTCCGGCCGCAGGTGATCGTGTCGATCTTCAGCGGCACCCCGGCCGACGGCCACGGCCAGCACCAGGTGGCCGGCGATCTCACCCCGATCGCGTTTCGGGAGGCGGCCGATTCGACGAAGTTTCCCGAGCAGCTCCGCTGGGGGGCCCGGCCGTGGCGGGCGGAGAAGCTGTACCGGCGCACGTGGCGGAGCAGCGACAGCGTGACGCTGCGGATCCCGACCGGCAACTACGACCCGGTCCTCGGCCTGTCCCCCTTCCAGCTGGCCATGTTGAGCCGGAGCCAGCACCGCTCGCAGGACATGGGGCAGCCCCGGCCGCCGGGGCCGCGCTTCACCCGTCTCATGCTCCTTCAGAACCTCACGAAGGCCGCGCCGGGCGCCGGACTCTTCGCCGGAATCGACACCACGCTCACGGGCCTGGCCGACGGCGTGGCGCCGAAGCGCCGCCAGGCGGCCGGGCGGGAGCTCGTCGCGTACCGGACGGCCGTGCAGGTGGCCCGGGACTCCCTCCGGGCCCTCGACCCGGGCGCCGCGGTTCCACCGCTGCAGCGGGCGGTCGGGGCCATCGACTCGGCTCGCGCCATCGCGGAGGGCGCCGACCCGGCCGCGCGTGCCGCGCTCGACCGGCAGGCCGGGCTCGCGGCCCGGGCGCTGCTGTCGGCCTCCGGGGTCACCTTCCGCTTCCGGGCCGAGGACGACCTGTGGATTCCCGGGGCCACGGTCCGCGTCCACGCGGAGCTGTGGAACGGCGGGTCACGGCCCGTCCAGGCGGGCGCTCCCGAGCTGGCCCTCCCGGACGGCTGGTCGGCGCGGCTACTGCCGGCCGATAGCGTACGGGCGGCCGGCTCGCGGCGCCCGGGCTTCTTCGGGGTCGCGCCCTCGGCGGCTGGCGGGAGATCCGGCCTGCGGCTTCCGGCCGGCCGCCTGGCGCGCTGGACGTTCGACGTGCACGTGCCGGCCGACGCGCGTCCCACCGAGGAGTATTTCCTACGGCAGGACACGGTGGGCGACCTGTACCGGTGGCCCGAGGACCCGTCGCTCCGGGCTCGACCTCTGAACCCGCCCCTGGCGACCGGACGGATGTCCGTTCGCGTGGGCGACGGACAGGCGGTCTCGGCCACCGGGGAGGTGCGCTACCGCGGGGTGGACAAGGCCCGTGGCGAGTTCTGGCGTCCGGTCTACGTGGTCCCGCGCGTGTCGGTCACGGTCGAGCCGGGCGTCGTCGTGTGGCCTGCCGAGTCGGAAGGAGCCGATGGCACCGTGGACGCCGGTCGCCAGGTGACCGTGACGGTCCGGAGCGAGGCCCACGACACGCTCGACCTCGACGTCGGGCTGGACCTTCCGGGCGGCTGGACGTCGGATCCCGCCTCGACCCGGATCGTCCTGGACGAGCGCGGGGCGACCGAGAGCCGCACCTTCACGCTGCGGCCCGGCGGAGACGGGGCGCAGGGCGCGGGCGACGCGTCGGGCCAGGAGGGTCCCGATGGCTCGCGGACCTACCGGGTGACGGCGGCGGCGCGCGCGGCCGGCCGGACCGCCGCCGCGGGCCACGGGCCCTGGTCGCGGGAGCTCACCTTGCTCGGCTTCCCTCACACCGACCCGGTGCCCCTGTACCGCGACGCGAGCGTCCGGCTGGAACGCTTCCCGGTGCGCGTGGACCGGTCGCGGAAGGTCGGCTACGTGATGGGCTCGGGGGACGCGGTTCCGGACGCGATCCGGCAGCTGGGGCTGCCCGTCAGCATGATCGGCCCGGAGCAGCTCCGCTCCGGGGACCTGTCGGCCTTCGACGTGATCGTGCTCGGCGTGAGGGCGTACGAGGTGCGCAAGGATCTGCAGGCGGCCAACCAGCGCCTCCTGGACTGGGTGCGGGCCGGCGGGACGCTCATCGTCCAGTACAACAAGTACGAGTACGTCGACGGCGGCTATCCCCCGTACTCGGCCACCATGGCCCACCCCCACGACCGGGTCACCGACGAGCACGCGCCCGTCACCCTCCTGCACCCGAACTCTCCGGTGCTGAGCGAACCCAACCGCATCGGCCCCGGGGACTTCGAGGGCTGGATCCAGGAGCGCGGGCTGTACTTCCTCCACAGCTGGGATGATCGCTACACGCCGCTCCTCTCCATGCACGACGCCGGAGAGGCGCCGAAGGAGGGGAGCCTGCTGGTGGCCACGCTCGGGAAGGGCGTGTACGTCTACACCGGGCTCGACTTCTTCCGAGAGCTACCGGTGGGCGTACCGGGGGCGTACCGCCTGTTCGCCAACCTCCTGTCGCTGCGGCCGGAAGCGTGGCGGCGGTGGCGGGAAGGCGCGAGCGGGGGCTCGTGACGGGTCGCCTCCGGGCCGCGGCGCTGGCGGGCCTGGCCGCCCTGTGGGGCTGCGGGGGCGGGGGCGGCCGCACGCCGCTGGTCATCTACTCGCCCCACGGCCGCGACCTGCTCGCCCACTTCGAGCAGCGCTTCGAGGCCACCCATCCCGACGTGGACGTCCAGTGGGTGGACATGGGCAGCCAGGAGGTCCTGGATCGGCTGCGCTCGGAGAAGGCCAATCCGCAGGCGGATGTGTGGTGGGGCGCCCCGACCGAGATCTTCGCGCGCGCCGCATCGGAGGCACTGCTGGCGCCGTCGCGGCCGAGCTGGGCCGATTCGGTGCCGGCCGCGGCGCGCGACTCCGCCGGCCGCTGGTATGGGACGTACCGCACACCGGAGGTCATCGCCTACAACTCGGACGCGCTCACGCGCGCCGAGGCGCCCCAGGACTGGGACGACCTCCTCGCCCCGAAGTGGCGCGGCAAGGTGCTCATCCGGGACCCGCTCGCCTCGGGCACGATGCACGCCATCTTCGGCGCCATCATGTGGCGTGAGTACGCGCGCACGGGCGATTCGACCGCGGGCTACACGTGGCTCCTCAAGCTCGACGCCCAGACCAGCGACTACGTCCTCAATCCCACGCTGCTGTATCAGAAGCTGGCCCGCCAGGAGGGGCTGGTGACCGTGTGGGACATGCCGGACGTCGAGACGCTCAGGGCCACGACCAGCCTGCCGATCGACTACCTGATCCCGAAGAGCGGAACGCCGGTCGTCATCGACGCGATCGCGGTCGTGAAGGGTGCGAAGCACCCGGCGCTGGCGCGGGCCTTCCTGCAGTGGGCGGGGAGCCGTCCCGAGGTGCTCGAGGCGGCGCGGCGCTTCTATCGGATCCCCGTTCGCACGGACGTCCCCGACGACTCGCTGCCGGAGTGGCTGCGGCGGACCCTCCCGGAGATTCGCCCCATGGACGTGGACAGGGCGTACGTGCAGGAGCACCTGCCGGCATGGCTCCGGCACTGGGACCGGGAGATCAGGAACCGCGGCCGCGACGAGGGCTACTGAACGAGTCGGGCGTGCCCCACGGCGCGGAGCTCGAGCTCGTCCGGCTGGGCCGGACGTTCGGGTCCACGGCGGCCGTGGATGGGCTCGACCTCGAGGTCGAGCGCGGGGAGGTCCTCACCCTGCTCGGACCCAGCGGATGCGGGAAGACCACGGCGCTGCGGCTGGTGGCGGGCTTCGAAGTGCCGGACGAGGGCAGCGTGCGCTTCCGAGGCCGGGATGTGACCGCCTGGAACCCGAGGCGCCGGGGCTTCGGAATGGTCTTCCAGAACTACGCCCTCTTCCCCCACCTGGACGTGTTCGAGAACGTGGCCTTCGGGCTGCGCTGCCGGTCGGTGGAGGACGCCGACATCCGGCGGCGCGTGGGCCGTGTCCTGGCGCTGGTGGACCTGCCCGAGCACGGGGAGCGCCCCGTGCAGCAGCTCTCGGGAGGGCAGCAGCAGCGCGTGGCCCTGGCCCGGGCCCTGGCCATCGAGCCTCCCCTCCTCCTCCTCGACGAACCGCTCTCCAACCTGGACGCCGCCCTGCGCGAGCGGACCCGGACCGAGCTCCGCCGACTCATCAAAGAGCTCGGCATCACGGCCCTGTTCGTCACCCACGACCAGGAGGAGGCCTTCGACCTCTCGGACCGGGTGGCCGTGATGCGGTCCGGGCGGCTCCGCCAGGTCGGGAAGCCGGAGGAGCTGTACGACGCCCCGGCGGACGCGTTCGTGGCCGGGTTCGTCGGCCGCGCCAATCGTCTGCCGGTCCGGCTCGAGCGGGAGGACGGAGGCGGGCGCGTGGCGCGCCTGCCCGACGGGACGGTGTGGCCGCTCCCGGTGAATGCCGGGGGCCGGGAGGGAGACCGCGGGCCCGCGCCCGCGGGACCCGCGCCCGACGATGTCGGCGCCGAGCTGTGGGTACGCCCCGAGGACCTGGAGCTGCGGCCCTGGATGCCCGAGAGCGCGGGGCGGGAGGTCCTGGCCGGGCAGGTGGTGGATCGCCGCTTCCGGGGGGCGGTCACCACCTACCGGATCGACGCGGGGGAGGCGGGCGTGCTCGAGGTGAACGGGCACAGGGATGCGGCCGCGCCGGGCGACCGGGTGGGGGTCGTCCCGGCCCGGGGAGCCGCCATGCACCTGTTCGGGGCCGGGGCGGACTCGCCCCCGGACGGGTGGCCGGACGAAGGCGGGGAGGGCGAGGGAACGGAGACGGAGAGCGAGCGCGGCGGCCGTGGCGAGAGCTGAGGGCGGTCCGGAGGCCGGGGCGGGGGGCGCGGGCTCCCATCGTCTGACGTGGCTCCTGGCCGCGCCCGTGCTCTTCGTCCTCGTGTGGCTGGTCGTCTACCCGAACCTCGTCGTCCTGGGCCGCTCGCTGGTCGGCCCGGGCGGCTTCACGCTGTCGGCGTACCACGACTTCTTCACCACGCGGGCCGAGCTCGAGGCGGCCTGGTCCAGCCTGTGGATCAGCGCGGCCAGCGTGCTCCTGTGCGCCCTGGTCGGGGTGCCCCTCGCCTTCCTGTTCGCGCGCTACGAGTTCCCGGGACGGCGCGTGTTCGGCGCCCTGGCGGCGCTTCCCGTGCTCCTTCCGCCCCTGGTGGGCGTGATCGCCTTCCTGTTCCTGTTCGGCGGGAGCGGGATCTTCACCCGGATCGTGCAGCGGCTCCTCGGGATGTCGCGGCCCCCGTGGGAGCTCCAGGGGGCACCGGCCATCCTGCTCGTCCACGCCTACACGATGTACGTGTACTTCTACCTGTTCGTCCGCGCGGGTCTCTCCCGCCTGGACGAAGGGGCGCTGGAGGCCGCCGAGTCCCTCGGCGCCGGCCGCTGGACGACATTCCGAAGGGTGACGCTGCCGCTCCTGACGCCCTCCCTGTCGGCCGCCGCGCTCCTGGTGTTCATGACCTCCATGGCCTCCTTCTCGGCACCCTACGTGTTCGGGGGTGGCTTCCGCGTCCTGACCACGCAGATCTACGCCAGCAAGCTGAGCGGCTCCCTGCCGCTGGCCATGGTGGAGACGGTGGTCCTGGCCGGCGTGTCGCTGGCCTTCCTGTGGGTGCTGCGCAAGCTGGAACGGGGGCGGGAGGTCGCCTCGGTCGGGAAGGGCACGGCGGCCACCCGGCATCGGGTGACGTCGGCGTGGGCCCGGTGGGGCCTGGCCGCCGCGGGCGCGGGAGGCGTGACCTTCCTCCTCCTGCCGCACCTCACCCTCCTGCTGGTGTCCTTCGTCCCCCAGGGGAGCTGGACGACCCAGATCCTGCCGCACCGGTTCAACCTGGCCAGCTACGCCGGGCTGGCCGCCGACCCCGAGCTCCTGCAGCCCATCGTCAACTCGCTGGAGATGGCCGCCCTGGCCACGGCCGCCAACCTCCTGCTGTGCTTCGTGGCGGCGTGGCTGGTCGTGCGACGCCGGTTCCGGGGCCGCGGCCTGCTCCGCGTGCTCCTGGTGCTCCCCTGGGCGCTACCCGGCACCGTGATCGCGCTGGGCCTGGCCACCACCTTCTCGGTGGACCGCCCGGCGCTGGGTCGCTTCCTCCTGGTCGGGACCTTCTGGATCCTGCCGCTCGCCTACTTCATCCGGAACACGCCCCTGGTCGCGCAGGCGGCGGTGGCTTCCTTCCGGCAGTTCGATCCCTCCCTCGAAGACGCGGCGCGGTCGCTCGGGGCGAGCTGGGCGACGACCATGCGCCGGGTGGCGCTGCCGCTCGTTCTTCCCGGCCTGGCCGCGGGCGGCACGCTGGCGTTCGTGACGGCGCTCGGGGAGTTCGTCGCCTCCATCCTCCTGTACACGCACTCGACCCGGCCCATCTCCATCGAGATCCTGGCGCAGCTGCGGGCGTTCGACTTCGGCAAGGCGACGGCGCTGGGGGTGGTGCTGGCCGTGCTGGTGGCGGGGGCGTTCGCAGTGGGCGGCCGCTGGCTGCAGCGCGGAGAGCTCCTGGGGGGCTGAGAGGTCCGACTACAGTCGTGGTCGCATCGGGATGTCCGACTACAGCTGTAGGTCTTGCCACGCGGGTTCGACCCCGTAGAATGGACCCGAGGCCTTCCATCGGAGGGCGCCACTGCGTCCGTCCAGAGGAGGGTGTCGAATGCTGTATGGCTTCATGACCACGGCCGTCCTGACCGCGATGGCGGTCGGCGCGGGCGCTCCCGCCGTCGCTCCCGTCGCGACCGCCGGGGCGGACTCCGCCCCGGCCGAGCACGTCACGATCGTGGCGACCGACTACGCGTTCCAGGCGCCGGACTCGATTCCGGCGGGCGTTGTGAATATCCATCTCGTGGACCACGGCCAGGCGCCCCACCAGGCGTGGCTGATACGGCTCGCGGATGGGAAGACCCCGAAGGACGCCCTGGGGGCGCTCTCGAAGGGCCAGATGCCGCCGTGGATGGTGAGCCTGGGCGGTCCCAACGCGGCCATGCCGGGCGGAGAGGCGGACGGCACGCTGCTCCTCGCTCCGGGCTCCTACATGATCGTG
>Ga0307440_1001832_pt1 | contig 10204 bp, 9 predicted proteins | sample SalMarWE160410MG_FD_202150 | JGI IMG/M metagenome (GOLD analysis project Ga0307440, IMG submission 202150) | Salt marsh sediment microbial communities from the Plum Island Ecosystem LTER, Massachusetts, United States - WE1604-10 | ecosystem: Environmental > Aquatic > Marine > Intertidal zone >... | reverse complement strand
ACCTTTTAATGGAGTCATCAACAATGTCCCTCCGGCAAGGCTTTTGGCATCTCCAATTGAGGATACTTCGACATCTATGCTCGAGCCTGGTTTGGCAAAAGGCGGAAGGTCGGCCGTTACCATAACGGCCGCAACATTTTTAATCTTGATATTGCTGAGCTGAGAGGGATCGAGGGTGATGCCGTTTCTGACCATCATGTTATAGACGGATTGAAGAGTGAACAGTGATTTTTTCATGTCGTCACCGGTTCCGTTCAAGCCGGTAACCAGACCGTATCCGATCAGTTGATTGTTTCGTACGCCCATCATTTTGGCAATATCTTTTATCCGTGCGCCGGATGCACTTTGTACACTGCAGAACATCACGATAACCGTAAAAAGTGTACTTGCAACCAGATGTGATATCTTCATAATAGTGCCTGTTTGAAAAATTTATTCAATCTTTAACTAAGAACCGGAAAACCGAATCTAAAAAGGCCAGATATTGTCGAGAGTCCTGGTCAACCAGCCGGGCTCCTGTTTGTCGCTGAGTATGCCTTTGCCGGTATATGAGATTCTTGCATTCAGTATCTTGTTCGAATTGATGGTATTGGCAGCGGTTATATCTACCGGTCGAATAATACCCGTAATATAGATAACCTGGACCTCGTTATTCAACATGACCTCTTTGCCGCCTCGTATCTTTAGATTGCCATTCGGGTAGATACCTATGACCTGTGCTGAAAGCTGGGCGGTAAGATCCCCGTTTCGTGAGGTTTTACCGTTGCCGTCAAAGGAGTTAGCAAAATTAGTGTTAACCAGATTGGCCAGATCCATATTGGTATGCTTGATATCCCCGGATTTTTCCAGTCCGAAAAGATTTGTGATACCGGCATTGAAGCTAGATGTCCTTCCGGTCGTAGTCGTGGCTTCTTTGGTGGCGCTTGACTTTTCGGAAATAATCACGTTTATGATATCCCCAATGTTTTTGGCCTTATGATCGGAAAAGATTGAGGTGTCATTGTTCGACCAGAGTGAACCGGGCGTCGTTTTCGCCGGTTGAGCAGTCTTGATTTCTTCTAGTGGTTCCGGTATTTTGACAATTTGAGTCGGATAATTCCGTGCACAACCACCAAGAACCAAGGCCAGGAAGATTAAAAGTGATAAATTTTTCATGTCAAAGCTGTGCCTCCACGATTCCCGGGGCCGCAACGCGGCAATATATAAGCTTTTTCGAATTGATGTTTCGCACTCGGACCATTTGACCTTTTCCTCCGTTCATCTTGGCCACTCCTTTGGTTGTAAGATGAAGGGCGCCGCTATTGAGGATGATTTTTACAACCTGACCTCTTTCAACCATCGGCGGGATATCGATCCACGAATGTTCGATAACACTGTCCTCTCTGATAGTACGGTTTGCTTTTTTCCCTATGAGTTCCTTGGGGTCCAGAAAGGGAGATTTGCTATCGGAAATGTCTTTGGTATGAATCCGAATCCGGTCGGCGGTGATAACGTTTCCTCGCGGAATGGATGATATCGCGACCAAAACCTGTGCCATTGCTCTAATTTTTCCTTGTATTGCCATGTTCTTCCGGACATGGCCGTCGACGTAAAAAATGATTGAGATGCTTGAACTACTCAAGATGCCGGGATCGGACGGGATAACTTCCCAAGTCAGATTTCCCGCCGGGAGAATGAAGGGCAGGGGGAGTGATTTGGGGATGAATCGTATCTTTGCCTGCGGTAAATTATTTTGTCGGTTGCGTATGAATTCAGCTACTATGGACTCAATTTTATCGGGGCCGATGGTGATTCCGTTTCGATGAACCAGAATAGTTGCAGGACCTCTCCATTGTACATTATCAGGGATCGGCAGAGTATTGAGCAAATAATTTTTGACCTTTTCACTCTGCAGGAGAATATTTCTGCCCGGTGACGGGGCAACGGAGATGATCTGGCTTCCCAACGCCTTGGAGAGTTCCGAGTCGGTATCGAAATTGACGATATCCTTTAAGGTGATGGACACCCCGTCGACCGCAGCCTTTGGCCTGAAGGTAACTTCCAGACCGAAGCATGATTGCGAAAACAGTAAAAAACTGGCGAGATATAAAAGGAGTATTCTTATCATGTTAAACGAGATTGTTGGTGGTTTTCATCATCTCATCCGAAGTCGTTATTGCTTTCGAGTTGATTTCGTATGCCCGTTGCGCAGTAATCATGTTTGCCATTTCCTGTACGATATTGACATTCGAGCCTTCTAAAAAGGTCTGGGCAAGGGTGCCTATCCCGTTGTCTCCCGGGGTTCCCGTGGTCGGAGTACCTGATGCTGCCGTTTCCAGGAAAAGATTGTTACCGATCGAAGAAAGACCGGCATTATTTATAAATGTTGCGAGTTCAATGGTTCCCAGTTCAGTGCTGTTTGTATCCCCAGCCAGGACGGCGCTTACCACGCCGGTATCGCTGATGGTAATCTTCTGCGCACCTTCCGGGATAGTAATTGAAGGAAGCATTGGGTAGCCGTTGGAATTGACAATTCGGCCATTTCCATCCAGCTTGAATGCTCCTGCTCTGGTATAAGCAGTGTTGCCGTTGGGCATCTCGATCTGAAAAAATCCTTCCCCCTGAATGGCCATATCGAGAGGGTTTTGGGTCTGGATAAACTCTCCCTGGGTGAAAACCTTAGTCACGGAGCCGGGGCGCACCCCCATGCCCACCAGGATACCCGTCGGATTTTGGGTGTCCGGTGATGTCTGACTGCCCGGGGTTTTAATGGTTTCATACAAGAGGTCCTGAAAATCCGTTATGCTTTTCTTGAAGCCGGTGGTGCTGACATTGGCCAGATTATTGGCGATCACATCGATGTTCAATTGCTGGGCATTCATACCGGTAGTACCGGTGTAAAGAGATCTGATCATTGGAAAGACCTTGTTAAGTTTTGTGGGTTCTCATGTATATGCAGCCGAAAAAACTATGGCAACGTGCCAAGATCATCCTGCTTTGCCTCTATTGTGGCAAAGCTTTTCAGCATTTTATTATAGGTGTCGAAGATACGTTGATTGTTGATCATGTCGGACATTTCGGAAACCATATTTACGTTTGAGACTTCAAGTGCACCTTGGACGACTTCAGGTTGCACGACCGGTATCTCCTGACCGCCGGTCTTTAGAGAAAAGGTGCTGTCGATCTCCCTTTGAAGTTTCAATGGGTCGTCAACAGCTGAGATACCCAATTGTGCGACATCGGATTGCCCTCCGGTGCTGTCGATGACAGAAATCATGCCATATTGGTTGATGGATATGCGATTGGTATCGGTTCCGGGAATGGTTATCGGTGCGTTGGCATCATCTAATACCTGCATTCCGCTGGCGGTCAAAAGATTGCCTTGGGCGTCCAGAGTGAAATCCCCTTTTCTGGTATACAGAATCCCCTTGGGCCCTTGGACTTTGAAAAATCCATCGCCATGGATAGCGACATCAAGCGGTCTTTGCGTATCCTTGATAGGTCCGGCTGAATAGTCGGTATAATTTTCCTTGATCCGGGTGTAATTGATACCACGCGCATTTTTTATTTGTTGTGCGCCGCGGAGAATGGATTCAAAGCTGACCTTGGATCGTTTGTAACCGATGGTGCTGACATTGGCCAGGTTGGCAGAAATATTGTCCAGATTCTGCTCACGGCTGACGGCTCCTGACAAGGCACTGTATTTTCCTGAGACCATTAAAATCAGTGGGTGTTGGTTAATGAGGATGAGAAAAGGGATATCCTGGGTTTCTCTAAATTTACGATAAAATGTCCGTAGTTATATATCGGTTAATTTCTTCTATTCTTAAGGATCTCTCGTAAAAATGCGTTTTGAGAGAGTACCGGAGGCCTTTTTGATAAAATACCCTGTAATATCAGTTGGAAATGAAAATTGAGGCAGAATACGTAATTCTTTGCAAAGTTTGTGTGTTGTGCTTCGGTATAACGTTGAGGGTTTTTTCGGAAAACCTTCTATGTCGTTAGGAGATCAAATGGGAACCTATGAAGATGGTGGGCATTCCGGATGGGCAATTCTTGCAAGAGCTACCAATTGATCCGCTTCGTGGATGGAGATGGAGAGCACGGATGCAATCTCCTTTGATGACATGCCACCGGCGGCAAGAGAGCGAATATACTTGTATCTTTCCGGTGGGTTGGTGCTGCTGTTGACCTGTTGGGTGGAAAGACGGGGTTTTTGCAGTCTGGTCGTGATTTCTGCTTGTTGAAGACTTTCCTGGAATTCGCTGAACTGCTTTCCTTTTGCTTCGAGATCGCAGATCTTTTTTTTATACTCCGCCAAGATCTTATCGGATTCTTGTAAGAGCCTTTTTTGATGCTCAACTTTACTGTGAAAGAAGATGGATCGCCAGGTGGCAATAGAGCAGAGCAGCAGTGCCAGAAGCGCGAGGTAAAAATTCAGGTCGGTTGTCAAAATGTGGGTACCTCTGCTTTTGTAAAACGCCTTTATGACAAGCGGGTGTTGACCTTGGATTTCAGTTTGATAAGGGCTTGGCTGTGGAGTTGCGACACCCTGCCTTCGGAAATTTCTAACACTTCTGCAATTTCTTTTTGAGTTAACTCTTCGTAATAATATAATGAAATGACCAGTCGCTCCTTTTTGGAGAGCTTTTCAAGCATCTGTGAAATAATTTTGGTCAACTCATGATTTTCAAGTCGAAAACTAGGCGACGCACTTTCCCGTTGGTCTTCGAGGGTGTCGATAAAGGACCTTCCTTGTTCGGAATTATCAAGGGTCTCGTTGAGACTTACACAGCCCAAATGACAGACATCGCTAAGCATTTTACGATATTCATCTATGGAAATATCCATGGCTTCAGCAACTTCATGTTCTTCAGGATCCCTGGCCAGCATCAATTCCAGGTGCGATATTGTTTTGGCTATTCTTGTTTGTTTGTCACGCAAGGAACGAGAAAACCAGTCGAGTTTCCTCATCTCGTCCAAAATTGCTCCTCGAATGCGGTATTCGGCAAAAGTTTTAAAAAGGATGTTCTTCGAAACGTCAAATTTGTTTGCTGCATCTATGAGACCGACCATGCCAGCGCTTCGCATATCGTCACGGTTCATAAAGGATGGTACCTGGGTGGTCATGCGTCCTACAAGGATATCGACCAACTCCAGGTTGTCACGTATGAGCTTTGCACGGTCGTCAGGTTGTGAAGGAGGTGTGTAGAGCATGTTTACTACCTTTTCCCGCCGAAATTGAGAAGCTTCTTCCAGAAAAATTGAATATTGCCCTTAGGTGATGTGGGGGGATGTTCTAAGCAAAGTCTTGCTGCCAGATCATTGAATGCAGTCGAGATCCGGGAAGTGGGAAACATCTCCACAATCACCTTTTGTTTTCTAATAGCCTCCAGCATCTGTTTGTCTGCTGGTATTGAACCGAGATAGTCGATGGAAATATCAAGGTATCTATTGGAAACCATAGTTAACTTTTTAAATACATCTAACGCTTCATCCTCATTTTGAATCTGGTTCACGACAAGATTGAAATGTTTTTCATGATATTGCATGGAGAGAAGCTTCATTAAAGCATAGGCATCTGTAATTGCGGTCGGTTCAGGGGTGGTAACGACTAAAATCTCCTGGGCGGCCGTGTTAAAATATGTCACATTTTCCGATATTCCAGCCTCGGTATCAATCAGGACAAAATCAAAGTCATTATGCATGGAATCCAGGCCGTCCAACAGTTTCAGCTTTTGACCTGAGTTGAGTCGGGTAAAATTTTGGATACCGGAACCTGCAGGAAGTATCTTGATACCCAAAGGACCTTCAAAGAGGATTTCCTGCAGCTCCCTTTCTCCAGAAAAGAAATGGTTGAGATTATAGGAAGGAGCGATTCCGAAAACCACATCGATGTTGGCAAGCCCCAGATCGGCATCAAGGATCAAAACGTTTTTTCCCAACTGAGCAAGTGAAAATGCAATATTTGCCACAACAGCTGTTTTACCGACACCACCCTTTCCGCTGGTTATGGAATAAACACGTGTTACCCTTTCCTTTTCGGCTGTCGGTTCGACAGGGATCGCAGATCCGTTTGAGTTTATAGCCCTCAGGGTTTCTGCTTGATCAATGGTTTTCCTGGATGGGGTAATCATGTAATCTTCCTTGTGGGATGGGAATGATGAGTTCGGCGATTTCTTTCTTGTCTGCTGCGACCAGATCCTCGGGAACCCGTTGCCCATTGGTAATGTAAGAGACCGGTGCACTGTTGTGGATCTGGGTGTTGAGAATGATGCCCAGGTTGACACATTCATCCACCTTGGTAAAAATCGTAGAATCGATTCCCAATCGGGAGAATCTGGCAATGGTCTCGGCCAACTCATCTTCTCTATTGGTTGCTGACAGGACGAGGTGTTTTGTTATGTCCGGAATCGGATCTAGGAAGGAGTGCAATTCGTCAATACTTAGCGTATCTCTGGGGCTTCTGCCTGCAGTGTCGATAAGAATGAGGTCTTTGTCTCGATGTTTTTCCATTGCCTGTTCCAATTGAAGAGGTGTCAAGACGACATCAACCGGCAGGTGCATGATCTCTCCATAGACTTTCAGTTGTTCAATGGCGGCAATCCTATAGGTGTCAATGGTTATCAAGGCAATGGAATTGGAGTAATTGCTGAGGTAATTAGCGGCAATTTTTGCAAGTGTTGTGGTTTTTCCGACCCCTGTCGATCCGACGAGAGCGATAGTATGCTGTTTCTCAACAGAAGTGAAATCAGGCGGATGAACCTCAATAATATCAGAAATTGTGTCCCGAATGAACACGAGGAGCCTGCCTCGGTCTTGGAGGTCTTCCGGGTTAAGGGTTTGCTCGGCAAATCCGGAAATTGTTTCGGTGGTTTTTGGGTCGACCCCAATGGAAAGAAGGAGATCAATAACCGGGGCGAGTTCTGCTCTCCGATTATTGGAATTTGCTTCAGCAGTCTTGCCAAGACCAGAGAGAGACGAATGACCTGCGGTCGGTTCACTGTTGCGATCGAGACGGGAAATCTGGTCTGCGAGGGTTCTGACCATATATTTAAGATCGTCAAACTCGCGGCGCAGTTGAGGGTTTTCCTGAACGGAGTTATCGCGATTGGAGGAATGTTGGAATTTGTCGGGTTTCTTGCCGATTTTATACAAGGTATCAGCAGGTGAAGTGGGAGGATCGGCCGCGATGGAATTCGATGAAGAACGACCGGAGTTGGCAACGTAGGCCTGGTGCTCTGGGGGCGGCATGGATGGTGGGTGGCCCTCGTTCTCCTTTCCCTTATTTTTCGGCCAGGGCGTATCAACCGCGGCAGTAATTTCAAGGATATTTTTCCCAAGTATTCCCAGCTTTCCGTTTCTTATAGTCCGTGTGGAAAGAATCAGTGCATCCGGTCCCAGTTCCTTTTTGACCAGTTTCAGGCCCGATGCCATATCTGTAGATTCGAAAATCTTAACTTGCATTGAGTGTCACGGTTCCTAAGGATTTGACTTTCAGGCTTGGCGCAATCTCATTGTGTGATATGACAATGAGATTCGGATAATATCGTTCTGTAAGGCTCCGAACATGAGGTCGAATTTGAGGGGCTGCCAGCAGCGTGGGCCTGCGCCCTCCTTCAAACAAACCGATAGCCTCACCAATTGAATCGAGTATGATTTGGGCGGTTTTCGGATCGATGGCAAGATAACTTCCCTGTTCCCTGTGTTGTAGGGAGTTCGAGACGGCATCCTCAACCTCTTTGGCAAGTGTGATAACCGAAATATTCCCATCGACAGCCAGTTGTGAACTGATGGTTCGGGAAAGGGCGTGTCGGACGTATTCTGTCAATATCTGCGCGTCCTGGGTCATAGGTGCATAATCGGCCATGGTCTCGAGGATGGTTCGAAGATCGCGGATGGAGATCCCTTCCTTTAACAGATTTTGCAAGACCCGCATAATATTGCCGAGGGATAGAACAGTAGGTACAAGTTCCTCAACCAGTTTCGGGTAACTTTTTGCAAGATTATCGAGAAGTCCCTGTACTTCCTGTCTGCCGATTAATTCATGGGCATGTGCCCGTATCATTTCACTGATATGGGTAGCGATTACAGTCGTACAGTCGACAACGGTGTAGCCCGCTATTTGAGCCCTTTCCTTGTTGTTTTCGGTAATCCATATGGCAGGAAGCCCGAAGGCAGGCTCTGTGGTGGGAATACCTTTGATGGTTTCAGTAACCAGGCCTGGATCCATGGCCATGAAATGCCCCGGGAGAATCTCCGCCTCGGCAATTTGTATGCCTTTGAGGGATAAGGTATACTGGTTGGGATTAAGCTGCAAATTGTCCTTAATATGAACCGGAGGAACAATAAAACCGTTGTTGATCGCAAATTGCTTGCGGATGGATTGAATACGGGTCAAAAGTTCTCCATCCTGGGCCGAATCTACAAAGGGGATCAGACCATATCCCACTTCGAGTTCGATCAGATCGACATTTAGCATTTGTTCATAATTCTCTTCAGTCCGGGCAGGGGGCTCGGCTGGTCGTTCGACTTTCTCTGCCGCTTCCATCTTGTGCGTGCGATCAATAGAGTAGCTGAGAATGGCAAGTGAGACGGAAAGAACGAGAAAAGGGAAAAAGGGAAGGCCCGGGATGATGGCAAAGATAAGTACGATTACCGATACAACCATCAGGGAAACACTGTTTTCCGAGAGTTGCTTTTTGAGGTCGGAGCCGAAATCTCTTTCACCTGCCGCCCGAGTGACCAGAAGACCCGCAGCTGTTGAGATTATGAGAGCCGGGATCTGACTGACCAACCCGTCGCCAACTGTCAGGATCGTGTAATTATGGGCGGCCTCGGACATCGGCATACCCTTTTGTAAAACTCCGATAACAAATCCTGCTCCGATATTTATAAAGGTGATGATAATGCCGGCGATGGCATCGCCCTTGACAAATTTTGAGGCACCATCCATGGCTCCGTGGAAGGCAGCTTCGGAACTGATCTCTTTCCTTCTTGCCCTGGCCTCATTTTCGTTTATCAATCCGGCATTGAGGTCGGCATCAATAGCCATTTGCTTTCCCGGCATTGCGTCAAGGGTGAATCGTGCGGCCACCTCGGCGACACGGCCCGCACCTTTTGTGATGACTATGAAATTTATCAATACCAGGATACAGAATATGACAATGCCGATTACGTAATTGCCGCCGACAACGAATTGGCCAAATGACATGATGACCGAGCCTGCTGCTGAAGGCCCCTCATCACCATGAAGGAGGATGAGGCGGGTCGAAGCCACATTCAGCGAAAGCCGGAAAAGGGTGGTGGTGAGCAGCACTGCGGGAAAAATTGAGAAATCCACTGCCTTTACCGTATAAAGGCTGATGACCAGGATGACAAGCGCTATGGTTATGTTCAGGGAGAGAAACAGATCGAGCATGATCGGCGGAACAGGCAGGATCATCAGCATCAGGATAGAGACAAGGCCGAAGGCGGCCATGAGATCGGAACGCTGTGTTAATTGTACCAAATTGCTTCTGGTAAATATGCCTTGTTGTCCTGTCAGTTCCATTAGGAAGTCTTACCTTTCAGTGAATATACGTAGGCGAGAATCTCGGCCACGGCCTTGAACATCTCTTCCGGAATTGTAGCGCCTAGCTCTAAATTATGCAATAATCGCGCCACGGGAGGGTTCTCGACGAGGGGAACGTCGTGTTCCCTTGCTATTTCTCTGATACGCATTGCAATATGGCCTGCTCCCTTGGCAATGATGACCGGGGCGTCCATCTTTTTAGGGATGTAACGAACGGCGATGGAAAGATGGGTCGGGTTGGTAATGACCACATCGGCTTTTGGTACTTCGGCCATCATGCGCCTTCTTGCCATCTGTTGTTGGATGGATCTGATCTGTGATTTAATGAAGGGGTCACCTTCGGTCTCTTTGAATTCTTCCTTGAGCTCCTGTTTGGTCATTTTCATCTTTTCTTCCATCTCCCAGCGAACGAAAAGATAATCAACGAATGCAAGAAGGATCAAAAGAGCACAAACCTTCGCCAGAATTAAAGCGGCAGTATTCCCGATATATTTTATTATGGTAATGGCCGGGGTATCGACCAGCACAAGTGCTTCGTTGAATTTGTCAATTACCGTGCTAAAAGCAATCCATCCGATCAGCCCGACTTTTATGAGGGATTTGAAAATTTCCAGAAGTGAACGTCTGGAAAAAAACCGGCCTATTCCTTTT
>Ga0307440_1001831_pt1 | contig 10208 bp, 10 predicted proteins | sample SalMarWE160410MG_FD_202150 | JGI IMG/M metagenome (GOLD analysis project Ga0307440, IMG submission 202150) | Salt marsh sediment microbial communities from the Plum Island Ecosystem LTER, Massachusetts, United States - WE1604-10 | ecosystem: Environmental > Aquatic > Marine > Intertidal zone >... | reverse complement strand
TTCACGTTGAATGAAGCCGTAGCCCTTGCCACTGTTGAACCACTTGACGGTTCCGGTAAGACGCTCCGACATGCGTTCAACTCCTTGTGCGAAAAGGATCGGGAGGTGCTTGGTGCGTTCGTCGGAGGGTCGAGATGACCGGCAATGCCGCCACACCAGGACGGTCCGTGTCGAGCACGGGCCATGGGCTTTCCGACTTCCAGACCGAACGTACTCGCAACCTGTTGACGTCGATAATAGCATCGGTTTTTGTGCCTGGCTAGCCCCGAATGACGCGAAAGACCCGCCGGCAAGAACCCCTCCAGCGAGGAAGTCCCATGGGCACGCGCAAGGCGGAAGATGCGCCGGGTTGAAGAAACCATGAACATTGTCACCCAGCACCTGCTCCAGGCCGTCGACGAGCCTGACTTGATTGCCTTTGTCGAGGCCTGGGATCGGCTGGAATCGTTGGTGATCGATATCTACAAGCGCGGCTACGCCGAGAAGGAAGACACACGGGCTTATCCCGGCCTCAAGCGCGAAGCGAAGCAATCCTACAGGAAGTGGAAGGCCATGCTCGAGCCCCATTGGCGGGGACTTGAGGCCGCCGCCAGGCCGGTCGAAGCCGATCCGTTTCAAGCAATTCTCGGGCGGTCCCGAGCGCAGGCCTTCGTCGGTGACTGGGCGGCGATGCAGACCCTTCCCGCAGCACGGCAGGCCATCAATCACCTGCTGTTGGAGATCAATCAGGGCTGACTCTACCGGCGCGCCATTTGGGCCGGCCAGCGGCCCAGATTTCGGCTTGCGATTAGAATGAGATAGACAATCTGAGCGCGACGCGACTCCGCGTACTTCACAGCCAACATCCCTATCCTGGAGGCGTGCACTATGTACAACGTGATCCTTGGAGCCCACAACATCGTTCGCTGGCTGGTGCTGGTGGCGGCCATCTGGGCCATGATCCGGGCGTATTCGGGCTGGCTTGGGGCCAGGACATGGACCCCGGCGGATAAGCAGGCTGGCTTCTTCTTCACGACGACGTTCGACACGCAGTTGCTGATCGGCATCATTCTGGTTGTGGTCAGTCCGCTGACCCACGCGGCGGCCGCCAATCTGGCTGCCATTATGAGCACAGACATGCTGCGCTTCTTTATCGCTGAACACATCCCGCTCATGGTCCTGGCCCTGATCGTGGTGCATGTGACTAGCGTCCTAGCGCAGCGGGCGCCTGAAGACGCCGGTAAGTTCAAGCGATCGGCGTTGGGCTATACATTGGCTTTGGTGATGGTGGCCGTGGCCATCCCCTGGTGGCGGCCGCTCTTCCCCGGACTGTAGGCACGCATTGGCCGACTACCGGTTCTTTCATCCCATCGAGGTTCGCTGGGCGGACGTCGATTCACGTCGGCATGTGAACAATGCCCGCTACTTCACATACATGGAGCAGGCCAGGGCTCGCTACTTTGAGCACCTCGGGGTATGGGATGGCAAGGACCTGGATCAGTGGGGATCGGTGTTGGCCGAGACCAGCTGTACCTTCGTCGAGCCAATCTTCTTCGGTCAAACGATCAGAGTCGGCGTGCGTACGACGCGCATCGGCAACAAGAGTATGGAGATGAGATACAGCCTGCAGGATGAGGCCTCCGGACGTGAGCTGGCACGAGGCGTTTCCATTCAGGTATCCTACGACTATGACCTGGGGCGGGCCGTGCGCGTTCCAGATCGGTGGCGGGAAGCCATAAGCGCGTTCGAAGATCTGGACGAAGGGGGTCCCCCGCCGGCATGATTGCCTTCTTGCGTCAATTGATATGATTAGTTAGGACCTCGACGGCCCGTCTGTGGGCCGACCTTTTCGGCCTGGCCGCGGGCACCTCGCCCCCCGACGAAAGGGATGTTCCTATGCCTCCAATCCAAGAGCTGTCCCCTGAAGATCTCTACCAGAGCTGCGATCTGAGCCAATTCAAATTCAAGACGACCGCCGATCTGGACGGAGGCACGTCTTTCGTGGGACAGGCGCGGGCCGAACAGGCTGTTGCCTTCGGAATCGGCATGCAGGGGGAGGGCTACAACATCTTTGCCCTCGGGCCCTCGGGGTCAGGCAAGCACAGCCTGTTGCGCCAGGCCTTTGAATCGCGGGCGAAGGGTCGGGAGGTGCCTTCGGATTGGTGCTACGTCCATAACTTCCGACAACCGCACAAGCCTTTGGCGCTCGAGCTACCGGCCGGTCGGGGAGCCGAACTCGCCCAAGACATGGATCGGTTGGTTGAGGAGCTTCGCACGGCACTCTCCACGGCGTTTGAAAGCGAGGAATACCAGAACCGCCGTCAGGAGATCCAGGAGACCTTCCAGGAGGACCAGGAAAAGGCTTTCGAAGAGCTCAGGGGGAAGGCTGAGACCGAAGGATTTACGCTGCTGCGCACGCCCGCCGGCTTGGGGTTTGCCCCGGTCAAGGACGGTGAGGTGGTCGAGCCCGATGAGTTCCAAAAACTCGACGAAGAAGAGCGCAAGAAACTGGAGGCGGCCGTCTCCGATCTGCAGGAGGACCTGCAGAAGATCCTGCGCAAGATGCCCCGCCTCCAACGAGAAATGCAAGAACGTCTACGGGACCTGCAGCGCGAGATGGCGAGTATGGCGGTCGGCGGATTGATCGAGGATCTCCGTCAGAAGTACGAAGAGTTTCCCAAGGTCGTCGACCATATGCAACAGGTGCAAGAAGACGTCATCCAAAACGTGCGCGATTTTGTGGCCGACGATGACGACCAGAGCGAATCTCGTCAGATGGCTCGGGCAGCGATGGCCTTGGCCGGTGGCCCCAGTGATTCGCCTCCCCTGCGCAAATACAAAGTCAATCTGCTGGTCGACCACAGCCAATCCGAGGTTGGACCCGTAGTAGATGAAGACAATCCCACCTACACCAACCTCATAGGGCGGGTTGAGCACATTCCCCAGATGGGCGCCCTGCTGACCGACTTCAACCTGATCAAGCCCGGTTCGCTGCACCGAGCCAACGGAGGCTACTTGATATTGGATGCGCGCAAGTTGCTCCTTCAGCCCTACGCGTGGGAGGGGCTCAAGCGGGCGCTGCACGCCGGCAAGATCCAGATTGAGTCGCCAGGCCAGGCGTATGGTCTTCTGTCGACGGTCTCATTGGAGCCCGAGCCTATCCCCCTGGATGTGAAGGTCGGCCTGACCGGCGACCGGGAGCTCTACTACATGCTGTCGGCGTTGGATCCGGAGTTCGATGAGTTGTTCAAGGTGATGGCGGACTTCGAGACGGCGTTGGAAAAGGACAAGAAGAGTCTCAAGGACTACGCCAACCTGATCGCCAGATTGGCGCGCAATGAGGATCTCAGGCCCTTCGACCGGGCTGCGGTCGGCCGAGTGATCGAACACGCCTCGCGGTTGGTCGAGGACACCGACAAACTCACCGCGCGGCTGAGACAGGTGTCCGATCTGCTGCGAGAATCAGACTACTGGGCGGGCCAGGGCAAACAGGATGTGGTGAGGGTCGAAGACGTCCAGAAAGCGATTGACGCCCAAATCCACCGCGCCGACCGCCTGCGGGAGAGGATGCAGGAGCAGATCCTGCGCAAGACAATCTACATCGACACCAAGGGGGAGCGTGTCGGCCAGATCAACGGGCTGTCCGTCATCGAGCTCGGCGGATTCAGCTTCGGGCGTCCAAGCCGTATCACCGCTCGGGCGCGGATGGGCAAGGGCGAGGTGGTGGACATCGAGCGCGAGGTGGAGCTTGGTGGCCCGCTGCACTCCAAGGGGGTCTATATCTTGGAAGGGTTCTTGGGGGCCCGCTACGCAGAAGACACTCCCCTTTCCCTCTCGGCCAGCCTGGTATTCGAACAATCCTATGGTGGGATTGACGGGGACAGCGCTTCATCCGCCGAACTGTATGCCCTGATGTCTGCCATCGGGGACATCCCCATCCGGCAATCACTGGCCGTGACGGGTTCCGTCAATCAACTGGGCGAGATTCAGCCCATCGGCGGGGTCAACGAGAAGATCGAGGGCTTCTTCGACATCTGCAAATCACGCCGGTTGACGGGCGATCAAGGTGTCCTGATCCCGGCCTCGAATGTGAAGCACCTGATGCTTCGCAAGGATGTGGTGGAAGCCGTCGCCGCAGGCAAGTTCCATATCTACCCGGTCAAGACAGTTGACCAGGGGATGGGACTGCTGACTGGCTTGCCCGCCGGGAAGAGGACCAAGGCCGGGGAGTACCCTGAGGGCTCGTTCAATCGCAAGATCACACAGCGACTTCAGGATCTGGCCGAACGGCGCCAGGAACTTCAATCCTCGGATGGCCAAACGGTAGCGACCGGATGACCTTCCCCACGAAGCCCAGCCCGATCAAGCGCATTGTGCTGGCGATTGACGGTTCGCCCCACAGCCTGGCCGCCATGCAGGCAGCCGTCGACTTGTCGGCCGGATTGAAGGCCGAGCTGGTCGCCGTCTTCGTCGAAGACCTGAATCTGCTGCGGATGGCGCAGCTCCCGATTGCCAACGAGGTCAGCCGCTACACGGCCAGCATTCACCGCCTGCCCCCGGAGCGAATCCGGCGCCAACTCAGGGCGCAGGCCTCCCAGGCCCGAGCGGCGCTGGCGCGCCAGGCTCGTCGGCAAGCCGTGGACTGGGAGTTCATCGTGCTTCGCGGGGACATCTCCTTGGAATTGCTGGCCAAGGCTGAAGGTGCCGACCTGATGATCATGGGCAAGGCCGGATGGTCGAAAACACGTCGAATGGGCTCCACCACGCGGCTCGTCATCCGCCAAGCGCCCAGCTTTGTCCTGGTGCTTCAACAGGGTGTGCATTGGGCCAGGCCCGTGCTCCTCGTCTACGATGGATCGCCCGCCTCCGAGCGCGGTCTGGATGTAGCCCGCGAGCTGGCGGAACAAAGCGGACATCCTCTGTCCGTGATGACTGTCGCCCAGGACGAGGCTGGGGCGGCACGTTTGGAGCGGGCTGTGGTGGCTGAACTGGCGGGTGAAGCCGAGGACGTGAGCTTCTTTCGGGTGCTGGCAGCCCGATCGGAGGACCTGGCGAGGCTGGTGGAAAGCATGGACTGCCTGCTCGTCGTCCCTGCCAACCTGCCGGGCCTGGAGGGAGACCCGTTGATTGACTTTGTCGATGGCCTGGAAGGCCCAGTGATGGTGCTGCGTTGAAGGTGTAGAATAGCCATCCGACACCAGACCAATCTGAGATGAAATTCGACGCCGTCCTCCCCACGCTTCCCCTGTCGGCCATTCCCAACCTGGCCCGTGCCGCCGAATCGGCGGGTTTTTCTGCCATCTGGACCAATGAGACACAGCACGAAGCGTTTCTTCCTCACGCGCTTATCGCCGAGCACACGCAGCGCGTGAACCACGGCACGGCCGTGGCGATCGCCTTTGCGCGCAGCCCAGGCTCGCTGGCCTACACGGCCTGGGACCTGGCGGCGGCTTCAAAGGGGAGATTCATGCTGGGCCTGGGCACGCAGGTCAGGGCCCACATCGAGCGGCGCTTCGGGCTTGACTGGCCGGAAAGCCCGGTGGGCAAGCTGCGCGAAACGGTAGACGCGCTGCGCGCCCTATGGTCTTCGTGGCAAACGGGAGAGCGGCTCAATTTCCGTGGGGACTACCATAAGCTCACCCTCATGACGCCCTTCTTCAACCCGGGGCCCATCGAGCATCCGGAGATCCCGGTCTACCTGGCCGGCGTGAACACCGGGCTGTGCCGTTTGGCCGGCGAGGTGGCGCAAGGCTTTCACGCCCACCCTTTGCATTCAGCCGACTACCTGGCTCAGACCGTCAGACCGGCCATCGAGGCGGGCGCGCGCAAGGTCGGCCGGACCGCGGCAGACATTCAACTCACGGTCACCGCCTTCGTGGTCACCCATCCGGCGCAAGCCGATGAGGTGCGATCGCAAATCGCCTTCTACGCCTCGACGCCTAGCTACCGGCCGGTGTTGGCAATGCATGGCTGGGGCGACAAGGCCGATTCGTTGAGCGGGCTGTCTCGGCGCGGGGCCTGGGATGACATGCCGGCCTTGATCGACGATGAGATGTTGGACACCTTCGCCGTGGTGGCGCCGCCGGAAGACCTGGCCTCGGCGATCAAAGCCCGCTATGCCGGCCTGGCCGATCGCCTGATGATCTACCGCGCCTTTGATCCCGACGATATTGAATCATTCTGGGCGCCCCTCTTGAAAGATATGGCGGACGCATGATCGTTGACGCACACGAAGATCTGGCTTGGAACATGTTGACATTTGGCCGCGACTATCGGCGGTCGGCGGCCGAGACGCGCGCCTTGGAAGCAGGAGGGACCACCCCGAAGCGCAACGGTGACACGCTGCTTGGCGGACCGGATTGGCGTCAAGGCGGCGTCGGGTTGGTGTTCGGCACGCTGTTCGCCTCGCCGGCCCGGATGACACTGGAAGGTTGGGACAAGCTGGTCTTCGACGACGAAGCGGCCGCCCATCAAGTCTACCGGCAGCAAATTGACGCCTACCAGGAGATGGTTGAGTCATCCCCGGAAGCATTCCTCTCCATCCGGTCGCAGGCTGACCTGGACGGGCATCTGCATGCGTGGCCGGAGACTCTCCCCGAAGAGCGAAAAGTGGGATTTGTGACCCTCATGGAGGGCGCGGATGGCATACAGAGCCCAGACGAGGTGGAACTGTGGTGGGAGCTTGGGGTGCGGGCTATCGGCCTGGTTTGGATGGGCGCCAACCAATATGCTGGGGGCGCCAAAGAGCCCGGCCCGCTAACCCAAGCCGGCAAACGCCTGTTGGATGCTATGGCTGAGTTCGGCTTTATCTTCGACGTCAGTCACCTGCCGAATGGAGCCGCCCTGGGGGCCATCGAGCGCTACCCGGGATCAGTTATCGCTTCGCACAGCAACCCGCGGGCGCTGCTCGGCCACGCCAGATTCCCCGAACGGCACCTGACAGATGATGCGCTGCGGGCGCTGCTGGCGCATGATGCGGTGATAGGCACGGTGCTTGGCAATACGTTTCTCAAGGACGGGTGGACCAAGGGAGATCCGAGGGACCAGGTGAATGTGGCGCATGTGGTGGCCCACCTTGACTATGTGTGCCAGATGGCGGGTGACGCTCGGCACGCAGGTTTGGGCAGCGATTTCGACGGCGGATTTGGTCTGAGCCAGGCCCCGATCGATTTCGAAAGTGTGGCGGATCTTGGTAAGATTGGGGATGCGTTGGCTGAACATGGCTACGCACCGTCCGATATTGAAGCTGTCATGGGCGGAAACTGGATTCGTATGCTGCAGACATCGCTGCCGGATGGTTGATTTGTGAAACCTCTCACAAAGCGTCAGGTACGCTGGGCTCGGATCTGGATGACGGTCACCCTGGTCGGGTTGTTCGTCTTCATGATCGGGGTTGAGCCGGACTTGTTGGCGCTCGACCGCAGCCCGGTGGTGGGTTTTGTGCAGATCGGAGTATGGCTTGTCGGACTGGCGGTGCTGCTCATCGGTGCCTATGCCTCGGTTCGCGTGATCCGCAACGGCCGCTACAACAGCCTGCGGGCGGACGTCGGCGTGCGCCTGATCGCCACCGGCTACGTGACGGCGGCCGTGGCCTCGCTGGCCGACTTCCTGTCGATCGGCTCCCAACACATGCCCAACGTCTATTTCGGCCCCGTGCAAACCCTGGGGCTTGTTCTGGGTGTCGTCACCAGCCTGGCCGGGGTGCTGCTCTATTGGCCGCTGGGCGAAGCAGACGATGAATCCATGCCCCTGCTCCAGCAGGGTTGAGAGGGGCCGGCCTTCATCCCGGAGCCTCGGGAACTTTCCAGACCGAACCAACGTCATTACAGCGACCGTGAGACATCAGCCTGTCGGACCAGGCGGCTGGGTTTGCCTGGCAGGCAGCGCGCAGACATAGAGGAGATCAACCATGAATCGAACGCATCGACATACATTGCTTAGGGTGGTGGGGCTTTCCGTGGCGGGCGCCCTTTTGCTCGGCGCCTGCGGTGCCGGGGCGCCAGCCGCCACGGCTCAGACGTCGTCCAAACCGCCGGAGCACACGATCGTGGTCACCGGACAGGGGGAGGCCTACGGTGAGCCGGATGTGGCCAACGTGTCCCTCGGTGTGAGCATCACCAACGCCGACGTTGGACAGGCGGTATCCCAGGCCAACCAGACGATGGCCGACATCACCAAGGCCTTGGGCGAGGTTGGAATCGACCCCAAGGACATTCAGACCACGAACTACAACGTCTGGCCGCAGACGAAGACCGATCCGCAGACCGGCCAACCCACCGGCACGACGATCTACCACGTGGACAGTTCGCTGCGGGTCAAGGTGAGGAAGATCGACCAGGCCGGGCAGGTGATCCAGAAGGGGCTCGACGCCGGCGCCAACTCGGTGAACGGGTTGAGCTTCGGGATCAACGATCCCAAGCCGCTTGAATCCCAGGCGCGCACGGCGGCCATCGATGATGCCCGCCAGCGGGCGGGCGAGCTGGCGGATGCGCTGGGTGTCAAGCTCGGTGATCCGATTCAGGTGAGCGAAACCACCAGTGGTGTGCCCCAGCCGCGTGCCCTCAGCGCCGAGGCCGCCCAGGGGTTGGGCGGCGGGGCTGTGCCCATCAGCACCGGGCAGCTCAGTGTCAGTGTGCAGGTGAACGTTACCTTCCAGCTGGTGCCCTGACGCCGGACGTCCCGTTACAGAATTGAGAGCGGCCCACCGATCATCGGTGGGCCGCTTGGCGTTCGAGGTGATCCGGAGGCGGCTGCCTCAGACTTCGACCGGCTGGCGCTCCGCCGCCAAGTGGGTCACCTTGCGGTCCACCAGCCAGCGCACCCCGAACAGGGCGGCCAGCCAGTAGCCCCAGTAGGTGAGCACCTCGGCCAGGGACGGGTTGGCGTTGTATCCGATCACCGACCCCAGCAGCTTGCCCAACAGCGAGTGCTCGTTGATCAGGAAGTTGGTGTTCCACACCCCGGTGTCCAGCACCGGGATCAAGGCGGCTTCTTGCAGTTCGTGCACGCCCTGCGCCATCAAGCCGGCGGCGAACAGCAGAAGCAGCAGGCTGGTGGCGGAGAAGAACAGGCGCAGATTCAAACGGACGGAGGAGTTGTAGATCAGGTAGCCTGCGGCCAAAGCCAGGGCCAGGCCGATCAGCGCGCCGGCCAGCGGCTCGGCGGTCGGGTTGGCGAAGGCGGCCGCCGACAGGAAAAGCGCCGTCTCCACGCCTTCGCGGAAGACGGCGATGAACGCCAGGGCGGCCACGCTCCAGTTCTGGCGGGTGCCCACCCGCAGGGCCAGTTCCTGCTCCAGTTGGCTGCGCTGGATGCGGGCCTGGTAGCGCATCCAGAAGATCATCCAGGTGAGGATCCCCACCGCCAGGAACATCGTGGTGGCCTCGAAGAGCATCTCCGCCCGGCCTTGAAGCTCAAACCCCACCAGTTGGATCAGCCCGGCCAGCCCGGTGCTGGCGACGATGGCGGCCAGCACCCCGGCCCAGGCGTAACCCTTCAAGCCGGGAGAACCGACCTTCCGCAGGTAGCCCAGCAGGATACCGACGATCAGGGCAGCTTCCAGCCCCTCGCGGAAGGCGATCAACAGCGCGGCAAGCATCAACAGCCTCTCCCTGAATATTTCAAAAAGAATAGATAAAATTTACCGGCTCTTGGGAAAACGGTCAAGGGTTGGGGGGGAAACTGGTGGCCGGGAGTGAGCGAGCCATCGCTGAATTGCCGTTGGCATGTTACGATTGCGCAAAGCCACCTCCTTGGCCTGCCCCCCTCAGGCCGTGGAGGTGGTCTCTTTCATTCGAAGGCCTGGCGGGACTGAAGTGGACGCACACGGTCTGGGCCGCAAACCCAATCACCTCGGGGTAGGAGAGATAGGTGGGGAGCCGCGAGAGGGCGCCATCGCTGTGCAAGCATAGGGTCAACGTGGTCATCCACACATAAGGGGGCAAATTTGCGCCGATCTACCCTCATCTTGGTCTCCGCCATTCTCGCTCTGATTTCCGCCTGTAGACCCGCACCGACAAGTGAGGCTCTGCCGACGAGTCACACCTCCCCGACTGAGCCAGCCGTCACCGAGACATCCCCGCCGCCAGCCATACCGTCCGCAACTCGAACTTCCAGCGTGAACTGTTCACCAGAGGCGATTATGAAACAGGCGCAGGGGCTAGCCGACATGTCGTCCACGGAGAGAGCTCTGGTGCTGAAAGCTGCACTCCCCCTCCAGGCGAAGTGCC
>Ga0307440_1001830_pt1 | contig 10208 bp, 8 predicted proteins | sample SalMarWE160410MG_FD_202150 | JGI IMG/M metagenome (GOLD analysis project Ga0307440, IMG submission 202150) | Salt marsh sediment microbial communities from the Plum Island Ecosystem LTER, Massachusetts, United States - WE1604-10 | ecosystem: Environmental > Aquatic > Marine > Intertidal zone >... | reverse complement strand
TCGCCCGGTCCAGGGCGACGGGCAGATCAAGACCCGCAAGCACTCCGTCGATCACCGCAGCGTTGAGCACATCACCGGCCCCAAGGGTATCCCGCACTGCAGGCGGAACGCAGGGCGGCACGAAGAACGGGGCCCCCCCCCGCCCCTGGCCGTAAGCGCCCTCGGCTCCCCACGGGAGGACAAGCAAACTGGCAGTGGTACGCATCCACTGCTCGGCGAGGAACCGCCGGGGATCGGTGTAACCAAGGCTTAAGGCATAGGCCCGGGAGAACAGGACCAGCTGCGGCCCGATCAGCAGGTCCGCGATGCCGGGTCGCGGCTTCTCCACCTCCACAGAAAAGTGACAACCGGGGGCACGACTGCGAAGATCACGGAACATGGCCGACGTCTCCGCAGGCTCCCGCCCCTCGAAGTGCACCCAATCGTAGCCGCCTGGGTCGATCACCCGGAACTGTGCAGCGGTGAGCTCAGGTAGGTCCCGGTAGTGAACAATCGTACGGCTGCCGTTAGCACGGCTGAGGAGCACGCAGGAGGTGGGCGTCATGCGCCCCTTGATGCGCACGCAGTGGGAACGGTCAATCCGGTTGAGATCGAGATCCGAGAGGACCGCCGCGCTCTGGGGGTCATCACCCAGGGTACCTATCCAGCTGCAGGCATGGCCCAGCTGACTGAGCACCACCAGGCTGTTGGCGACATTTCCGCCCCTGCGCCACGTCTGGCGCAGCGCCCGGACTTCCATGTCCTCGTCCGGGTAGGTGTCCGTCTCATTGACGATGTCCAGGGTTGCGACGCCCACACCGAGAATACGGTGAGATTCGGCGCGCGCCGGCTCACTCATCCCGGGTGATCCGGAATCCGATGATGTTGATACGGGTGTCGGGTGCAAACTCATGCCGCGAAGTGTCCCGCATTGACGCGGCCGGCTTGTTGAACGCGCCGCTGCGGGCCACTCGGAAGGCACAGGGGACGCCCTCCCACGGGTGTCCGTCCGCTGGCGCACCGATATAGCTTGGATGATAGCAATCCTCCACCCACTCCATGACGTTGCCAACCGTGTCGTAGAGGCCGAACGGGTTCGGCGGAAAGCTCGCCACCGGCGCTGTGGACCGATTGTCCCATCGACTTCCGCAATCGAAGCAATCCGCCCGTCCGCGGCCTTTGCGGTACCCCCACCAGTAGATGGACGGCTGCCCGGCCCGGGCCGCGTACTCCCATTCGGCCTCGCTGGGGAGGCGGTAGTGCTTTCCAGTCTGCGCCGATACCCACTGCGCGTAGGCCTTGGCATCCCCCCAGCTCACATCGACCACCGGTCGCCGCCCCCGGCCCCAGCCAAAATCCCTCGGCAGCCGTCCCCCCGTGGCCCGCGCATAACGGTCGTATTCGTCGAAGGTCACCTCGGTTGCCCCGATCAGGAAAGGCTGCAGACGCACCTTATGGGGCGGCCCGTCGTCGTCGGTAGGCAAGGTCCGCGGCCAACCCATTTGGAAGGTACCTCCGGGCAGCGCGATCATCAGGGGGCCCGCGGTACCGTCGCGAAGCCGGTCCCGCACAGTTCGGGCCTCAACAGGGGCGGGACGGGGATCCGTCCGCCGCCCTGGCTCGACCTGGACCTTGCCCGATTTGACGGTAGCAGCGACGCGATGTGGCGGACCACCCGAGTCTGACTTTGTGCTGGCCGCCACCCTTGGGCTGACATGCGAATCGGGGCGCAACCAGAGGAGCCCACCCCCCGCGAAAGCTGCCGCAACAGTCCCGCCCAGCACAAGTCCAATGACAAACCGGCGATCACTAAGCACTGACGGCCTCGTCCGTACCGCAGGAGGGGCTGCTGCGTCCCCGTCTGAGGAAATCAATGGGGCCGCCAGCCGTTGGGCTATTGCCTCGCGCTCTCTCCCAAGATTCGCGGCGACCTCTCGGGCCTCGGCAAGCAGCAGCTTGTTCTGCTCGAGGTCTTGCTTCAGGCCGTCATAAGCCTGGTGATGGTCTTCCAGCTCATCTTCCAGACGGCGGCATTGCGCGGCCGTGGCGTCCACCAGCCGCTCCTTCTCCCGGAGGGCCTTGCGCAGGGTATCCACCTCCTGCCACAGTGCGATATCTTCCGTCGCCTTGTCGACGTCCCGCTCCGGATGCGCCAGCTCCCGCACCGCGGCCAGATCGCCCCGCAGGTGAGCGAGCTCTTCCTCGGCCTCTGCCCTAACGCGAGCCAGCTGGTCACGCAGCGACTGCACATCTTCCTGGACGCTGTAAGTGTCGTTCATAAGCTGTTCCCGGGCACCGGGTTTCTGCCGCTAGGCCGACGGGCGCTACAATCAGGGCTGGACCTCGCCTCGGCTCGCTCCCTTTTGTCGCGCCTGGGAAGCGTATGCCCATCGAGCGATCAAGAGCTTACCCACAACCATCCAACCGAATTGTTACAGCTATCACATGAAGGCAAGCCGGGGCGTCGTTGCAGCGGGTCACCCGAAGACCGCGGAGGCCGCCGGCACGGCCTTGGCCGCGGGCGGAAACGCCTTCGACGCCGCGGTTGCGGCCTGCTTTGCCGCATGCGTGGCGGAGCCCGTGCTCGCATCCCTGGGCGGCGGAGGGTTCCTGCTCGCCAAGCCGGCTCATGGAGAGCCGCTGCTCTACGATTTCTTTGCCCAGACTCCACGCCGTAAGCGAATTGAGCGGGAGACCGATCTAAGGCCTGTCCTGGTCAATTTCGGCGACGCTACCCAGGAGTTCCATATCGGGTTTGGATCCATCGCCACGCCCGGGGCCGTCGCCGGGCTGTTTGCCATCCACCGCGACCTCTGCCGCCTGCCGCTGTCGGTGCTCGTGGCCCCCGCCCGCGACTTCGCACGTAGAGGAATGATGCTCACCGCGGCCCAGCATCATCTTGCAACGATTGTCGAGCCAATCCTGCGCGCGAGCCCCGAGGCCTTCGCGGCGCACGCCTCCCCCTCCCGGCCCGGTGACCTCGCCCTGCCGGGGGAAACGGTGCACCAGCCAGCCTTGGCTGAGGCGCTCGAATTACTGGTCACAGAAGGTCAGGGACTGTTCTATGAAGGCGACTGGGCCGAGCGCCTCGTCGCCGACTGCGGCCGTGCGGGCGGGCACCTCACGCGGGAGGACCTTTCCGGCTATCGGGTGGTGCGCCGTACACCGCGTGCCCTCGAATACCGCAACAGTCATGTATTCACCAACCCCCCGCCCGCCCTCGGCGGCGGGCTGATTCTATTCGCCCTTCGGCTGCTGGCGGAGATGGAGCTCGGCGCCTATCCTCACGGGCAGGCAGATCACGTGCATGCCCTGGCGACAGCGATGCGGCTCACCCAGCGGCTGCGCCAGGAGGGCTTGACAGACATCGACCCCAACGAGGACCCCTTGGCGCTGGAAATCCTCGCAACCATGCAGCGGGAGGCAGTCTTTCCCCGAGGCACCACTCAGATCAGCGTCGCCGATGTGGAAGGCAACCTGGCGGGCCTGACCATCTCCAACGGGGAAGGATCGGGCTACGTGCTGCCCGGGACCGGCATCGTGCTCAACAATATGCTGGGCGAAGAGGACATCAACCCGGAAGGGTTTCATCGCTGGCCGCGAGATCGGCGCATCAGCTCGATGATGTCCCCCACCCTGCTGGAGCTTCCGGACGGCAGCTCCGTGGTCACCGGCTCCAGCGGGTCTAACCGAATTCGCAGTGCAGTGCTTCAGGTCATCTCCAACCTTGTGGACTTTGGGCTTCCTCTCGACCAGGCGGTGGGCGCACCCCGTATCCACTACGAGGGCGGGCTGTTGAATCTTGAGCCGCCCGTCCCGTCCTCCACGCTGGGAGCGCTGCAGACCCGTTGGCCCCGGATCAAGCTTTGGAGCGCCTTGAACGTCTTCTTTGGCGGAGCACACTCGGTGTGCCGCAAAGCGGACGGCAGCCTCCTCGGCGCCGGAGACCCAAGGCGGGGCGGCACCGCTCTGGTTGTTTGAGGCCGGGCGCGGGCACGGGAGCAACGGGATTGCCCTGTGGCTCCCTTGGCGCCTCGGTGCCTCGGTGCCTATTCAGTCCGGCGCGGCATGTGGAGAGGGGACCCGGACCGTCAGGGTTCCCCTGCGCTGGATCAGCTCAAACCGCTGCAGGTAGCTCATCCCGAGGAGCACCTCATGGCCGGCCATGTCTGGCACCACCGAAGCCGGAACCCCAGATGCCCGCAGCCCGCCGAGATCCACGCTGTCGAGCGCGGTGCTCCAGGTAAGGACATCGCCGTTCGCGGTCCTGCTCATCGTGCGCGCACCCAAGCGGAGGCCGAGGCGGCGTGCCTCGACCAGCGGGAGCGCAACGTCGGTGGCCCCCGTGTCCACCAGGAAGACCACGGGCTTGCCGTTGATCCGGCCGCTCGCCACGTAGTGCCCGGCCCGGTTGCGCTCAAGCACGACCTGGGGCTGCCCCGCCGGGTCGAGCGTTGCGGCCACGCGCTGGTTGGGATTCTCCTGGTCGCGCAAGAGCCTTTGGAAGAAGAGCAGGAGCAGGACCAGCCCGATGACCCAGGCTGCCAGGAGCATGGCCTTGCCGATGCGCGAGCCGGGGTCTGGCGGGGGTTGATGCCGAATGGTCACACCCTCACAGCCGTATCTGCCGGGGCGGGGGGATCCGGGGGGGTGCATAGAGCGCCCCCCGGGAGGGGCGCCCGCCGGGCGTCAGCGCGATCAGCGCTGAGAGGGCGGAGGAGAGCCTCCGAGCCCGGAACGGTTGAACTGGACGCGGTAGTAGGCAACGGCGCTCCGCCCGTTCGCAACAACGTCATAGACCTTCCAGCCGGCCTTCGACCGGTACATGCGGAAATTGAGCTTCGAGGGATAGGTACCTGGCTGCAGAATGCCGACACTCACACTGACGGCGCCGCGCCGGGACATCCGCGGACGAAAGTAACGCACCTGCTGCCCTTGGTAGCTGGAGAGATGCCCGGCCAGGGCGCTGAGAAAACGGGACTCCAGCTTGGCAGCCAAGACCTTGCGCTGCTTCCCGCTCATCGCCCCATACCGGGGCCCGGCGACCCACCGCGCCATGTAGCCGAAATCGAAATAGGGAGCGATCTCCCTGTCGAGAAAGGCCGCGACCTGCAGCCTGTTAGGCTTTTCCTTCTGACCGAGAAAGTCGAGCAGCTTATCCATGCCCTGGCGAAGGATTTCGGCAGCCTCCTCCCCGGGGAAGACGCGGGGGGCCGGCCGATGGGCGCCCGACGGGTAAGCATTGGGGGGATACGGGTAGGGCGGCTGGGCCTGAGCGACGCCGAAGGTGCCCAATACGAGAGCCAGGGACAGGCCGAAGTGCAATCTCATCTGAATCCTCCTGTGATTATTGAAAACGCCGCACGGGGATCTCGTGCAGCGCAGCCCGCAGGGTGCCTAGGCGGACGGGGAAAATCAAGCGAGCTTTCCGCGTGCGCGGCCAGGGTCAGCTGGTCAGCTGACGGCTGAGAGCCGGCGGCTTCGCCTCAGCGCCGCCCGCCGAGCAGGGAGCCCAGGATACCTCGCACCAGCTGCCGCCCGATCTGACTGCCCACCGAGCGGGCCGCGCTCGTTACGAAAGCCTCCAGCGGGGATTGGCGGCCGCGGCCGGGACGCCAGATCGACTCCGCCCCCGACTGTTCCTCGGCAGCCAGGGCCTGTGCCCGTTTCTGCAGAATCTCATAAGCCGACTCCCGGTCCACCGGCTGGTCGTAGATCCCGTGCACCAGGGAGCGCTGCATCAGCGCCTGCCGCTCGGCCGAAGTGATGGGACCGAGCTTGCTGCCCGGGGGAGCGACCCGGATCCGCTGGACGACCGTCGGCGTGCCCTCATCGTCCAGGGTCGAGGCCAGGGCCTCGCCCACCCCCAGCTCGGTGATCGCCCGCTCGGTGTCGATCGTGGGGTTCGGCCGGAAGGTCTGGGCGGCCACCCGCACCGCCTTCTGATCCTTCGGCGTATAGGCGCGCAGGGCATGCTGGACCCGGTTGCCGAGCTGACCGAGCACACTGTCCGGGACGTCCGCAGGATTCTGGGTGACGAAGTAGACCCCGACCCCCTTCGAGCGGATGAGTCGGACGACCTGCTCGACCTTGTCGAGCAGGACCTTGGGGGCATCGTCGAAGAGCAGATGGGCCTCGTCGAAGAAGAACACCAGCTTGGGCTTGTCCGGATCGCCCACCTCCGGCAGCCGCTCGAACAGCTCCGACAGGAGCCACAGGAGGAAGGTGGCATAGAGCTCAGGGGTCTCGATCAGCTTGTCCGCCGCAAGGACATTCACCATTCCGTGGCCATGCTCGTCGGTCTGCATCAGGTCATCGATGTCGAGAGCCGGCTCGCCGAACAGGTGCTCCGCCCCCTGGCCTTCCAGGCCCAGCAGGCGGCGCTGGATGGCACCGACGCTCGCCTTTGACACGTTGCCGTAAGTCGGGCGGATGGTGTCGGCGTTGTCCGACACATAGGCGAGCAGCGCGCGGAGATCCTTGAGGTCCAGAAGGAGCCAGCCGTTCTCGTCCGCGACCTTGAAGACGATGTTCAGAACGCCCTCCTGCACGTCGTTTAGGCCGAGAAGCCGCGCGAGCAACAGGGGGCCCATCTCGCTCAGAGTGGTCCGTACCGGATGCCCCTGCTCCCCTAGAATGTCCCAAAAGGTCACCGGACAGGGGGCATAGACAAATCCCTCGGCCGCCTCCAAACCCATCTCCTTCACCCGCTCGGCGACCTTGTCGTTGCCTCCCCCCGCCTGACTGATCCCGGCAAGGTCTCCCTTCACATCGGCCAGAAAGACAGGGACGCCGACGCGGGAGAAGCACTCCGCGAGGCGCTGCAGGGTGACTGTCTTGCCGGTCCCGGTGGCACCGGCCACGAGACCATGACGATTGGCCATCCCCGGAAGGATGTGGACCGGGACTTTACCCGTGCCGACGAGGATCGGTTGCGGCATTGCTTGCTCCTTGGTCTTGCATCGTCTGATCTGTCCGGCCGGCATCCGCTCCGCCCGCCGGCGGCACGCTCCCCTTCCCGCTCCCAGGGGCGCTTGCCGGAGCCCGCCGATGCTCGGGGGCATGCCCGGCGAGGACCTGCCGCAGTGCACTGGCGGTGACCGGCTTGTGCAGCAGGGGGTAACCGCTCGTCCGGGCCTCGCGCAGGCGTTCCGGTGCGGTATCCGCCGTCAGCAGCAGAGAAGGGATGTCCGGCCCCAGGTGCAGGCTCATCTCGTCCAGGAATTGCACCCCGTTTCGGGTGCCGGGGAGCCGATAGTCGACCAGCGCCATGGCAGGGCGCAAGGCTGTGTCCTTCAACAGCGCGAGTGCCTCCTCCGCGTGACGGGCGCAAATGGGCTGGTAGCCCCAGAGGCGAAGCAGGCGGGCGGTGGCAAGCAGGACCTGGCTGTCGTCCTCCACCACCAGGACGGTCGCGTTCCGCGCGGGGAGTCCGGTCTCGGGAGGCGGGTCCTTCACCTTGGCCGCCCGCGCGCTGGTGGCAAGCGGTACCTCCACGAAGAAGACGGAGCCCCGACCCACCTGGGAGCGGACATCGAGTCGCAGCCCAAGCAAGGCGGCAATGCGCTTGGCAATGGCCAACCCGAGACCCAGGCCCTGGCGGACGCTGCGCTCCGGATTTCCGAGCTGTTGGAATTCCTCGAAGATACGGCCGAGTTCGGCCGCCGCAATCCCCTCTCCCCTGTCCCAGACCTCGATCCGGAGCCGCGCACCGCGACGGCGGCATCCGACAAGGATCCTGCCATGCCGGGTGTGACGGATCGCGTTGGAGATCAGGTTGTGGAGAATCCGCTCCAACAGGTCCGGATCCGTATGCAATGGGTCGTTGCGGCAGAAGAGCCGGATCTTCACGCCCCGGTCGGCGGCAAGCGCCTTGAACTGGTTACGCAGCTGGTGCAGGAAGACCGACGCGAGGAAGTCCTGCTCCTGCGGAACCACGATCCCCGCGTCAAGCTTGCTGATATCGAGCAGCGCGTTCAGGAGTCCCTCCATCGCCGTCAGGGTGTCCTGCATGTCCCGCGCAATCGCGCGGGCCTGTTCGTCGATCCGGGTGTAGGACAGGGCACCGACCAGGAGCGACATGGCCTGCAGGGGCTGGCGCAGGTCATGATTGGCAGCAGCCAGGAAGCGTGACTTGGCCGCGTTGGCCTGTTCCGCCTGCTCCTTGGCCTCGGCCAGGGCCTCCTCCATGGCCTTGCGCCGGGTGATGTCCCTCGCGAAGATGGCGACCCCTTCCGGCCTGCCGCTCGGCCCGATCACCGGGCAGATGTTGTTGTCGAACCAGTGGCCCTCTCGCTGGTCCTCGAACCGGACCGGCCTCCCATGCGAGAGGACCTGACGCGCCATGTCTTCGCGATGGGCGGCCACGGCCGCCGGCATCAGGTCCCCCATCCGCTTCCCGAGCACCTGGTCGACGGTCCTGCCGAACCCCCGCGCCATCCGCTCGTTGACAATCACCATCCGAAAGGACCCGTCCAGGAGGACCACGATGTCTTCCGCAGTCGCGTCGATCAGTGCCCGGAAACGCTGCTCGCTGGCACGCAGCTCGGCCTCGATCTGCTGGCGCTCGGCGATATCCTGCTCCAGTTGCCGGTTTGCCTCCCGCAGTGCAGCGGTTTGGGCCACGACCTCTGCTTCGAGCTCCTGCCGCTGCCGCAACAGCTCACGCTGGGCATCCTTGCTCAGATACTTCGCTTCGCTCTCCGCGAGGGCCGCCTCGCGGTGCCGAGCCTCCTCCTCGAGCTCCGCGACACGGGCACGCAGGCCGAAGACCTCAGCCTCCCAATCCGCTTGAGACGCGAGCCCGTCCTTCATGCAAGCCGGAACGGGCGAGCGCGCTGCTTAACCTTGCAAATCATCACTCACAACACTCAGAATCTGGTCAGCGCGAGGCAGATGTTAGCGAAAACAACCAGGCGGGCTCATGTTTTTTCAGGTCGATGAACCCACTCGCCGGAGGGCCAAGTCCCCCCATGAGCTCGCCATGGTGAATCTGCTCCTGTTCAACCTGCTGCTGCTGATCGGCCTGCTCGCCGGGAGCTTCCTGCCGCGAGACTCGGCCCTCGCCCATTACAAGACCTTGGCTGTCATCATCCCCTTGGCGATTTCGCTTGCGATCGTCGTCTATACCTTTGTGCGGGCGGGCGGGGCCGGCGCCGTTAGCCCCTGGTTCGTGGCCGCCCACTGGCGGCTCGCCACCGATCGCTACAAGGTCCTGCTGCTTTCCTATGTCGCGGGCGCCGCGCTGATCGGGGTGGGGTGGCTCCTCTCCCTGACCCAGACGGTCCACGGCATGCAGGAGCTCATGTTCATCGCACTGCAGCGTGTTGCCATCGCACCGATCCTGATCGCCCTGATGGTACTCATCATGCTGGAGTCTGGCTCCATCTACCAGGCGGGACGCGGGGAGGTGCCGGACGGCCTGCTCAAACGCGTGCCTCCTCCGGCAGATCTGCCGACCAGACAGGAGGCGGAGCCCCCGCAGACCGACTCCCCTCGGTAGGCCGCTCGCCATCTGCTCGGAGGGACGCGAGGTGAAGAACACCGAGACGATGCTTCGGGACATCGAGACCGAGATCCGCTACACCCGGGACCTCATCGGGAAGGACGCATTCGATCCCAGGGTCATGGCGGCGATGGCGGAGGTGCCGCGCCACGAGTTCGTACCGGCGCTCGAGCGGACCTGCGCTTACGCCAACGGCCCGCTTCCCATCGGCCATGGGCAGACCATCTCTCAGCCCTACATCGTCGCACTGATGACCGACCTGCTCGGCTGCGGCCCTGATGCCCGCGTGCTGGAGGTGGGAACAGGCTCGGGCTACCAGGCAGCAGTGCTGTCCCGCGTGGTCGACCGGGTCTACTCGATCGAGATTGTCCCCGAGCTCGCTCGGGATGCAGCGAAGCGGCTGGCGCGGCTTGGCTACGACAACGTGGCAACGCGGCTCGGCGACGGCTACAACGGCTGGCCCGAGGAGGCGCCCTTCGACGGCATCCTGGTCACCGCCGCCGCGCCGGCAGTGCCCGCGCCCATCGTCGAGCAGCTTCGAGAGGGGGCACGCCTGGTAATCCCCGTCGGGGTGCCGTACGGGCACCAGGAGCTCATGGTGGTGAAGAAGGAGACCGATGGCTCCGCAACGACGAACCGCGTGCTCGGGGTGGCGTTCGTGCCGCTGACTCGGACACCCTCATCAGCGAATAGCGGATAGCGGATAGCGGATAGCGGCATGGCA
>Ga0307440_1001829_pt1 | contig 10217 bp, 10 predicted proteins | sample SalMarWE160410MG_FD_202150 | JGI IMG/M metagenome (GOLD analysis project Ga0307440, IMG submission 202150) | Salt marsh sediment microbial communities from the Plum Island Ecosystem LTER, Massachusetts, United States - WE1604-10 | ecosystem: Environmental > Aquatic > Marine > Intertidal zone >... | reverse complement strand
CAATGACGAAATGGTGATCCTCAAGGACATAGAGCTTTTCTCCCTGTGCGAACACCACATGCTCCCCTTCTTCGGCCGCGTGCACATTGGCTACCTACCCGACGGCAAGGTGATTGGCGTGTCCAAGCTCGCGCGTATCGTCGATCTATTCGCGCGCAGGCTACAGATCCAGGAACAACTCACTCAGGAAATCGCCCAGGCCGTGCTGGAAGTCACCGGTGCGCGCGGTGTCGGCGTTCTGGTGGAGGCGCGTCACCTGTGCATGATGATGCGGGGCGTAGAAAAGCAGAATTCGATCATGAAGACCTCGATGATGCTGGGCCTGTTCCGCAAGAACGCCGCGACCCGCGCAGAGTTCCTGAGCACCATCCAGGGCTGAAGCCGAACTTCACTTCAGCCGGCGGCAGAATATCAGGGCATCCTCGCGCTTGCCGTCCGGTCCGTTCGGGTAGTAGCCGCGCCGCCTGCCGAATTCGCTGAATCCTGCACGCAGGTACAGCGATTGCGCTATCCGATTGGACGGGCGGACTTCCAGGAACATGCACTCGGCCTGCCGGTTTGCCGCTGCGGCGAGCAAGAATTCGAGCAGCGTGGCGCCGATGCCGAGGCCCTGGCAATCCGGATCCACGGCCAGATTGAGCAAGTGAGACTCTCCCGCGGCGACCGAGAGTACGCCGTAGCCTACGAGCCGGTCTTCCCACACCGCGCCCCAGCAGTCGTAACCCACGCCGAGGCAGTCTTCGAAGATGCCCCGACTCCACCCCCGGCCCCGATAAGCAAGGGTCTCGATTTCCTCCAGACGGTCAAGGTCGCCGGCAACGAGCGGGCGTATGCCCGGGGTCTGGAGGGGGCGGACGGCGCTCATGCGGCCTTCGGCGGGACTTGCGAACAGGCCAGACGCAAATCGTCCCAGGTTTTGCGCTTGGCAGAGGGCGTGCGCAGGAGATAGGCGGGATGGTAGGTCACCACGACCGGACGCCCGCCGGGACCTTCGTGGACCTGCCCGCGCAGGCGCCCCACCGGCGTTTCCACACCGAGCAGGTTATGCGCGGCTACCCGGCCCACAGCAAGGATGAGCGCGGGGTCTATCAAAGCGATCTGGGCCTGCAGATATTGGCTGCAGGCCTCGGCCTCTTCCGGCTGTGGATCCCGATTGCCGGGCGGGCGGCACTTGACGATGTTGGTAATGAATACTTCGTCCCGCGAGGTGCCGACGGCTTCCAGGATGGCGTCCAGCAACTGTCCGGCCCGGCCCACGAAAGGTTCGCCACGACGGTCCTCCTCCGCGCCGGGCGCTTCGCCGACGATCATCCAGCGCGCCGCGCGCGAGCCCACGCCGAAAACGGTGTTTTTGCGCTGTTCGGCCAGGGCACAGCGGGTGCATCCCGAAACAGACTGCTGAAGCGCCTCCCAACTCGGGAGCCCGTCAGTTCGCGCAGGCTCGGCGGTAACGGGCTCCGCCGTCGTTGTTACGTCCTGCATGGCCTGCGGTTCTGCGCGGCGGGCCCAGGCGACAAGCCCCAGATCCTGGAGGATCCGGGTCCGCTCTGGCGCAGACACTTCTTCAGCACTCATCTCATTCACACAGACATCGCGGACTCATCTTGCTCACGCAAGCGTGCTCACTTCCGGCGCCGGAGGTAACGACGGTAAAGGCGCACGAACCACCACAGGGGCGCCGAAACTGCATAGAGAAGAAATCCCGTGAACAGCACCGCAGGCGGCGACAATATCACGACCCCGATCACCAGCGGTATCAGGAAGATCGTGGGAAATGCCAGCCTCCGATTGAGGCGAAGCTCCTTGAAGCTGTAGTAGGCCAGGTTCGAGACCATTAACAGGCCCGCCATAAGTGTAATCGCCAGCGCCGGTATCAGGTAGATGCGTGTGGAATACCCCTGGCTGACGCTGAACCATACCAGGCCCGCGATCAACGCCGCCGCCGAAGGACACGGCAGACCCTGGAAATAGCGCTTGCCCACCGTTCCTATGCGGGCGTTGAATCGGGCAAGCCGCAAAGCTGTCGTCGCGGCATAGAAAAAGACGACCAGCCAACCGACCTTGGCCCAAACCGGCCCCAGGATCACCAATGCGCGGCCGCAGAAGTTGTAGATGAGCAGCGCCGGCGCGAGGCCGAAGGACACGACGTCGGAAAGACTGTCGTACTGGGCACCGAAAGCCGTCGCGGTTCCAGTCCACCGCGCGACGCGCCCGTCCAGGCCGTCGAACACCATGGCCAGGAATATCGCGATGGCAGCGGCCGAGAAACGGCCGCTCATCCCCGCGATGATCGAATAGAAGCCCGCAAACAAAGCTGCCGTGGTAAACAAGTTCGGCAGGAGAAATGCGCCACGGCGGCGCGGCCTCCCATTAGCTTCCGGTTTGCTGCTCCTGGAATTGGGCGGCTGGCTATCGGGTTGCACGGATTTCAGATTGGGCTCCATGGCCTGTATGGTGAAAAAACTGTCACTAGGATGCCATCTTGTCCCCGCCGGGGCCAACTCCTTCGCTTTCGGCCACTGACCGCAAGCGCCTGCGAACCGCCTCGATGGGGTGCTCGCGCAATCTTTTGCGCGCCGCTTCCAACTGCGGGAATCCTTCGCGGCCTTCCCGGGCGAGGTCCGCGGCGAACTGCCCGCCGCGGATTCCCGACAGTGCCTCGCGCATGGCCTGCCTGGACTGCTCGTTGACCACGCAGGGGCCGACCTGGAGCCCACCCAGCGCCGCTGTGGAAGAAATACTGTCCCATAGCGACGCCAAGCCCTGCTCGTAGATCAGGTCCGCCATCAGCTTGACCTCCTCGAGGCAGCAGAAATAGGCAATCTCGGGTTGATAACCCGCGTTGGTGAGAGTGCTGAAAGCCTCCGTTATCAATTCCGTGAGACCACCGACCAGGACCGTCTGTTCCGCGAACAGGTCGGTTTCCACTTCTTCGGCGAAAGTCGTTTCGATGACGGCCACGCGCCCCTCTCCGAGGGCCCGGGCATAAGCCAGGGCGCGGCTGCGCGCCTGCCCGCTCGCGTCCTGGTCAACGGCAACGAAGCCTGCCGTGCCATGACCCGCCTCGTAGCGTGCGCGCACCTGTTCGCCGATACCCGAAGGAGCGACCAGGATCACGTCCAGGTCCGCGCGGGGCTCGATCAATTGGTAATGGATGTTGTAGCCATGCGCGAAGACCAGGGCGCCCCCCGGCTTCAGGCGCGAATCGATCACCTCGGCATAAACGCCGGGTTGCGCTTCGTCGGGGACCAGCATCGCTACCAGGTCCGCACCCGCGACGGCATCCGCCGGCGTCTCGACGCGCAATCCGTCTTCTTCGGCCCGGCTCCGCCGCGGCGAGTTTTCGCGCAACCCCACAATGACGGAAACGCCGGAATCACGCAGGTTCAAGGCCTGCGCGCGCCCTTGGGATCCGTATCCCAGCACGGCCACGACGGCATTTCCAAGGCTTGCCGAGCGCAATTCTTCCGCCGGCACGAGGGCCATAGGCTCTACTCCTGCTTCCAAGACCGATAGAATAGCGGCCTTTGACACTGCAATGCAGCGGAAATCGCCTGATGCGTCTATCGGAACTGCTTATTCAAACCTTGCGCGAAGCGCCGGCCGAAGCCGAAGCCGCCAGCCACAAGCTGATGCTGCGGGCCGGATTGGTGCGCCAGCATGCCGCCGGCATCTACAGTTGGCTCCCCCTGGGGCTGCGCGTGCTGCGCAAGGTCGAGGCCATCGTGCGCGAGGAAATGGTGCGCATCGGCGCGGCCGAGCTGCTGATGCCTTCCGTGCAACCCGCGGAGCTGTGGCAGGAATCCGGCCGCTGGGAAAAATACGGCGCCGAGTTGCTGCGCATCACCGACCGCAAGGGACGTGAATTCTGCTTCGGCCCCACCCACGAGGAAGTGGTGACCGACCTGGTCCGGCACATCGTCAGCTCCCATCGCCAGTTGCCGCTCACGCTGTTTCAGATCCAGACCAAATTCCGCGATGAAAAGCGTCCGCGCTTCGGCATCATGCGCGCGCGTGAATTCCTGATGAAGGACGCCTATTCGTTTCACCTGGACCAGGATTCCCTGGAAGCGACCTATACGCGTATGCGGGAAGCCTATAGCCGCATTCTGGAACGCATCGGCCTCGATTACCGCATGGTCGAAGCCGATTCGGGCAGCATCGGCGGTAACACCTCGCATGAATTTCATGTTCTGGCCGAAGCCGGCGAAGACGTGATCGCCTATGCGCCTGAAGGTACCTACGCCGCCAATGTCGAACTGGCACATGCCAAGGCTCCGGCCAAAGAGCGCCCTGAACCGGCGCAGGAAATGACACGGGTGCCTACACCCAGTGCACAGACGATCCCGGAAGTGTCCAACCTGCTCGAGATCAGTTCCAGGCAATGCGTGAAGACGCTGATCGCCCGCGGGAGCGAAACTCCGGCGGTAGCGCTTGTCGTGCGTGGCGACCATGAACTGAACCCGATCAAGGCGGCGCGTCTGCCCGAGGTGGCCGAACCGTTCGCCCTGCTCAATGCCGAGGAAATACAGAAGCTGGGCAACCTGCAATTCGGCAGCATCGGCCCGGTGTCGATCGAACTGCCGGTTATTGCCGACCGCGATGCCGCCGTGCTGGCCGACTTCTGCTGCGGCGCCAACACACCTGGCGAACACTTTACCGGTGTGAACTGGGGACGTGACCTGCCCGAACCCGCCGTAGCCGACCTGCGCAGCGTGGTCGAGGGCGATGCCAGCCCCGACGGCAAGGGCAAGCTCAAATTCGTGCGCGGCATCGAAGTCGGGCATATCTTCCAGTTGGGCACCGTGTATTCGGAAAAGCTCGGCGCCGTAGCCCAGGACGAACATGGCGCCGAACGCGAACTGATCATGGGCTGCTACGGAATTGGCGTGTCACGTATCGTTGCCGCCGCCATCGAACAGTGTCATGACGAACAGGGCATTCTCTGGCCCGAGGCGATCACGCCGTTCCAGATCGTGGTTATCCCGGTCGGTGCGGCACGGTCGCCGGAACTCAGGGGGCACGCCGAGCGCGTGCACGACGAATTGGGTTCCGCCGGCTACGAAGTGCTGCTCGACGACCGCAACCTCCGCCCGGGCGTCATGTTCAAGGATGCGGAGCTGATGGGCATCCCCCACCGACTGGTCATCAGCGAACGGGGCGTGGAAAAAGGCACGGTCGAATATCGCGGCCGCCAGGACACGGAAAGCCAGGACGTGGAACGCGACCGGCTCATGAACTTCCTGCGTGAAAAGTTTGGCAATAAGAAGTAGCACCTGGTCCGGGCTGATAGCCTGCGCGGCCCTCGGATTGCTGCCGGCAATGCCTGCGGCTGCGGGGCCTGCACCCTCGGCGTCCACGACTCTGCGAACCCAGGTCCATGCCGCCCTGACCGCGAAAGACAAACCGCTTGCCAATAAATATGATCGCAGCGTCTGGATGAAGACCATGTCCACCAGGCTTGCGGCCTATGTCAACAATCCCAAGCGGCGTAAAAAACTGCTCGTGCTCGTGCGCACAGAGGCAACTCGTGCCGGCGTTCCCCCGTCGCTGGTATTGGCGATGATCAACGTGGAAAGCGACTTCAAAACCTGGGCGGTATCCTCCGTTGGCGCACAAGGGCTGATGCAAATTATGCCCTTCTGGCTGAAAGTCGCCGGAAAACCTGGTGACAATCTCTTCAATCCGCGGACCAATGTACGGATTGGCTGCACGGTACTTGCGTATTACCTCAAACGCAGCCACGGCGACATAGCCGAAGCGCTCCAGCGCTACTACGGGAAACGTTTTGGAACACGCTATACGACACTCGTGCTCAAGCTGCTAAACACACGCTGGTACTGGAAATAACCGGCCCGGCTCTCCCGCCTTGTCCCAAGTTTACTCCGGTTAATTAGCGGATCTCGAAACGATCGGTCCCTTCGAAAGGTTCATCGACTTCTTCTATATATACATCTTCTACAGATGCAGCCGGCGGCCCCTCAGCCAGCCACTCGATCAGACTGTTTACAGCATCCGCAGATCCGTATGCCAACACTTCGACTTGGCCATTCAGGCAATTGGCCGCATGCCCCAGCAAACCGAGTTGATGCGCTCTGCTGCGAGTCGCCATGCGATAGCCGACGCCTTGCACCCGGCCTGTTACGCGGGCACGGATGCAACGTATTGTTTCATTCACGATTCTGCACCCCGAAAACTCTTCCCGGGAAAAACAGGGGGCTCCCGAAGGAGCCCCACAAGAGTCGTACTTTGAGAGCGGCTAAGCTTAGTGCTTGCCACCCGATCCACTGCTCATCGAACTGTTCATCTTGGACTGCTGGGCGTTCAGCCAGGCATGATCCTTGGAAAGGGCCTGGCCGTTCTTCCAGGGACCACGCGTCTTGGCGTAATTCGTCGCGCTGTCCACTGCGTCCTTCATCGGGTTCATCCGAACGTTCAGCTCCTGCTGCGGATAAATGCGATCAGGGTTGTTGATCTTGTCGGCATTGTTCATATAGATCAACGGCCACTCATAGGGGTTGCCGTAGATCGATGACTTTCCGGAAATACCCCAGAGCGTGTCGCCGCGCACAACCGTGTAAGAGGTCTGTGCGGATTGCAGCTGCGAAACGAGCGCGCTGAGCGTGTCGTAAGCATCCTTGCCCTGGTTGTTGGCAATTGAAGTTTCACCCTGCTGCAGCTGCGACTGTTCCGACGAGTTCAGGTTGGTGTACTGACGCGCCTGGGCATCGAGCGTACGGGCCTTGTCCAGGTAGTAGGCATTGGCGGCTGCTTCTGTCTGCTGACAGACCTGATTGGCCAAGTCCTGTGCCTTCTGATCGTTCGGAACCTGGGCAGCCTGCTTAGCCTGGTCCAGCATCTGCTGGGCCTGGTCCACGGAGACACCGAGCTGCTGCGCCTGGGAAATGCACTGCTCGGCGTTCGCCAGGGCCTGCTCCGTAGCAGCACTAGGCTTCGGCGGCGGGGGTTTCTTGTGAGCGCAACCAGCGAGGACACCCGCGAGTACGAGCGCGCCGCCGACTTTCAGCACGGTGGTCTTATTCATAGCTTCTGATCTCCATTTCGAGACGTTAAAACCCATGGCGATACACGCCATCCTCCGTAGTGAGGATGGCATTAAAATTCAAGACTGTCAAGACTTTATCGAATGTTCATCGTCATACGCTTGAAGCAATCAGGTGTTGGGTAAGAATCCTCTTACCTCGCTCTCGATTGCTTCAGCTGCGAACCGGATGTGGCAGGCGTGGGCGCAGTAGCCGGGTGAGTCGCTTTTATGGCCTTGGCCTTAATGGCCGCCTGCCGGGCCGCGCGGGTCGCGAGCTTGGCACTGTGCCTCGCGCGGTCATAATTGTTGGACTTGAGCGCAAAACTGGCATCGTCCAGCCAGTGCTGAGCCTCGGCATACAAAGCCGGGGCATACCGCTGGGCGCCCGCATGGGTCGCCGCCTGAAGCGCCTGGCGGGCATTGCTCATGGCCTGTACCGGCATGGTCACACAGCCCGCAAGGGCAAGTAGACTTCCGACTATAAGGCTGAACAACGCTTTTTTCATGCGAGCACGCTAGCAGCAGCCCGATCTGCGGTCAAGCAGGTCGATGGCGCTACAATTACTAATCTGTTTTTCTGCTGAAAAAAGATGAAGAAGATCGTGCTCTATCACAACCCCCGCTGCTCCAAGTCGCGCAATGCGAAAGCGCTTCTGGAAGAACAGGGCGTCGACTTGACCGTCATTGAATACCTCAAGACACCACCCAGCGTCGAAGCGTTGAAAAAATTGGCCAGGCAACTTGGTCTGCCCACGCGCGAAATGATGAGAACCAACGAAAAAGTTTACAGCGAACTGCAGTTGGACGACATTACAAACGATGACGATTTGCTTGCCGCCGTCGCAGAGCATCCGATCCTGCTGCAGCGCCCGATTGCGGTTGCCGGTAACCAGGCAGCCATAGGACGGCCTCCGGAGAATGTGCTGAAACTGTTATGAAAAAAAGTCCGGTACTCGTCCTGTATTACAGCCGTTACGGTGCGACCCGACGCATGGCCGAACGCATATGCCGCGGCGTGGAAGAAGTCCCGGGAATACAGGCACGCCTGCGTACCGTACCGGCAGTATCTGCGGTCACCGAAGCCGTCGAACCGGAGATTCCCGAAGAGGGCCCGCCCTACGTAACGCGTGACGATCTCGCCGAATGCTCGGCATTGATTCTCGGGAGCCCGACTCGCTTCGGCAACATGGCGGCAGCGCTCAAGTATTTCCTGGATGGAACCGGCACCGAATGGCTTGCAGGGACGCTGGCCGGAAAACCCGCAGCTGTGTTTACGTCGACCTCGACTCTGCACGGCGGACAGGAAGCGACCTTGCTCACCATGGCCATTCCCCTTCTCCATCACGGGATGTATCTGGTCGGCCTGCCTTACACCGAGGAAAAATTGCAAAGCACGAAAAGCGGTGGCGCGCCCTATGGTGCCTCGCACGTTGCCGGGATGCGCAGCGATCGCAACCTCGATGACGACGAAGCCTACTTGTGCCGAGTGCTGGGCCGCCGCGTCGCCGAACTGGCGAAGCGCCTCGCCGACAGCGAACCTGGATAACACTCTCGCAGAGCCGCAGAGGGCAAAAGTGGAGAATTAAAGTGACGCTCCCTCTTACTCACTCAGTCAGTAAAGGAGAGCATAGAGGGGCGAAGCATCGCGGCCGAGACGACCGCTCCTACCAGCTCGTCATTGCGGACTTGATCCGGAATCCGGTAAAAACAAATTGCGGGCGAAGCCTGCGCCTGAAGAATCAGACGGAACGGACCCAAGCGTAGGCGTTATCGAACAGGCGCTGCCAGGGGCTTTCTTCCGGCCAGTCCTTGGGGTGCCAACTGAAGTTCAGTGTGCGGCACACACGCTCCGGGTGCGGCATCAATGCAAGAACTCGCCCATCGGCATTGGCAAACGCCGTGACGCCGCCGGGCGAACCGTTGGGATTTGCCGGATAGCGTTCCGCGCCACTACCCGGCGCTTCCACATAACGCAACGGTATCTGTCTGGATTCAAGCAGCACATCGAGATCGTTCGCGTCGGCAAACTCGGCACGCCCTTCCCCGTGCGCGACGGCGATCGGCAGGACCGACCCGGCCATGCCGTCGAAGAACGGCGAAATCGAATCCATGACCTCGACCAATGAGAGGCGGCCTTCGAATTGCTCGCTGCGATTGCGTCGGAATTGCGGCCAATGCGCCGTGCCCGGAATGAGTTCCGAGAGCGTGGCGAACATCTGGCAGCCATTGCAGATGCCGATGGCAAAACGGTCCGTGTGCGCAAAGAAGCGGGAGAAAGGTTCGCGCAGGCGCTCGTCGAGCAGGATCGATTGTGCCCAACCCCGTCCCGCGCCGAGCACGTCGCCATAGGAAAAGCCGCCGGGCGCGGCGAGACCGGCGTAGTCCTCGAGGCTGCGCGTGCCGGCTATGAGTTCGCTCATATGAAGATCGACCGCGTCAAAACCCGCACGATCGAAGGCGGCGGCCAACTCGCACTGGCTGTTGACGCCCTGTTCGCGCAGGATCGCCACCCGTGGCCGGTCCGTATGCACAGCCGGCGCCTCGCGCTTTGCCGGATCGAACGTCAGGCGTGCCGCGGTGAGGCCCGGAACCTCCGCATCGCACTGCAGGGCATATTCCTCGTCCGCGCAGGCCGGCTCATCGCGCAAACGCCGGATGCGCCAACTCACTTCGGACCAGGCGCGCATCAAATCGGGCCATGCAGCCTTATAAAGAATGTGTCCGCCATGGGAAAACCGGACTTCGCCATCGTCGCGCAGGGTGCCTATGCGGTGCAGGCCATCGACCAGACCATGGCGCTCGCATTCAGCCTGCAGATGCTTGGAATCTGCAGTGCGAACCTGGACCACGGCGCCCAGTTCCTCGGCGAACAAGACAGCCAGCGGTTCGTCGCCCAGATCATCCAGGGTGATGTCCAGTCCGGTATGCGCAGCCAGCGCCATTTCGATGGCAGTGACCGCCAGGCCGCCGTCGGAGCGGTCGTGGTAAGCCAGCAATCGTCCCTCCGCCGCTAATGCGCGTATCGCGGCGAAGAATCCCTTGAGTCGGGCCGGCTCGTCCACGTCCGGAACCGAATCCGATGTACGTCCGTAGACCTGTGCCAGCGCACTGCCGCCAAGACGGTTACGCCCGTTGCCCAGGTCGAGCAACCACAATTCGGTGTCCGCTTCGC
>Ga0307440_1001828_pt1 | contig 10217 bp, 11 predicted proteins | sample SalMarWE160410MG_FD_202150 | JGI IMG/M metagenome (GOLD analysis project Ga0307440, IMG submission 202150) | Salt marsh sediment microbial communities from the Plum Island Ecosystem LTER, Massachusetts, United States - WE1604-10 | ecosystem: Environmental > Aquatic > Marine > Intertidal zone >... | reverse complement strand
GGTGGCGCGGCCGGCGGCACGTGCGAACGCGGTGCCGACCAGCAGCGCCCCCATCAGCCCCGGCCCGGCCGTGACGGCGATGCCGTGCAGCTCGTGCCAGTGCAGGCCGGCCTCGTGCATGGTCTCCGTTACCAGCCCCGGCAGCATCGCCAGGTGTTCGCGGGAGGCGACCTCGGGCACGATGCCGCCGAAGCGCGCATGGGTCGGGATCTGCGAGGCGATCCGCTCCGACAGTACCGAGCCGCGTCCGTCCGCCGCATCGCCGGCGAAGATCGCGGCGGCGGTTTCGTCGCACGAGGTTTCGATGCCGAGGATGCGCAGGGTGCCGTGCCTCATGGCGCCCCCCCGCTGCCATAGCCACCCCCGCCCGGGGTTTCGATGCGGAAGATGTCGCCGGGTGCGAGTTCCAGCTGGCACTTGCCGGGAAGCTCCTGCTCCCGGCCGTCACGGACCAGGACGTTCCTGCCGCCCTGGCCCGCCTCGCCCCCGGCCAGTCCCCAGGGGCGCAGCCGGCGCCGCTCGCCGAGCACCGACAGGTGGCATGGGGCCAGAGCCAGCCATTCGCGGACCAGGCCGTCACCGCCCCGGGATCGCCCCCTTCCCCCCGAGCCGGGGCGCAGGCGGTACTGCAGGATGCGCAGCGGATAGTGCAGCTCCAGCACCTCGATCGAGGTGTTCCTGGTGTTGGTCATATGGCATTGGACGCCGGACAGTCCTTCTCCATGGCTGTGCGCGCCCATCCCTCCTCCTACCGTTTCGTAGTACACCCATGGGTGGTCGGCCGCGCCTCCCCCGAAGACGACATTGTTCATCGTGCCCTGGGCGGCGGCGGGGATGCGTTCCGGTATCGCCTTGGCCAGGGCCCCGAGCACCGCATCGACGATGCGCTGGCTGGTCTCGACGTTGCCGGCGGCCACGGCCGTGCCGGGCAGGGCATGAACCAGCGATCCCTCGGGTGCCTGCAGCCGGATCGGACGGAAGATGGCCGATGTCTGCGGCGTGACCTCCGGCATCAGGCAGCGGAAAGCGTAGTAGACGGCCGAGGCGGTCACGGCCAGGGGACAGTTCAGCGGGCCGGCGCATTGGTCTGCTGTTCCCGCGAAATCGACGATAGCCTCGTCGTTCTTGATCGAGATGCGAACGCGGATGGGGTAGGGCCCGCCGCCCAGTCCGTCGTCCTCGATGGCGTCCTCGAAGGTATAGTCCCCGTCCGGGATGCCGGAGACGGCCCGGCGCCCATAGGCCTCGGAGGCCGCCAGCAATTCGGCGAAGGCCCCGTCCGCCGTCTCGGTGAGCTGTTCCACAAGCCGGCGGGCGCCGGTGCGGCAGGCCGAGTGCTGGGCGGTCAGGTCCGCGATGCGCTCCGGTCCTCCCCGAACATGATCGAGGAAGCGATGGCGGAAGGCCTCGACCTCCTGCCCGGAGGCGAACCAGTGCTGCGGGGAGATGACGAAGCCTTCCTGTTCAAGCCGTGTATGCAGGCCCATGGAGCCCGGGGATTCGCCGCCGATGTCGGCGTGATGAGCACGTGTGGCGGCGAAGCCGAACAGGCGCTCGTGACGGAAGACCGGTACCACCACGGTGACGTCCGGCAGATGGGTACCCCCCAGGAAGGGGTCGTTGAACACCACCGCATCGCCCGGCTGCCAGTGGAAGCGTTCGACCACGCCGTGCATGGCGAAGGCCATGGCCCCCAGATGCACCGGGATATGGGCAGCCTGGGCAACCAGTTCGCCCTCGGCGTCGAACAGGGCGCAGGAATAGTCCTCCCGGTCCTTGATGTTCGGCGACAGGGCCGTGCGACGCAGGGTTGCCCCCATCTCGTCGCAGATGCCGGCCAGGCGGTTGGCGAGGACGCTCAGCTCAATCGCGTTCATGCACCCTTCCCGTGCACGAGCAGCAAGTGCCCCTGGGTGGCCACGGAAAGCTCCCAGGCCGGAGGCAGCCAGACGGTCGACGTCGACTCGCCGACGATCGCCGGCCCGGCCAGGGTATGGCCGGGGCGCAGTTGTTCCCGCGCATAATAAGGCACCTGGCCGTGCCCGTGGACCGGCGTGTGTCCGTCGATGCGGGCATGGGTGGACGCCGGGGGCAGGGTGGGCAGGGAAACCGCCGGCATGTCCGCCGTGGCACTGGCACGCAGGGTGATCACCTCCACCGGCAGATCCAGACGGTGCCCGTAGGTCTGCTCATGGGCCGACTCGAACGCCCGAGTCAGCGCCGGGACATCGTCTTGCCACGGCAGGGTCAGGGACGAGCCCTGGCCGGCATAACGCAGATCGATCATACGCCGATGGGTCAGATCCCGGTCCGGCATGCGCCGCGCATTCTCGGCCTCCAGCTCGCTGAACAATGCTGTCAGGGGTTCGACACTGGACGGCTCCAGCAGCATGGGCCGGCTGCGTGAGGCATCAAGGCGTTGCTGGCTGCACAGCATGCCGAGCGCGGAGAAGGCCCCGCAGGCCGTGGGCACGACGACGCGACGGATGCGCATGCGCTCGGCCAGCGCACAGGCATGCATGCCGCCGGCGCCGCCGAAGCAGAGCAGCGCGAAGCGCTTGGGATCGTATCCACGCTGTTCGGAGACGGTGCGGATGGCCCCGGCCATCTTTTCCTCGGCGATGCGGATGATCCCTTCCGCCAGCTCCTCGACACCCAGCTGCAGGCCGGTGGCCATCTCAGCCATGGCCGCCCGGGCGGCACCGGCATCGAGAGGGAGGCTGCCGCCGAGGCGCGTGTCTGCCGGCAGGCGGCCGAGCACGACATTGGCGTCGGTCACGGTCGGCTGCCGGCCTCCGCGTCCATAGCAGACCGGCCCCGGCATGGCCCCGGCCGACTCGGGCCCGACCTGCAGCAGGCCGGCTGCATCCGCCCAGGCCAGCGAACCGCCGCCGGCGCCGATGGTGTGGATATCCAGCATCGGCACTGCCACGGGCAGCCCCGCCACCCGACTTTCCGTCGTGATCCGGGGCTCCCCGTCGAGCAGGGCCACGTCGGTGCTGGTGCCGCCCATGTCGAAGCTGATCATCCTCGGCATGTCCAGGGCGGTGCCGACGGCCCGGGCCGCCGCCAGCCCCCCGGCCGGACCCGACAGGACCATGCGCACGGCATGGCCGGCCGCATCCTCGCTGCGCATCAGGCCGCCTGCCGAATGCATGACGAAGATGTCGCGTGATTGCATGCGCTCGCGCAGATGCGACAGGTAGCGACTGACCTTCGGCGCCACGTAGGCATTCAGGAAGGTGGTCGTTGCCCGCTCGTATTCGCGATGCTCGGGCAGTACCTCGGACGACAGCGATACGGGGATGGCATCCGGAATGGCTGCCGCGATGGCCTTCTCGTGCCCTGCATCCAGGAACGAGAACAGCAGGCAGACGGCCACGGCCTCGTAGGACGCGGCCTTTTCGCGGATCGCATTCAGGTCCGGTTCAGATACCGGTGCAAGGGTGCGTCCGTCGGCGGCGGTGCGGGCACCGATGCCGAGGCAATCCTCCGATGCCGGCCAGCGCGATGGGCAAGGAGGGCAGAGGTCGTAGAGCCGGGCGCGCGTCTGACGACCGATGGAGATCATGTCCTCGAGGCCCCGGTTGGTGATGAACAGCGTGCGCACGCCCTTGCGTTCCAGGATGGCGTTGGTGGCGACGGTCGAGCCATGCACCAGCTGTACGGTCCCGGGATCGATCCGAAGCTCGGCGATCCCCTGCAGGATGGCCTCGGCAGGGTTGTCGGGGGTGGACAGGACCTTGTGGAAACGGATGCCCTGCCCAGAATGGAGCACGAGATCGGTGAAGGTGCCGCCGGTATCCACGCCTAGCCACATGGGGGCATGCTAGCGTCATGTCGCCGGTGTTGCAGTGCGTTTGCTCGGGCGTGATCCACGGCACAGGTATCATGCTGCGCCGGCCTTAAGGTGGGGCCAGATCGAAAGGGGGTAACTATGCGATCCATGCGTTTTATATTCGCCATCGTCCTGATGTGCATGTCCTCGGTGGCCTTGGCCGACGAGACCGTGTCCGTCAAGGTGGGCTACCAGAGCACGGCGGTTTCCGGTCAGTTTGCCGGCATCGTCAACGGTGTGGGAACTCACATCGACATGAAGAATGACCTGGGATTCAAGCGCAGCGACAACGTGACGGCCGAGGCCGCCATCCAGCTCGGCGATTCACGCCTTTCCCTGGGCTATCTGCCGCTGGATTTCAAGGGCAGCGGCACGCTGACACGAACCATCAACTACAACGGCCAGACCTATACCGCCGGTACGACCGTGAACAGCCGGGTCAAGGCGGACATCTACGATCTGGCCTACACCTATTACCTGATCAACATGAACGACATGCCGTCGCGGTTCCAGCTCGGGATCGAGCCGGCCGTCAAGTTCATCCAGGCCAAGTCCAGCCTGACCAATACGGCGACGAACGTGACCAACGAGGTTTCCGCCACCGTGCCGATCCCGACCATCGGCGTCAGGGCGCGCGTGGCCCTGGCCGATTTTATCGGCGTCGTGGGGCGGGTCGGGTACATGGGCTATGCGAGCAACCGCTTCCTGGATGTCGACGGCCAGATCGAATTCTCGCCGGTGCCGCTGCTCGGCATTTACGCCGGCTACCGCAAGTTCGATCTGAAGGCCGATACCTCCGGGGTGTTCCTCGATATGCGCATGGATGGTCCGTATGCCGGGGCGTTCTTCCGCTTCTGACCGGGGTTCTTCACGGCGACGATATGCGGGCAGGCGTCTTTTCCTGCCCGTATTTTAAATCTCTTGCGTTTTCAATGGGTTCTGCTAATCTGCTTCTGTGTTACATAAGTGGATGGGCATAACGTGCTCTATGGACACGGGGGGCTGCAATGCTGCGTAGCATATTGATTTTGGCGCTGGTGCTGCTGGGGGCAACGCCTTCCCTGGCTGCGGACGCCCCGAAACCGGCCGGAAAACCCGCCGCCTCCACTGCCACTGCCTCCCAGGACGACGACCAGATTCCGGATGCCATGAAGCGCCTGATGAAGGCGCCGGAGGTGGATTACACGCATCTTCGCGATCCGTTTGTCTCCTACCTGGTGACGGTTTCCCAGCGTGGAGAGGCGGCCCTGCGTGAACGCGAGGCCCGCCTGAGCAACCGTCCGCGCGAGGTGCTTGAGAATTTCGATCTGTCGACCCTGAAACTCGTCGCCATCTACACCATGGGCACGGACCGCGTGGCCATGATCCAGGATGCCACGGGCAAGGGGTATATCGTTCATCGCGGCAATTACATGGGCAAGAACAACGGCCGCATCGAGAAGATCGGTAAGGACAGCCTGTATCTGGTCGAACAGGTACTGAACCCGGCCGGCGAGATCACCGACCGCCAGGTGACCCTGACGCTGAAAAACATCAACAGCCAATAGCCGGCCTTGGCGCTTTCCCAGTCACAGGTCCGGCGCATCTTCGAACGCCTGCAGGCGGCCGACCCCGAACCAAAAACCGAGCTTCACTATTCCACGCCGTTTGAGTTGCTGGTGGCCGTCATCCTGTCCGCGCAGGCCACCGATGTCGGCGTCAACAAGGCCACGGCCCGTCTGTTTCCGGTGGCCAATACACCCGAGGCGATCCTGGCCCTCGGCGAGGAGGGGCTGAAGCCCTACATCGCGACGATCGGCCTATTCAACAGCAAGGCCAGGAACATCATCCGCATGTGCGGCATGCTGCTGGATCGTCATGGCGGCGAGGTGCCGAGGGAACGCGAGTCCCTCGAACGCCTGCCCGGGGTCGGGCGCAAGACGGCGAATGTGGTGCTCAATGTGGTGTTTGGCGATGAGACCGTCGCCGTCGACACGCATATCTTCCGCGTGGCGAACCGGACGGGACTGGCGCCCGGCAAGACGCCGCTGGCGGTGGAGAAGGGCCTGATGCGGGTCATCCCGAAGCGGTTCCGGCGTCATGCCCACCACTGGCTGGTGCTGCATGGTCGCTACATCTGCACGGCGCGACGACCCAGGTGTGCCGTTTGCCCGATCGCCGGCGAATGCCAGTGGCCGGAGAAGCAGGTCCTTTGAATAGCGCCCGCGCCGTCAGGCGCGCTGCAAGGGCCGCAGCCAGGCACTGAGCCGGATCAGCGGCAGGCCGATCAGGGCGGTCGGGTCCTCTCCTTCCATGCGTTCGAACAGGCTGATGCCCAGGCTTTCCGCCTTGAAGCTGCCGGCGCAGTGCAGCGGCCGGTCCCGATCCACATAGGTGCGGATCTCATGCCGGCTCAGGGTGCGGAACACGACGCGGTACGCAACGGTTTCGTAGTGCTGGGCATCCGGCGACAGGATCGCCAGGCCGGTCAGGAAATCGACCGTACGGCCCGACAGCACGGCCAGTTGCCGGCATGCCTGCTCGGCGCTCCCGGGCTTGCCCAGAATGGTATCGCCGCAGACGGCGATCTGATCCGAGGCGACGACACAGGCTTCGGGGTGACGGGAAGCGACGGCACGGGCCTTGCCCAGCGTGTTGTGGCGAACCAGTTCATGGGCGGGCATGCTGCCGGCAGCGGCCTCGACAAAGCCGGGATCTTCGACGGTGAAGGGAATCTGCAGGCGGGCCAGAAGTTCCCGGCGGAAGGGAGAGGTGGATGCCAGGATCAGCGGGTAAGCCGTCAAGCCAGAAACCCGGGCCACAGGAACAGAGCCAGGCAGGCGGTCATGTCCCGGCCCCAGGCAGGCCAGAGCCACCATTCGGCGCCGCCGTTCCAAAGACGATGTGCGGAACGCAGCGAATGGATGAAAAACAGTGCGCCGAGGATCAGGTGCCCGTTTGGCTCGTTGCAGGCCCAGGCACCCCACAGGCCCATGCCGGTCAGCCAGGCGGCGAGTGGGACCAGTGACCGCGGCCTGTCGGCATGCGTGGCCAGCATGGAGTCGACCGAAACGGCAACCAGCAGCATCGCGGCCGCCGCCACACGCCAGTGGCCGACGATGTTGGCGCCGGGGTTCAGGGCCAGTCCGGTCAACAGCATGGCCGGCCATAACAGCACTGGCAGCAGCAGCACGGCGCTGACCAGCAGATAGACATCCACATACGTGGCCCTCGCGGGTGAAGAGGAAGGCGGGACGGTCAAGGGTGGCTCAGGCGAACGGCACCAGCATCATGGCGTAGTCGATCGTGTTGGTGACATCGCGCGCCGCCTCCCCGGGCGGCCATTGCTGAAAGCGTACCCGGACCGCCACACGGTTGCCCGAGATGTCCGGGGTGATGCCGGCCTCGACCAAGGCCTGGTCGAGGCCGATCACCAGCAGGCCGTAGTTGATGCCGCGTTGGGGGGTGATCTGGTCGCATCCGTCCTCGGCCTTGCGGCTGTTCCACTGCACGTATTCGTGCAGCATCTGATCAAGGCTGTGGATGGCCTGGCGCAGTGGCTCAAGCACCTGGTTCAGATGCATCACGCGTTCATGGTCGGGATGCCACAAGGCGTCCAGGCACTGGGGAAGGGCGGGCTTGTGGCCGAGCCAGTCCTGCTTCTTCAGCGCATTCAGATGCGTGGAAACCAACGCGTCATTGTACAGCCAGTCGATGGCCTCGTTGTGGCCGCCGTGCAGGTTCTGCATGTGTGCATCCAGACGATCGCAGGCCTTCTGGATCGTCTGGCCGTAGCGCGGGTAATCCTTGGCCAGGGACTGCAGATGGGCCTGCATGGCGACAAGCAGGCCGACGACCTCGGGAAGGGCCAGTTTGCGGCCCTGGTCGCCGACGAGGGAGGCCCGGATGTCGGAGGCCGCGCACAGCCAGGCATGGGCATTTCCCTGTTGTACGGCCTTGTCCAGGCAGTACAGGCCGTTGCGCAATTCGATGAACGCCTGCATGCGCGGGCTAAGCGCGTAGGAGAAGCGGACCAGCTCAGTCATTCCGGGATTCCGCCTCGGGCATGTCTGCATCCATCGCGAGCCGCCAGACCTGCTGCACCCAAGGCTGCCAGTCCTGCTCGCGGTTGCATGCGATGACGACGCTGCATGTGCTTCGCCCTGTCCATGCGGCGATATCCTTCCTCAGTGTCTCGGCATCGTCCAGCGGTAGGCTGGCGGTCGGGTTGTCGAGCAGCGCCAGCGTCGTCCGGGACAGTTCCATCGCGGCCAGCACCAGGCGGATGGCCTGGATCCGGTTCAGGGCCTCGACCGGCGTGCCGTCGACCAGTGACTCCAGCCGCCAGGCCTTGCGTATGCGGCGGATGTCTTCGGCTGCTGGCGCCGGATGAATGCCGAACGCCAGTTCTTCGTCGAGTGTTGGTGCCAGCCACAATGGCGGGGAATGATCGAACAGCATGCGCGCCGTGCCCACGGCAGTGTTCCAGTCCAGCTTGATGCCGGCGGGAAACGGGGACAGGCCGGCCAGCCGGCAAAGCAGCCGGGTCTTGCCGCTGCCCACCGGCCCGGTAACCAGGATCATCTCCCCGGCATGGATGGCCGATGACTGCAGGTCGGAACGGAGCGAACACAGGACGGGCGGATGCGCGTTCATGGCTGGTGGCGGGGGAATGGAGCGGGTGAAGGGAATCGAACCCTCGTTCTCAGCTTGGGAAGCTGCTGTACTACCATTGTACTACACCCGCGCGGCGGCTCATTGTAGGCAAACCGGGATGCCCTGCAAGGATGTGCCCGGCATTCATGCGATTCCGAAGCGCTGCAGCCAGGCGCCGATATGATCCGAAATCTCGTCATAGACGGCCCGGAACACGTTCTCGTCCTGGCCGACCGGGTCGGGGATGGCCCGGCCGTGGGTCGGCTGGGAAAGCATGAAGATCTTGCCGGTGCTGGACGGGTTCATCCGGATCAGATGCTGCCGTTGTGCCGGCTCCATCACCAGCACCAGTCCAGCCCGTTCGATGTCCGGGCGAAGCACGGATTGCGAAATATGGGAGGACAGATCGACGCCGAACTCACCGGCAATCTTCACTGCCGTATCCGGGGCCTTGCGGCCGGGCATGGCGATCAGCCCCCGGCTGTAACACTCGGCCTCGATGCCCGCCTGCTGCAGTCGTTGACGCATCAGCCCTTCGGCAAACGGGCTGCGGCACAGGTTGCCGGCACAGACCATCATGATGGGGGCGGGAACCTGCACGCCCGCGATCAGCCCTGCGGGCTCGGACTCGGCTGCTGCCAGATGGCCTTGCCATTGCTTTCCTCATGAATGCGGGCCATCAGCGACATGTGTGCCTCCATTTCCTGGGGATGGATCGGGGGCGGATCGCGGCGCATCAGGGTGGCGGTTTCGGCCTTTTCGTCGCGCCGGCTGGATTGTTCGGGCATACGCACGAATGTCGAGGCGGGGTGCGGCTGGACGTCCGAGGTCAGCGAGAACTGGCGGCCGCCGGTCATCGCCAGGTAGACCTCGGCCAGCAGCTGGGAGTCGAGCAGGGCGCCGTGCAGGGTGCGGTGCCCGCGTTCGATGCGGTAGCGGTCGCACAGCGCATCGAGGTTGTTGCGCTGATGCGGGTGACGCTTGCGGGCGAGATCCAGCGTGTCGATCACCGGCACGGTGTCGATGCCGGAAAGCCCGGCCAGGCGCAGCTCGTTCATGATGAAGCCAAGATCGAACGGCGCGTTGTGGATCACCAGCGTGGCGCCGGCGATGAACTCCAGGAACTCACCGGCGATGTCGGCGAATCCCGGCTTGTCCTGGACATGGGCATCGCTGATGCCGTGGATGCGCACCACCTCATCGGGGATGGAGCGGCCCGGGTTGACGTAATGATGGAAGTTGCGGGTCTGTTCCAGGCTGCGGTGGACGACCTCGACGGCACCAATCTCGACGATGCGGTCACCGCTGAAGGGCGACAGGCCCGTGGTCTCGGTGTCCAGCATGATCAGACGCATGCAGGTATTATAGGCGGCAGGGACGAAATGCCAACGCGCGCTCTAGCGCTGGCCGGGAGACGGTTTGGGGGGCTTGGCCGGGGTGCTTTTGCCGAACCAGCGCTCGGGCAGGGTGAGCAGGGCCTCGACCAGTCCGGGCGGCGCCAGTCCGGCCTTTTCCGGGGGGATCCGCTCGACGGTGGCATTGGTGAAGGGCCCGTGCATCCAGTAGACCTGCCGCATCAGGGTATAACTGCCGCCACCCAGGAAATCCCGCAACAGAGGGATCTTGGACAGGATGGCATCGAGGTTCTGGAAGGGCCGAGCAATGAGGATGATGTCGATATTGTCGTTGTCGAGGGTCATCCGGCCGTTGCCGGCCAGGTCCATGGCCGGGGCGCGCAGGGCGA
>Ga0307440_1001826_pt1 | contig 10221 bp, 8 predicted proteins | sample SalMarWE160410MG_FD_202150 | JGI IMG/M metagenome (GOLD analysis project Ga0307440, IMG submission 202150) | Salt marsh sediment microbial communities from the Plum Island Ecosystem LTER, Massachusetts, United States - WE1604-10 | ecosystem: Environmental > Aquatic > Marine > Intertidal zone >... | reverse complement strand
GCTTCCCTTGAGGTCGAGGCGCGAGTATTGCTCGCCGCAGCCGTAGATGTGCTCGCCCGCTCGCCCTTCGAGTCGCATCCAGATTCGATTTATCTCGGGATTGTCGCACCCGAAGCGCATGACCAGACGCTCGTCTTCTGCTCGGATACTGAGCTTCAGCGCGGCTTCCGGAAATCTGACCACCACGCCGTCCTCTCCGCGCTCCATTTCGAATCGGGAACAGGGGTTGCGGCGTTTCAATCTGTCGGATATTCGAAAATTGCCGTGCGACATTCGGTAGACGGCAGAGCCGCTGCCGAAAGAAAAGGCGGCATTCGCGGCGGTGTGGCGCAGCACGATACGGCCGCGGAATCCGACGCTGAACCCGTCTGAGATTTCGTTGATTTCCAAGTTACTCAATGTTGTCAACCTCCTTGGCAGCGACGACCTCATTCCGTGCTGCCGCAATACCGGCAAGCAGTGACAGTTCCAGTGCCCGGACCCCGTCTGCAACGGTGCAGCTCGGCGCCCTTTTGGCCACGAGCCGCTCGACGAATTGTACGACATTTTGCCGAATCGTTTCCGGCTCCCGCGCTTCCGCGCCGTAGAGGACCGACCGAGCACGGTCTGCCGACTCGTTGGAATCTCCCCAGGAGACGATACCGATATAGTCGGTTTGACCGCCGTCGAGAACGGAAAGTCGTTCCTCCTTGAGACCGCAATAAACGGAGCCACGAGTCCCGTAAACCGCGATGGTGAACGAGAAATCGAAACCTGCGAGTGAATGCTCGATCTGAAACGCAGCACCGCCGGTCAGATGGCCACCTGCAAAGGCGACATCTTCGAAATCGAAGTCGGCATGAATCCGGTCGGTTGTCACACAGTGCAGATCCACGACGTCACGAGAGGTGAGATACCTTAGAAGATCGAACCAATGCGAGGTCTCTTCGACGATGAGACCACCCGAAAGCTGCCGACTCTGAATCCATTTCTGCCACTTGTCGCGCTTGAAAGGGGTACGAAAATGGTGGATCGATACCGCTTCGACGCTGCCCACCGTCCCGTCCTTAATTAACTCCTTGACCTTCAGAATAGCCGGATTCTGGCGGAACTCATAACCCACACCGACGAGCTGTCCGCGAGCACCGGCCTCGGCCGCTGCACGTTGCACCAAGATGGCCTCACTTCGGCTCAACGCCACCGGCTTCTCCAACAGCAGGTGCTTTCCGGCCTGCAGCACCTCGAGCGACTGACTTCCGTGAAGATAGTCGGGGGTGCAGAGACTCAATAGGTCGAACCCTCCATACTCAAGAAGCTCCTCGAGTGAGCTGAAGACCCGCACGCCGATCTCCTCCCACCTGCGGGAAAGCAACTGCTCATCGAAGAGATCCCTCAGACCCAGCATACTGCCCGCCTCGAAGGTGCCTCCCACCCGCCTGAGGCGCTCAGGAAGCAGATCGCACACCGCGACAAGCTCGGCCCCCGAGGCAGCCAGGTATCCAGCACAGTGAGCCATCCCGATTCCGAGGCCGCACACCGCCGCGCGGATCATCGTGACTCCCCGATGGCGGCGACGGCCCGACGAAGTTCAGCGATCTCCCTGGTGTAGCATTCGACTGCTTCGGGATCACACGGCTTCGGATTTGCGCCCATCAGGCGGTTGAAGTTGTCTCCCAAAATGGGCTCGAGTATCTCCTCCTGCAACGACAGACCGTCCACTCGGGGAATCTCGTTCTTCGTGAAGGCAAATGGATTCGCCATACTATGGTCGGTTGAGAGGAAGTCGACGAGACGCCGAGCCGACTCGAGGTTCTTTTCGAGGGAGAAAACGGGCAAATAGGGATGCCCGGGATCGAACCACATTCCGTCGCTCCCGAACATGATGCGCTTCCTGAACTCGGCGAAGAACTCAATGGCCCGCCCTCGCTGGCGGTGCAGGTCTCCGTAGATGCAGAGTCCCGGGCTCAGGTCGAGCCACGCATTCGGGTAGGTACACATGAACAGCCGAAAGCTCTCGAGATTCCCGGTCCTGAACAAGAGATGGGGGAAAATGAAGCTCGTTCCCGGGTGTCGGCCAAGGACCGTTTCCGCCTGTGTTTGGAGCTCATGGAAACCCGGATAGTCACCGTACCCCGCGGCATCGTCGCCGCCCAGGCTCCAGCCGAACCGCTCTCCTCCAAGCCGCCAGAAAACCTCCGGATCCGCGACGTGCAGGACTATCGGCATCGAGAGTCGACCGGCAGTGTCGAAAGCCTTGGTGTAGATCTCAGAGTCCAGGCCGAAACCGAGCAAACGCTGAAACGGTGGTTTCCCCGCCCACATCTTGATTCCATCGGCGCCCAGCTGTGCCAATCTTGACACCTGATCCTCGAGCCTTGCCGCCTCCGAGGCGATTTCGGGATGAAATCGGTGAGTGTAGTCGAAGCCACCGAAGACGAACAACCTATCCGGAGCCTGCAGCTTCGCGGCGAAAGCCTCGGGGTTGAAATTGATATTTCTTCGATCGGGAAGCGATACGATGCCCGCCTGTGCAATCGAGGCTTCCGACAGGTATCGGCTGAACTCTTCGATTCGGAGAACGGAAGAGAGATGCACGTGTGAGTCGACGAGACGTTGAGCCGCCACCGATTATCTCAGCCCCGCGCCCTGTTCCCTTGCAACATCGGCAATCGCCATCACCTGGAGGTCGGGATGATCGCGAAGCAGGGAAACGGGAAACTCGGGTGTGACTGCGCCGTGTGCGAGCTTGCGGAGCACCGCGCGCTGCCAGCGTCGATTCAGATAGATGCGAATGTGCGCAGAGCTGGAAATCTGCCGCATTCCGACCGTAACGGCGAGCCGAGGGATGCGCTCGTAGGCACCGCCCGTCGCGGTGTCGGAGTTGATCGTTATCGTTTCGCGGGAAAGCTCGATGACCCGGGTTGGCAGCTGCCTGAACTCCTCTGCCGAAATTGTGTTCCCCGGCTCAGGCGGCTCGTTGAACGCGACGTGGCCGTTGATCCCTACGCCGGCAACGCAGAGGACCGGTCCGCCAAGACTCTCGAGTCGTTCGTCGTAGGCTGCAGGGTCCGTCGGGTCGGGGAAGATCACGTTGCTTGACGGCAGCAACGGCCCAAGAGGCTCGACCAGCTCGCGTCGAACGAATCCACGAAACGAGAGTGGGTCCGACTCGGGAACCGGAGTACTCCTGTCGAGAAGGTACTCGTCCATGAAGAAGAAATGGGTCTTCGAAAGGTCCAGCGGGCGCCGATCGATCAGGTCCACGAAGCGCCTGTACTGAAAGACCGGACCTACCGGCACGATCATGGCGCAGGGAGCGCCACGCTCTACGCGGCGCTCGATCGTGAGATAGAGCTCCAGCGCGATCTGCCAGTAGAGATCGATGTCGGTCTCAACGATGCGGATGGCGAGAGCGCCCCCGTCGTCCGATTGCGATAGGGAGTAGTCAACCGGTTCCATACAATTCTTATCCTTTCACTGCTCCGGAAGTGAGCCCTTTGATAATTCGCTCGTGGAAGAAGATGTAGACGGCGATGCTCGGAATGATCGTGAGCGTAATGGCTGCATACATAGAGGTATAATCGGTGATGAACTGACTCTTGAAGAATTGGATTCCCAACTGCAGCGTGCGCGCCCTGAGGGAAGAGGTCAACAGCAGCGCGTAGATAAACTCGTTCCACGCAAACAAGAAGACGAAGGTTCCCGCCGTGACCAGTCCCAACCGTGAGAGTGGCAGGATGATTTTCGCGTAGCGCTGCCAGAAACTGCAGCCGTCCATGATTCCCGCCTCCTCGAGCTCTACGGGAATAGAGCCCATGAACCCGTGAATGAGGTAGAGGGAAATCGGTACGTTGATGCTGGCATAGGTGATGATCAATCCCCAGATGGTGTCGTAGATCTTCATCGCGGAGATCAGTTTGAAGTAGGGAACCATGAAGGCGATGATTGGCACCAGTACCCCGGCAAGGATGAGATTCAAAATCACGTTTTGAAAACGAAACCGTTCGCGCGAGAGGGCGAACGCCCCCATCGTCGTCACCAGAAGGTTGAGTGCTGTGGCCAGGGTGGAGATGATGATCGAGTGCAGGAACAGGAGGGGCAGACTCGATATCTTGACCGCTTCGACGTAATTCGAAACTTGCCAGACCACCGGCAGGCTGAATGGGCGGACCTGGAGCGCCAGATTGGTCTTGAACGAGGAGATCACCAGGTATAGGAGGGGAAGGAAGGTCAATAGAAGAAACAGAACAAGCACCGACCATTTCAGGATCTTTGCGATGACGTCCGTCACGCCGAGGCGCCGACCGACAGGGTCTAAACCTGCCCTCATTGGTTCGCCTCCGCGGTCTCCTCCCGCTCGCCGAACAGGCGGCGAATCCCCGAGATCAAGATTGCCCCGATGATGATCAGGGTTCCTCCGATCGCGTTTGCATGGCCGTAATCGAGAGAGCCGAGATCCACGTAGAGCTGCAGCCCCATGACCATCGTCGCGTTCGCCGGACCGCCGTTGGTCATGAGGAAGGTCGACTCGAACTGCCTGAGCCCGAACGCAATTGCGAGGGTCATCGAGGTGACGATGATGCCTCGGACGAGTGGAAGCGTGATGAAACGCTCCTGCTGCCACACGGTGGCACCGTCCATCTGAGCCGCCTCGTAGAAGGACTCGGGTATCGACATCGTCGCCGCGAGGATGATGATCATGAAGTACCCGATGTAGATGACTTCCTGAAATATGACCGCCGGCAGGGCAGTGCTGACGTTCCCGAGCCAGTTCGTCTCCAAAGCTCCGAGTCCCACAACCTTCAGGAGGGCGTTGAGCATACCGAAGTCGGCATTGTAGATGGCAAGCCACATCATCGCGATCGCAACTTTGGAGATAACGTTTGGGAGAAAATAGACAGTTCGAAGGACTTTCCAACCCTTGGGCCGACGGGCAAGGATGAGTGCGACGAGGGCCGCGAGCGCTATCTGTACGATCCCGAGCGAGAACGCCCAAATGAAGTTATTGCCGAGGGCAAGACGGAAGATCGGATTCCTGAAGTTGTCGATATAGTTCTTGAGCCCGATGAACGCCATGTGGGTCACGCCGTTCCACTTCATCAGGCTCACGAGGTACACGAAGACGAGGGGATAAAGGAAGAACATCCCGTAGAGAACAAGCACCGGGAGGAGAAAAAGTATGATACCTTTCCAGTGTTTGTGGAACTTCATCGTCATTGCGATCCCCGAAACAGAAATTGTGCGGCGCAGCCGTAGAGGCTGCGCCGCACGGTAACTGACAGTCCCGCTTGCTACTGTGCTTGACTCAGCTGCTGGCTCATGAACTGAACGAACTTCTGCGGAGTCATCTTACCGAGCGCCATCGCGCCGATACCCTGTCCGAGCTGCGCGGTAACCTTCGCAGGGATCACGTTCGTGAGATTCGGCACCGTGAACTTTGCGTCGTTGAGGGCGTTGATGAACTGCGCCTGAACGGGGTCGGTTTTTGCCGGATCGACCTTGTATTTGATGGCAAAGAGCGACCCGGCGCTCTCGGAGATCGTCCGAACGTTGTCCGGCTTCGTCATCCATTTCAGGAACTCGATAACCGCCGCACGCTTTGCCTTGTCCTGGGTGTTCCCCGCCGCGAGGTTCGAGAGCGCAAAGGCGACCTGCCCGCCGGGATGTCCGCCGTTGATCGCGGGGAAGGCGGCGAGGCCGGAATTGGAGAAGACCTCCGGTGCATCCTTCTTGACCCGGCCGATGTACCAGGGACCGTTCAGGAACATTGCAACCTGGCCGGCCAGGAAGTGTCCGCCGGAGACACCGGCGTTGGCGCCGACTGCATCCTTCGTCGTGTTGCCATTCTGATACATGCGCTGAAGGATCTCTGCCGCTTGGACGTAGATCGGATCACTGAACGGGGTCTTATCGAACACGTTCGGTCCGCCGAGGGCGGCAAGAATCTGGGTATACCACAACATTGAGGTCCAGGCGTTCGTGCCGCCGGTCATCTGGGCCGTCGGCACGACTCCGGCCGCCTTCAGCTTCGCGCAGTCCTGCCAGAACTCGTCGAGGGTCTTCGGGAACTCGCTTATTCCTGCCTTCTGGAAGAGGGCCTTGTTGTACCAGATCGGGGTGACGCCGATCTCGTAGGGAATCGACTTGACCACCCCGTCTCGGGTCGCCTGCTGAATCGTGCCCGGAATGAACTCCTGACCCCAGGAACCCTTGAGATCGTTCGTGAAGTTCATGAGGAGGTCACCCTGATAGTACTGGAAAGTCGTGGGATCGGGATTGAAGATGAAGAGATCCGGGACCTGCCCGGCCGCGATGGAGGCATTGAGCTTGTTCCGGTAGGCATCATAATCGGGGTTCGGCTCGATGTTGACCTGGATCTTGCCCTGATGATCGGCGTTGAACTGCTTCACAAGGTCGGCAATGGCGGGTGCCTTCGAGTCTTTGCCCACCCAGATGCTCGGCCAGTTGATGCTCACCAGGCCGCCTTCCTGAGAACCGCCGGCAAACACGGCCACCGGAAGGAGGAACAGAAGGGCAGCGCCAAAAAGCGCCGCGATACTGATAGGTTTCCTCATACCATACTCCTTTGGTTAATATTTATTTTCTAAAACTAAGTAAATCACAAAGAGGGCTCATTTGTCAACTGCTTTCTGCGGCCGCGACCTCTGAGAGGTACACCTCATATCGCCTCCTGAAAGAAATGGTCGAACACGAGATCTGCGGCTCCCCGGCAGGCAATGATCGGATCGTACTTGCGGCCCACTGCGCTCACCTCGGACATGGAGAGCAAATGGCCCGGCCGCTTGAAAGCCGCGTTCAGCTCCCCGGCGAAGAACTCGGCGCACCGGGGGTAGCGCGTAACCACGAGATAGGCGTTGGGATTGAGAAGGTTGGCGATGTTCGTCGCGACGTTGACGAGCAATTCGGAGAACTCTTTGAGCACGCTCCGCACCTCCTCGTCGCCCGCCTCGAGCCTCCGGTCCAGCTCCTCCCAGGACGAACATCTCGTTCGGGCCGTCAGGGCCTCGAGAAGCTTCTCTTCGTTGAAGTAGGTCTCGAGACATCCGGTTCCCCCGCATTCACAGATCGGTCCGTGGGGATCGACCGAGAGGTGGCCGACCTCGAGGGCGGTCACGCTGTGGTTGACGAAGGCAACCCCATCCTGGATGAACGCTCCTCCAACGCCCGACCGGATGAGAAAAGCAAAGATCGACCTCTGTCCCTCGAGGGTATGGTACCGTTGCTCGCTCAGGGCGATGACCGAGCAGGTATTGTGGACATAGACGGGCAGCTGCAGGGCATCACCGAGCCCCGCGCCGATGGGGAAGTTCTCCATCGAGTCGATTCGCGGATAGCGCACCACGGTCCCGGCGACGATGTCGACGATGCCTGGGGCACCTACCCCGATTCCGAGTATCTTGTCGTGATCGATGCCGGCCCTCTCGATCGCGAGACGAATCAATTCCTTGAGCTTCTCCATGACCGTGTCGGCGTTGATTCCCGACGGGAAGATCGTAAGCTCCTCCCCGACGACTCTCCCAGAAAAGTCGACAATGACCGCAGAAGCGGAATGCGACCAGAAATCGACGCCGACCGCGTAGTAGATATCCGGGCTCACGCAGTAGTAGGAAGGTCTGCGCCCCTTCCTATCAGGTTGTTCCTTGTCTTCGTTGCATTCCCTGATGACGCCGCTCACTTCGAGCTCGGAAAAGATCCGAAAGACAGTCGGTGCTTTGAGTCCCGTTATCGAGACGATCTCGGACTGCGAGATGCCTGAATGTGCATAGATGAGATTGAGGACGAGACGCTCGTTGCGTTGACGGATGTCGTTGCTGCGAAGCGGCTTACCGGCAAGAATGGACTCCCTTTGCAGATTCACGACCCACACCTCCCCTACCCGTCTGCCGGAGCGGTAAGCTCGGGCATCGTCGCGTTCGCATACGGCATTACCGCGATACGTGAGTCGGCCGTCAGCGTCGCGCCGGCCCGTAGGATCGCCTCTTCGAGCGAGGAAACCGGGGTGAGGAGGAGTCGACTCACAAACTCCGGGCTCATCTCCGACACGAGGTACACCTCGCGCTCGACGGCGTCTCGGGCAATTTGGAAGGCCTTGTGCGGTCCGACTCGGAAGCCCTCCTCTCGAAAGCGCTCGAGCACCTCTCGACTCGAGGAAAGCTGAGTCACCCACTCTTCGTAGTCTCTGCTGCCGGTGCCCTCCGGACATGCGGCAACGACCACGATCGTGCCGCCCTTCCGGGTAATCAGTGCCGCGTGTGCGAGCGCTTTCTGCGCTTGATAGAGATTGATGTCCTTGGGGTGTCCCCCGGGGGAGCTGATTGTGAGATCGAATCTCCCGTCGACCGGGATCTGGAAGAGCTGACGTACTCGGGGGACACCCCTGCGCATGACCTCTGCAGGGTCGCCACAGATGACCTCGACGATCTCCTTTTCGTCGTTGAGAACGACATTCAATGCGAGATCGACCCGCAGTAGCCGCCCGAGATCCTCGACGTCCTGACGGGCCGGGTTGTCCTCGTACTCGCCGAGCATGCTCTTCGGCTCTGCCATGAGCGTATGATTGCGATTGATGGTCTCCATTGCGGCGAGGCCGATCGCCGCGCTCTTCACTCCACCCGAAAAGCCCATGAACTGATGGGGTTCAATGTTTCCGACCACGATTCGAAAGTCGACTTCGACGTAGCGTCGATTGAAGATCGCGGGGGTGCCGCGGGAGGTTTTTCCGATCGATACGAGATCCCGCTCAGCCTTGGCGTCGTGGGAAATGACTCGATAGTTGCTCACCACCCTCTCGGGCAGAATCGAGGCGAACTCCTCAGGGCTCATCGGATGGTGAGCGCCCGTTGCGACGAGGAAGGTGATCTGTTCATGCCTCAAGCCCAGAGCTTCCAGGTAGTCGAGCAGAGGCAGAAGCAGGTGTGCGTGGGGCACAGGGCGTGTCTTGTCGTTGACCGCGATCGCAACGGTGTGCGCACCCCTGAGTCTACGCACGGCATCCGACGTCAACCCATCCAGCGAAGAGCGAACGCCGGCCTCCGGATCCGCGAGCGGCCGGGCCGACTTCGGTTGAAGCACGGTCACCGACCACTCGCCCGGGAGCTCGAGATCGAGAGTCTTTTTGCCGTAGGGCAACCTCGTGTGCATCGTCCCGAACCGTACTGGATTGCGCCTCCCTAGGCGCTTCGGTAGAGCTTCGTCAGAACGAACTCGTTGTGTCGCAGCGATTCCGCCGCGGTCAACCGCCCGTTGATCGTGTGATACATGCTTTCCTGCACCTTGTCGGCGGCCTCATCGAGGGTCATCTCGAGGCGCAGCATGGCAGAGAGATCGACGTCGACGTGCTCGGACATCGTCTCGACGGTCAACGGGTTCGCGGAGATCTTCATGACCGGAATGATCGGATTTCCGATGATGTTTCCCTGGCCTGTCGTGAAGAAGTGGAGGACCGATCCACCGGCGGCGCACAGTGTTACCATCTCGGCAGCCGCGCTCGAGGAGTCCATAAAGTGCAGACCGGGCCCCGAAGGCTCTTGAGCCGGTTTAAGCACCGAGGTAACCTTATTTCGACCCATCTTCTCGATATTGCCCATCGCCTTCTCTTCGATCGTCGTCAGTCCGCCGCGTATGTTCCCCTCGGTCGGCTGAGAGCCGAGTAGATCGGCACCGGTTCCCTTTACGAAATCCTGGTAGGCGTTGAAGGTGTCGAGGAACTCCTTGCGCACCGAGTCGTTGATCGCATGGTCGGCAATGACGTCCTCTCCACCGGTGACCTCGGTGGTCTCGCCGAAGATTGCCGTCGCTCCCTGTTCGAGCAGGCGCTCCAGGAGCCTTCCGATGGTCGGATTCGAGGCGAGACCGAGGGTCGTATCCGATTCACCGCACTTCGCGCTAAACGTGAGCTCGCCGGCCTCGATTGGTACGCGCGGCAGCTCGGAGGCCCATTGCACGTACTCCTTCGCTTTGTGCGCGGCCATCTCGATGGTTTTCAGATCTCCATAGCGCTCGATGCTGAAACCGGCAACCGGTTTTCCGGTAGAGGCGATTCCATCGACGATCCTCTGCGTCCATTTCGGCTCGATGCCGATGACGATAGCAGCTGCTACGTTCGGGTTCCTTCCGGTTCCGATCAACGTGTCGAAGGTCAAATCGAGATCGTCTCCGAATTGCAGCCTTCCATAGGGATGTGAGAGCGCCATGACGTCGCGAATGAGGTAGGACACCCCC
>Ga0307440_1001825_pt1 | contig 10222 bp, 6 predicted proteins | sample SalMarWE160410MG_FD_202150 | JGI IMG/M metagenome (GOLD analysis project Ga0307440, IMG submission 202150) | Salt marsh sediment microbial communities from the Plum Island Ecosystem LTER, Massachusetts, United States - WE1604-10 | ecosystem: Environmental > Aquatic > Marine > Intertidal zone >... | reverse complement strand
AAGTTACGCGAAGGAGTGGCTGGGCGCGCCGGATGAGGCATCCCGGCCCCGCGTCTTCGCGCCTGCCGTGCCGCTGGAGCGCGACGTCGAGCACGTCGTTACGCTCGACGAGCTGATCAAGGCCTTTGCCAACCCGGCCCGCACGTTCCAACGGGCGCTGCAGATGGCGACGCGCCAGGACGAGTCGCTGCTCGAGGACGACGAGCCGTTCGCGCTCGACGGGCTCGGCAAGTGGAAGGTGCGCGACGCGCTCTTCGCCCGCTGGCTGGAACATGGCGACGCCTTCGACCCGGCGCCGTGCTGTGCGGAATTCGCGGCGCGCGGCTGGTTGCCGTTGGGCGAGGCCGGGCGCCTTGCCTTCAATGACGCCGCCGGCGAGACCGCGGCATTGGTGGCCGCCGTGCGCGAAGTCATCGGCGGCGGTACGTCGCACTCACGCGACATCGAGCTGAGCCTGGGCGCCTGGCAGTTGCGCGGCCGCATCGACGGAATTTATCCGGAATGCGGCCTCGTGCTCGCACGGGCGGGCAAGTTGCGCGCGAAGGACCGCCTGGCGATCTGGATCCGGCACCTGGCGCTGGGCGTCGGGGATACAGCGCTCGCCAGCCACTTCGTGGGGCTGGACAAGGGCAAGGCCGAGCACGTGGCCTGGGGGCCGGCGGGGGGCGCGGCCGCCGAGTTGGAGAAGCTTTGCGAGTTGTACGCACGCATGCACCGTGAGGCATTGCCGCTTCTGCCCGACCTTTCGTACACATTCAGCGTGGAAGCGGCCGGCCGGGGAGACGGCGCGGCATACAACAGGATCGTGTCTGAATGGAACAGCGATTGGCACACCGTCGATGGCGACAGCGACTATGCGGAAGTGATGCGCGGCCGTGAGTTGTTTGGCGAGCCGTTCGGCGAATTGGCCAAAGCGGTGTTCGATCCCCTCCGCAAGGCGGAGGCGGCGTCATGAAAAAAGCCGATCCGTTGACGTTGCCGCTCACGGGCGTCTCGCTCGTCGAGGCGAGTGCGGGCACCGGCAAAACAACCGCCCTGGTGCGCACGTACTTGCGTGCGCTCCTTACCACGAAGCACACCGTGGAAGAACTGCTCGTCGTGACGTTTACCCGCGCGGCGACCGGCGAGTTGACCACGCGCATCCGCGGCGCGTTGTCCGAAGTGCATGCCGTGTTGAATGGCGGCGCGGAGCTGGATGAATTCCTGGCGGAACTGCTGGAGCAATCCGGTGCGGATGAGGAGCTGCTGCTCAAACGCGTGCGTGCCGCGTTCACCGCGCTCGACGACAGCGCCGTGTTCACCATCCACGGGTTCTGCCAACGCATGCTTGCCGACATGGCTTTCGAGACCGGCGGCGCGTTCGTCACCGAACAGCGCGACGAGGAGCAGTCCCTGCGCGAAGAGGTGACCGCCGACTTCTGGCGCGAACGCCACGCCGGGGCCGATGCGGTTTATGCGCGGTGGTTGCTGGATACCTTTGCGTCGCCGGACGGACTGCTGGGTGAATTGCGCAACGCATTGGCCGTGAGCGGCGACTTGCGCGTGGAGCCGGACAGCCCGGCGGCGCCGGTTGCCGAGGTACGCCAGTCCTTCGAGACGGCTGCCCGCGCCGCTGCCGATGCCTGGCACGAAGACGCGGAGGCGCTGCGCGAATGGCTGCTCGAAAGCGCTGACCTGAAGCGTAACATCTATAAGCGCCCGACCACGGAGGCGTTGCTGGATGAGTGGGCGGCCTGGCTCGCATCGCCTTCGCCGAATCTGCCGGACAAGTTTGAACGGCTCACGCGGGCAAAGCTGGAAACGGGCCTGAAAAAAGGTGCGGCACTGCCGGAGTTTGCATTCTTCGCGGCGGATCGCGGCGGCGAACTGCAACGAGCCGCCAGGGCGCTGGACGTCGCCTGGTGGCAGGACACTTTCGCCACGGCGCTCGACTATTTGCAACGTGAGTCGCGCAAGCGCAAGCGCCACGCGCGCGAGATCGGCTTCGACGATATGCTGCAGAACCTGCACGAAGCCCTCGAAGGGCCGGGCGGCGAGGCTTTGGCCGAGCGTATCGCCAGTCGTTTCCCGCTGGCCCTGGTGGACGAGTTCCAGGACACCGACCCGCGCCAGTACGCGATCTTCACACGCATCTATCAAGGCCGCAAAGACACGGGCTTGATCCTGATCGGTGATCCCAAGCAGGCGATCTACAAGTTCCGTGGTGCGGACGTATTCACTTACATGCGGGCACGGCGCGAATGCGAAAAACGCGACCGCATCTTCAGTCTGGCGAAAAACTACCGTGCTGCCGGTCAGCTGATCGAATCCGTCAACGCGCTGTTCGGCAATGCGAAGCAGCCGGCGTTTCTGTACGAGCGGATCCCCTTCACGGCGGTCGAACCGGGCCGCGAAATCGCGCCGCTGGAAACCGGCAGCGACGATGCGCCACTCACCCTGGTGTGGAAGCCGGTTCACAAGGACGCGAAAAACGGCCTTGTAAACAAGGACGACGCACGGGCCGCCTTGGCCGAGGTCTGCGCCGAAGAGATCAACCGCCTGCTGGTGCTCGGTGAACAGGGCAAGGCGCATTACCCCAGTAAAGATGGCGACCGGATCGCCGTGCGTGCCCGCGACATTGCGGTACTGGTTTCCACCCACCGCCAGGGTGACGCGGTGCAGCAGGCCTTGCGCCAGCGGGGTATCGCCTCGGTGACGCTGTCCAATCACAGCGTGTTCGAAACGGACGAGGCTGCGGCCCTCGAAACCTTGCTGGTTGCCGTGGCCGCGCCGGCGAGCGGTTCGCGCCTGCGCCGGGCACTGGCAACGCCGTTGCTGGGCGCAAGCGCCGAAGACATCGCAGCACTCGGCGAGGACGAAGAGCGCTGGGGCGAGCTCGTCGCCGCGTTCCGCGGCTACAACCAGCATTGGCAGGTGTACGGTTTCTCCGTCATGTTCGCCCGCCTGCTGCGCGAGCAGCACATCATCGAGCGCACCCTGGCGCGTGAGGACGGCGAGCGGGCGATGACCAACCTGCGCCATCTCGCCGAATTGGCCGAAGCACATGCGTCGCACCATCCGGGCATCGAATCGCTCATGGCGTGGCTCGCCCACGAGCGCGCCGAGGTTCACCGCGGCGACGAGAGCCGGGAGCTGCGACTGGAAAGCGACGCTGAACTGGTACGCATAGTCACCGTGCACAAGTCCAAGGGCCTGGAATACCCGGTCGTGTTTCTGCCGTTCCTCTGGGACGCCAGGGACTCCAAGGCGAGCGGCAAGAACCCGGCGGTGCTGGCACATGATGCGAATTTCGAACCGGTACTCGATCTGGGATCGCCGGAACTGGACGACCGGCGGGACGCCGCCGCCAAGGAAGACCGCGCAGAGCAGGTGCGCCTGGCCTACGTTGCGCTCACCCGTGCCGCACGTGCCTGTTACCTGCTGTGCACGGCGGCCAACCAGTCCGAACGCAGTGCGTTGGCCGGACTGCTTGGTGCCGAAAATCCGCTGGACCTGGAGGATGCGCTGAAGCATTGGTGCACCCGGGCGCCTGCAGGCGCCATGCATTTTCGAGAGCCGCAACGGGCGAAGCGCGAACTCAAGGCGGCGGGCGAGCGTCCGCATGGCGAAGCGCGTGAGTTTGCGCATACCGGGCGCCTGCACCAGCGGTTCCACATCGCGAGCTACAGCTTGCTCGCCGCCGGCGCGGGCGGCGCCATGGCGGAACGGCCCGACTGGGACGAGGCGGTGCAGTCCGTCCCGGTCGTCGAAAACGCGACCGGCATTCATGCGTTCCCGGCGGGTGCGGCGAGCGGCACGTTCCTGCATGCCCTGCTCGAAAGCATCGAATTCGACGGCGATGCCGAAGAACTCGAATCCGCCGTGAGGCGGCTATGTTCGGACTATGGATTCGACGATTGGGTCGACACGCTCGTGCCGTGGCTGGCAGATCTGCTTGTTACGCTGCTCGACCCGGTGGGCTGCACGCTGGCCGAGATAGTGCGTCCGCACCGCCGCGACGAGATGGAATTCTATTTCCCGGTTGCAGGACTCGAAGCGGACGCACTCGATGCCGCCGTAGCCGGTTTTGCACCGCAGGGGCCGCGGCCGGCGCTCCGCTTCAATGAGGTCGCGGGCCAGATGAAGGGCTACATCGACCTCATCTTCGAGCGCGATGGGGCGTACTGGATCGTCGACTACAAATCCAACCGCCTGGGCAGCGACGTCTCCGCCTACACGCCGGGCGCGTTGGATCACGCGATGGCCGAGCATCGCTACGACTTGCAATACCTTATATATACGGTGGCGCTGCACCGTTACCTCGCCACCCGCATTCCCGATTACGACTACGAGCAGCACTTCGGCGGCGTGATGTATCTCTTTCTGCGCGGAATGGCCCCCGGCGCACAGGCGCCGCACGGCGTTTGGCATACCCGCCCCGACTTCGCCGAGGTACAACGCCTCGATGCCCTCCTCGGAGGCCGAGATGTTTGAAGGGCACTCGACCCGTCGTCCCGGCGATCAATACCTTCGTCATACCGGCGAAGGCCGGTATCCAGTCGAAAGAGGAATTCCGACACCGGGTCGGGATACGAATTTTTGGCCCTCCCGGCGGGATGACTTTTGTTCCGCCAAAAGTCATCAAAAGCACCGTGCCGAGCGTTCGCGGCCGCAAGGCCTGTCGGCCTTGCGGCTCCCCTGCGATGCTCGCCCGCAACGGGCTGGTCGGAACTCGGCCCCGGATCAAGTCCAGGGCAGGCTCTGCGCGATATATCGCTCCGGCCGGGGAACCTCTCTGCCGCCACCGCGTGGCCATCCGGCCCGTCCCTTCGGGTTGCGCCCCGCCTGCCCGCCCTCGGCGTTGCGCCGCTTGCCCGTAGCCGTGCTACGCGCTGCACGGCGCGCCTTGATGGCAGGCAGGCGGGACGGCAACGCGGCTCACACGCTGGCGGCAGAGAGGTTCCTTCATGTCTCCCTATTCCCCCGTTGCGGGCTGCGCTTCTCGGCGTGTCCGACGGCACACAATCAGAGAGTGTGGGAGCGGCGGTCCCCGCCGCAAATGTTTTTTGGATCTCCCTCCAACTCCCCCTTCCTCGCTGTGCGAGCAAAGGGGAGGGCATTTTTGTCTTTGCCGTTTTTGTGCCTTGGCGAGAGGATTAATCCTTCCCCTTTGCCGCCGCAGGCGGGAAGGGGGAGCCGGAGGGGGATCCGATGGAAAAGCATCCCGGCTGGAGCCGGGATCCAAATCCCCTGCCGGATTCAAAATTGCTGTGCCTCTGAAATGACGGAGGCGGAAAACGCCCACTCCTTCTCCCTTCGCAGAGAGGAGAAGGCCGGGATGATGAGGGTGGGTTGACGTGAATGAGCAACTATTCAAACTGCGCGAGGCAGGCGTCATCGACGACCTCGATTACACGTTCGGCGCCTGGGTCGCCGAATGCGACGGCGACGTGACCGGTCTCGCCGCGGCCCTCGTCTCCGCCGAGGTCGGCAAGGGCCATGTCTGCCTAGATCTCGCCACGGCCGGCGAATTGCTGCGTACCCACGACATCGAGCCGCCAACCGATTGGGCGATGATGCTGGCCGGAAGCAAAGCGGTGGCGGTATCCGGCGGGCGTGCGCCGCTGGTGCTCGAAGGCAACGGCCTCTACCTGCATCGCTATTGGCATTACGAAACACGTCTCGCCGAAGCCCTGCTTCGTATGGCGCAGCCGATACCGAATATCGACGATGCCAAATTGGCGAAGCATCTCCACGCGCTTTTTCCCGAACTCGACAATGACGAAGAACTGGACCGACAGGCACTCGCGGTCGTGCTCGGCGTCACGCGGCGGCTGGGCATCATCTCGGGCGGCCCCGGCACCGGAAAGACCACCACCGTACTCAAACTCATCGCCTTGGCGCAGCAGCTCGCCCCGGATCTGACCGTCGCCCTCGCCGCGCCAACCGGCAAGGCGGCGGGTCGACTGGCTGAAGTCATTGCAAGCAGTGACGTGTCCTCCGACGTGCGCGCACGCCTGCCCGACGAGCCGCAAACCCTGCATCGGCTGCTCGGCTACAATCCGGCGTGCCAAACGGTCAGGCATAACGCCGAGAAGCCCCTGCCTTACGATCTGGTCGTAGTCGACGAAGCCTCCATGGTCGACCTTGGCTCGATGGCGCGGTTGGTCGACGCGTTGGCGCCGGAAGCGCGTCTCGTGCTCGTCGGCGACCGCGACCAACTGGCGTCGGTGGAAGCGGGCGCGGTACTCGGCGATATCTGCAGCGTGGCGGACGGCTTTGACCCAGCCGACGCGCAACGCCTGGAAAAATTATTGGGTGCTGCGGTGCCGCACGCGCGAGGCGGCACGTCGCCGATCAGTGCAAGCATCGCGCTTCTCAAGCACAACTACCGTTTCGGCGAAGGCGCCATCGGCCGTTTCGCGGACGCCGTGATCGACGGCGATACGAACGACGCGATGGCCGCAAGCGCGGAAGGCGAACTGGATTGGCGCCCGCTGACCGGCGAACGGCAGCTCACCGAAACGCTCGCCAAGGTTGCCGAGGCCCATTTCCGCCCCGTCCTCGATGCCGGCTCCCCCGAGCAGGCGCTTGAGCGTTTCAACCGTTTCCGTCTGCTGGCCGCCGAACGCCGCGGCGTGTTCGGTGTCGAAGGATTGAACGCCCGGATCGAAAGCCTGCTGGGTGTGCACGCCATCGGTGAGTGGTATCGCGGCCGCCCCGTCCTCATCACCGAAAACGATTATGAACTAGGCCTTTACAACGGCGACTTCGGACTCGCCTGGCCGAGCGATAACGATCGCTTGATGGTCTGGGTCGCTTCAAGCGACGGCGCTCTCCGCGCCGTTAGCCCTGCACGCTTACCGGCACACGAAACCTGCTACGCGATGACCGTGCACAAGGCCCAGGGCTCCGAATTCGACCGCATCGCACTCGTACTGCCGCCCCGCGAAAGCGCAGTCGTCACCCGCGAACTGCTCTACACGGCCGTGACCCGCGCAAGAGAAAACGTCGAAATCTGGGCCACTGAAACCGCTCTGTTCTCAGGTATCCAACGCCGTATCCGACGTGCTTCCGGCCTCGCGGGGAGGCTCTTCACAAGTGGCATTTGAATATCGTCGCCGGACGCGCATTCGGGAACAATTTGGGCTATAGTTCAAATAGGCTGCGGCGCAGAGAAAGGCTCGAGCCGGAGTCTAATGGCTGCCTAGGCTGCCTTGGGCCATCGAATAATAATTTTCCGAAATGAATGCGTTTGATTGCATCTGTTGAGGTGCCAAAGGGGGGATAAATGATGAAGATTTTTATGTCAGGACTCGTGGTTACGGGTTTAACGTTTCTCAGTGCTTTTGTGTTGCCACAAGCGCAAGCTGCTGGTACATTTCCTGATTTTCAAGGACAGAATGAATATATTGTTACGGGTGAAAACGCGACGGGTCTGGTAATAGACACCTTGTATATCCCAAAGGGGAAAACCATCAGGGCGGGGCCGGGGGTAACTCAAATTAGTTGGACTGTTAAGACGATTCGCGTTGAAGAAGATACCACTATCGATCTAAGCGCTGAGCAAGCAGTACCTCGGAAAGCAGCGGATGGCGGAGCGGCACCGCATCAAGTTGGTTATTGTAAACACGGGCTGGATGGGCATCCGGGTCACGATGGCACGCCGGGAAAGCCGGGTGTTGCATTGACTATAAATGGCATTCATCGACTTGATATTCAGGGGTCTTTGTGGATCCGTACTGATGGCGGACCCGGTGGTGCCGGGGGCAATGGTGGCCCAGGAGGGCTTGGCGGAGGTCACTATTCTCATTGGCCAAATAGTTCATGTGGAGCAGGCCAAGGGGGTGCTGGAGGCCGTGCGGGAAAGGCGGGACCGGGAGGGGCGACCTCTCAGGTAGTTTTCCTTAAGGCGAAGGACGGGACGCCCTACGGCCTCCCCAACGGTGTTGCTCCGGCCTGCGGTCGCTCGACTCGTCCGAGTGCGGCGACGGGGAAAACAGGCGTAATCGCGATATACGGCGGCAAGGGCTGCGATGGCGCTGCCGGTCACCCGGGTCCGGCTGGCAACCACGGCTAGGTTGGTGCCGTGCGACAGGGTCTTAGGCAAAAAGCAAGACCCGACCCTGGGATTTAGGCGTTCAAGCGGACGCGCGTACCGCGCGCCGCTTATCTCAAGCGTTATATTACAGAAGGAAATTAATCATGACTATTATGAGATTATGGCATGGAGAAGTTGAAATTGAGAAAGCTGATGAATATGAAAAATTTATGATCGATAGGGCTGCTCCAGATTATAGTTCTGTTGAAGGTCTTATTAAATTATATTTTCAACGTAAAGATGAAGAAAAGAAAGCCCATTTCCTTTTGGTTACCCTTTGGGATTCGATTTATTCTGTGAAAAAATTTGCAGGCGATAATCCTGAAATAGCCAAATATTATCCCGAAGATGAGGGCTTTCTATTGGAAAAAGAAAAGCATGTGTCAATATATAATGTTTTCTACGAAATGTAATATAACAATGCAAATCAACTCGGACTAGTAAAAGCCGCGCCGCTTCGCTCTGCATCTTTTGCCAGCCGGTTATTTGCGGCGTTAGGCGTCCAAGTTAAAGGCCTATGCAGAACGTAGAGCTTCTTGAAACGCTGGGAATTTCGCCTTCATTGGTCGCTGCACGTGCCCTGCAGCCTTGCGCAGAAGCTGTGCATCTCGCGGTCGCTGAAATTGGCCATGACGGCACGGAACACCGGCTTACGCCTGAGGCTGCATCAGCATGGGGCCGCATGAAACAGGCGGCTCAAGCTGAGGACATTTCAATCTTTATCGTATCGGGCTTTCGAGGGGTAGATCGGCAGATTAAGATAATTCGACGCAAGCTGGAATCTGGACAGAAAATTGAAGACATCCTACGTGTGTCCGCACCTCCCGGTTTCAGCGAGCATCACACCGGCCGCGCAGTTGATGTCGGCACCGTGGGCAGCCCACCGCTCTCGGTTCAATTCGATCAGACGCGGGCCTTTGCTTGGCTTAGCCAGTACGCTGAAACATTCGGGTTTAAACTGTCTTATCCGGATGGCAACGCGGAGGGATACCAATATGAGCCTTGGCATTGGTGTTACGCCGCCCAACCAGACGCTCCAGCCGACTGACCAACTGCTGCGCAGTCGGCCGGCGGCTGAGCTTTGGCGTTGGATCCCATGAATCTTTGTCCTGTATGCGGCGCGCCGCTCGAAGACCCTACAGAAGCTTGTCCGTTTGGTGTTCCCGAGGAAGCGGCACCGTGGAAAGGCGATTACGAAGCCATGGCACGCGGTCAAATGACGCATGAGGAACATCAGGTGGTTGTCGCCCGCTGGGCCGTCCACAATCAGAGCTCGCAGAGCGAGAAGGCACTTCAGAAGATGCGTTCTGTTGCTAGGAGCAATCAGGGGCGAGTCGTCAATCTGTTCAAGCTCGGACAGGGTTAAAGTGTCGAGTGTATGCGCGGCGAAACCCAACAAGATGCTCCGTCGGACCGCCCAACTGCTGCGCAGTCGGGCTAGCTCAGACCACGGTTTCTAGTCGCGGACGGCATGATTTTCTTGTCTACGCCTATGCTTGCAGGGCAATTGGAAACCGCGTAGCTTAACCCTTGATAAGAAAACTTTTGCGGGGTAAAATTTCCTTAGAAGAGGGTTGGAGGCTGTTTAGCAAACTAAACTTGCCTTAAAGCGTGTTTAAAGGCCGTTTAAACAGCCTTTAAGGAATTTTGTTAGCGGAGTTGAAATGCGGCGCCAGACGGGAGATTACGTAAAGGCCAGCCTGACGGGTGTGGAGTACCGAGCTTTCGTCCCGAGTCCGTTGCCGCCCAGTCCGCCATTGCATTGGGACTCCGGACTGTTGGCGTTGAGAGACCGGGCCAACCGCGCCCTTGGACGTCTGGATGATATCTCGCTTGTCCTGCCGGACAAGCAGCTTTTTCTCTACCAGTATGTACGCAAGGAAGCGGTGCTTTCATCCCAAATCGAGGGCACGCAGTCCTCGCTGTCCGACCTATTGCTTTTTGAGCTGGAGGAAGCGCCAGGCGTTCCTATTAACGATGTCCGCGAGGTCTCCAACTATGTCTCCGCACTGGACTACGGGTTGAAAAGTGTCCGAAGTGGACGATTGCCGCTATCGCTAAGGCTGTTGCGAGAGATGCACGAAATTCTCATGCGGGGCGCGCGAGGTGCCGATAAGGCGCCCGGGGAATTTCGCAAGGGTC
>Ga0307440_1001824_pt1 | contig 10229 bp, 10 predicted proteins | sample SalMarWE160410MG_FD_202150 | JGI IMG/M metagenome (GOLD analysis project Ga0307440, IMG submission 202150) | Salt marsh sediment microbial communities from the Plum Island Ecosystem LTER, Massachusetts, United States - WE1604-10 | ecosystem: Environmental > Aquatic > Marine > Intertidal zone >... | reverse complement strand
AAAAACATTACTATTGATGTGAATCAAAACAACCGAACAAGGCAAAATGCAACCAATGCATTTACGATCAAATTCGATGGAAGGGATCCGCAAAAGGTCACGGACGTTACCAATGCCCTGGCATCCAATTTCATATCGGAAAACCTCAGTATCCGGGAGAACCAGGCTGCCGGGACTTCGAACTTCCTGACTGATGAAATGCAAACAATGAAACAGAGGCTCGCCGACAAGGAAGAGGCCTTGAAAAAATACCGGGAAAAATACATGGGAGGTCTTCCGGAGCAGCTCCAGACCAACCTGGCTATTCTTACAAGGCTCCAGGGACAGCTTGACCAGTACGCGGAGAATCTGAGAGACGCGGAAAACAGAAAAATTGCCGTCCAGAAGCAGTTGGGGGACGTCTCGAATCCTCCTGCCGTTGCGGGACAACAAGGCTTGACGGAGCAGGCAGCGGGCCCTGATCAATTGACCAATCTCAGGAATCAGCTCGCATCTCTGGAGGCCCGCTATACACCGAACCACCCGGATATTATTCGGCTTAAGGAAACCATCGCGAAGCTCGAGGCGCAACAGAAAGCGGAACCATCAGAATCTTCACCACGCCGTGTATCCCTTGAGACTCAACGACTGATGCAGACTTTGAGGCGCCAGGTCATTGACGTGGAACTTGAAATCAAAGGGCTGAAAAATCAAATCGCCGAAACTCAATCCCAGGTCAGGTTGTACCAGAAAAGGGTGGAGGATACACCCAAGAGAGAGCAGGAGCTCTTGAGCCTGAACAGGGACTATGAGAATATAAAAAGTCTGTACAATTCTCTTCTGAACAAGCAACTTGAGGCAGGGATAGCTGTCAGCATGGAGAAGAAGCAGAAGGGCGAACAATTCCGGGTAATCGATCCTGCCCAGCTTCCCCAACGTCCTACGAAACCGGATATGAGGAAGATCCTCCTGATGACACTTGTCATAGGCCTCGGCCTCGGAGGAGGTCTGGCCTACATGGTTGAGATGTTGGACACCTCCTACAAGAGCCCGGACGAGGTGGAAAAGGAACTGGAACTGCCGATCCTCGTGAGTATGCCGATCAGGTACACTGAAAAAGAACTCCGGCGAATGAAAATGAGGCGTATTCTTGCCTATGTGTCCGTAAGTGTGGGGTTTGTCGCAGCGGCGGTCGTCATCGTCATCGCCGCCAAAGGCGTTGATAAAACCCTTGAGTTCCTTAACGGAATCATCGGCAGGATATAGGCCCTTGGAATCACCACAGAGCCACAGAGTTCACAGAGAAAGCCCCTTTTTCAGTTTGTCGGGAGATGCCGACAAACTGAAAGAATCTCAATTGCAGGAAATTGAGGTGCTAGCGAGGTCTGCACCTAAGTGCTGAAATCGTCCACATCGTCATCGAGTAAGAATGGAGCTATTTTTCTCCGATCGGCATCTCCCGATCGGAGAAAAGTGCAGTTCTCTGTGCACTCCGTGCCTCTGTGGTGAAAAAGAGTGGAAGAGATGAATACATTGACTGGGAAGATCATTGGAGCGGCAATAGAAGTGCATAAAGCCCTCGGCCCCGGGTTGCTTGAGAGCACGTACGAGGAATGCCTTTGCCATGAACTCTCCTTGATCAAGATTCCTTTTGAGAGACAGAAAGAAGTTCCTGTAAGATATAAAGGTGTTCGATTGGATTGTGGTATAGGATAGGCATTTTGGTGGCTGGTCGATTGATACTTGAACTCAAAGCATGTGAGCGCCTGGAGCCAATTCACGAAGCGCAGCTTTTGACCTATCTTAAGTTAACAGGCCTTACACACGGTTTGCTAATAAACTTCAATACGCCCTTGTTAAAGGATGGAATTAAGAGGATAGTCAATTGATTCCAATAATGGTTTCAGAAAATCGGAAAGCAGGATAGAGGCAAATATGGAGCTGTTTTTGACCGATCGGTATCTCCCGATCGAATAAAAGAGAAGTTCTCTGTGCACTCCGTGCCTCTGTGGTGAAACAATAAGATCGTGTATACATCATTTTATAATCTAAAAGAAAAGCCTTTCAACTTGACGCCATCTCCCCGTTATCTCTACCTGGGAGATGTGCACAAGGAGGCCTTGGCTCTCCTGACCTACGGGGTGGTTGAACGAAAGGGCTTTATCCTCCTCACGGGAGAGGTGGGAACGGGCAAGACCACCATGGTCCAGGCCCTCCTATCCAATCTTGAACAGAACGTTCACTATGTCTATCTGTCCAATCCTGTGCTTTCGCAGAGTGAATTCATGGATTATCTGGCCTTTTCCGCTTTTAAGAAAAAGGTGCATTTCAAATCCAAGACCGAATTCCTTGTGGAATTTGAGGCCTTTCTGAAGGGGTGCCTCCAGCACCAGGAGAATTTTATCCTTCTCATCGATGAAGCACACACGCTTTCTTTTGACCTGCTTGAGGAAATCCGGCTTCTATCCAACATGGAAACCGCCGACGAAAAACTTGTTAATATCTTCCTGGTCGGGCAACCCGAGCTAAACGAGAAATTGAGTCAACCTCAGTGCCGGGCTTTGCTGCAACGGATCAGCGTTCGGTACCACATCAAGCCCCTGAGCCTCCAAGAGACCAGGGATTATATCCGGAACAGGCTTAAGATTGCAGGGGCTAGGAACGGGCAGAGGGTTTTCCCGGGCAGCACAATAAAGTCGGTCCATCAATATTCCGAGGGCTTTCCGAGAATGATTAACATCCTGTGCGACAATGCCCTGCTCCTCGGTTATTCAAGAGAGAAACGCACCATCACCCCGGGCATGATAAAAGAGTGTCACCAGGACCTGAAGCTTGAGACTTCCGGCCCGAAGGAACAAAGGACTGAGCCGAAGAAAAAGGTGAAGGGTGAGCGTGGCCGGTCAGAGTGGATGGATTTTGCAAAATGGATTCTTCTTCTGATTCTGGCGTTTCTGGTGGGTATGTTCCTCACGGGCAAGGGCGTTGATGTGTATCACAGTCTCTTCTCAGGAGCACCGGGATCAAATGTGATCACGACATCGAAACAGGTACCCGGGCAGGCAGAAAGAATAGTCGCGCCCGAAAAAGAAAAAAGCCCTCAAGAATCGCCTGCGGGTGTCGATGAACAAGAGGGCAGACAGCGGGCCCCTGGAGTCGGGAGTGTATCCGGCGAAGGTGAAGCGGAGACGGTTCCTCCAGTGAAAGAGGTGGGGGTCCCGGGCAAGGAGACCACAAGCACGCGCGTGGCCGGGGAAGTGCCCCCGGTGAAGGCCGTCATCGTCAAAGAGGGCGATACCATAACCGGGCTGGCAAGTGAAATATACGGTTTTGTAAATGATCGGCTCGTTGAAAGAATAAGGAAGAGCAACCCGGATATCGCGGACATCAACCGGATAAGTGTGGGGCAGAAGATTGTGTTTCCTTCCCTCAAGGGTGCAAACGAGGCTCCGATCTACACGGTCTATCTCGCCTCCTTCACACCAATTGAAAGGGCGAGGAATCTGTTTCAGAAATTGTCGGATAAGGGCTATGAGGCCTACATCCTTCCGTTTCATGATCCGGAAAAGGGGAACCTGTATCGGGTGACTGTGGGAAACTTCAATGACCGTGCCACGGCCGAGGCCTACGCGGCGAAGATCCTGAAGGAGGGGGTTTCGGATTACGCGAAACCCATTCAGGTGGAATTGAGATAGACTGATCGCGCCAGGCAGGAGGACCGGGCGCCTGGGATGACCTTGAGGATGAAAGACAGAAAGGCCTCTCAGCACGCCATTCGAAAGCTGGCGTGAGACAAAAGAAAAAAAGCAACAAAACTATCTCACACAGTGGCACAGAGAATGCATAGTCCAAGAACCAAAGAACAAAAAGTTTTTCTCTGGTATCTCTGTGTCTCTAGCGAAGCGGGCGTGAGGCGAAAAGGAAAAAGCATGGGCAAAATAGCTGAAGCACTGGAAAAACACAACAAAGAGAGGGTCATCCAAACTGAGGAATTGCTGTTTCGGGAGCCGAAAGAGTCTCCGCCACAGGTGTCATCCAGGGAAATTCCCCGGGACCTGATTCCCGAGATCGCCTATGACCCAAAGCTCGTGACGCTTTCCGCGCCTGATTCGGTGGATGCCGAAAATTTCAAGGTCTTGCGTGCTCAAATCCTGTTTCCAAAAGAAGGCCCCGCTCCGAAAACCATCATGGTTACAAGCACGTTCCCGGGGGAGGGAAAAAGCTTCACCTCCGCCAATCTGGCAATCAGTATTGCGCTGGGAATCAACGAACATGTCTTGCTGGTGGACTGCGACTTAAGGCGCCCGAGCCTCCACAAGGCCTTGGGCTATGGCCCGTGTCTGGGCCTGTGCGAGTACCTGATGGGGAAAGAGAGCTTGGAAGACCTCATCATGAGAACCAAAATCCCTAAACTGTCGCTCCTCCCCGCCGGGCCCATCCCCTCGAACCCATCGGAACTTCTTTCTTCGAAGATGATGCGGAGTTTCCTGGAAGAGGTGAGGAACCGCTATGATGACCGGTATATCATTATTGACGCCACTCCCAGCCAGGTGACGTCGGAGACCAACGTACTGGCACAATATGTGGATGGGATCATCTTCGTGGTCATGTCGGAGAAGTCTCCCAGGGATACCGTCAAGAGGAGTGTCGAAAACCTCGGAAAGAAAAAGATACTGGGAGTCGTATTCAACGGGTACAACCAAAGCTACAAAGGCTATCAGAGGTATTACAAGAAGTACTATGATTAAAATGACAAAATCCAAAGTTCAAATGTCAAATGAAATCCAAAAGGACAAATGTCCAAATTGACAGATAAAGCCTTCACGCTTTATCGGAAATAGTTATAAATAAATCGGAAAATCAACTGGTTATGTCATTTTTGGTTGTGTAAGCCAAGGGGCGGAGCTGTATCTGCTGATAAGTCTTTCGGCCTCCCAGCCTCCCGGCTTTCCAGCTGTTTCGCCTCAAGCGAAGCGCTCCTCAAGGGCGAAGCCTGCTCCTAACGCCTAGAGCAGGCACAGGCTCAGCCTAGCGCAGCCGAAGGCTCAACCCAAGGGACCCAAATTTTGGAACTAGACTATCGAACTTTTTTTCAAGAGCTTAACCATAAAGAGATTGATTACTTGATCGTAGGGGGATTGGCAGTCAACCTCCATGGTATCCCCCGGATGACCTACGATATCGATTTGATGATTCATCTTGACGCTGGGAACATAACCAGACTGATTGGAAAACTGAAAAGCTGGGGCTATGCCTCACGGGCGCCGGTTCAACCGGAGAAATTGGCTGATGAACAAGTAAGACAGCTCTGGATACACGAAAAAAATATGCGGGCATTCAGTTTCTATAGTGACACCGAGCCGTTGAGCGAGATTGACCTGGTAATAGACTCTCCGATTGAATACGGTGAATTGAAGAGAAGGGCGATTGTATTTGATCTGCAGGGAGTAAAAGTGCCGGTCATTTCCATAGCTGATCTGATTGAACTGAAGCTCAGAGCCGGCAGGAAACAGGACCTCTCGGATGTCGAGAATCTCAATAAGATCTTGGAGGGATAATGGTCAATCGAGGAGAAGGCTTCAGTTATTCAGTGAGTCCGGATCAGATAGACCGCTATAAGGTATGGCCGATAGAACGAAGACTCAAGTGGCTCTTTTACGGCAACAAACTGAGAAAGTACCTGCCTTCCAAGACCATTGAAATCCAGGAAGCATTTCGACAAGGGAAACCCTTGCCTCAAGCGAAGCGACCCTCAAAGGCGCAGCCCGGTCCTAACACCTAACACAGCCGAAGGCCCGACCCAATAGACCCAAGCAACCCAACAAACCCAACAGAATGATTAAAGACAAAACACTGCCGAAAGACATTGATTCGCATTTGCCACTGGCCTTTGCTTATCTGGAAAAGAGAGCCGATGTCGTTTTCGCATACCTTTTCGGAGGATTGGCAAAAGGAAGACCGTTGCCTTTGAGTGACGTCGATATTGCCGTATACTTTGCCGAAAACGTGAATCCGGTCACAAATAAGATGGAGATTCTTGGCGATTTAACAGCCATACTTCAGACTGACGAGATTGACCTGGTGGTGTTAAACACTGCTTCTCTGCCTCTTAAGATGCGGATACTGCAAAAGAAGAAAACCATTGTGGACAGAGACCCATTTGCGAGACACCGTTATGAGTCCTTGACCATGAGATCATATTTTGATTTCGCAAAAATAGAAATGGATATCCTTGAAAGGAGATTTCTTCATGTTTGACGAAGTTTTGCTCCTGAGGAAGATATCCGAAGTCGAGGAATACCTGGGGCAAGTTAGCGAATATAAGGACATTCATCTGGCGGATTATCAAAACGATTGGAAGATTCAGAGGATTGTTGAGAGGACGCTTCAGATGATGATCGAAACATGCGTTGACATTGCGGGCCACATAATCTCAGACAAAAACTACAGGATACCGGCTAGTTATGCGGATACCTTCAAGGTCATAAAGGAAAATGGTCTTTTGAGTAAGCAGCTCTGCGAACATATGGAAAAAATGGTCAAGTTCAGAAATTTGATCGTACACCAATACGACAGGGTGGACGCGGAGATCGTGGTGGGAATTCTGAAGAAGGATTTGGAGGATTTTTTATCCTATAAGAAGGCCATTATTGACTTCATAAAAAAAGAGAGGTCCACTGTGCTATGACATATGCATTGTAAGCTTTTCGGCCACCCAGTTGTTTGGCTGCCCCGCTGCCCCGCTGCCTCGCTGCCAAGCCGCCAAGCTGCCCAGCTGTTTAGCGTCCTAACTTCCCAGCTTCCAGGCTTCCCAGCCTCCTAGCTTTTGTAACCCAACAGACGTAACGAACCAACAAACCTTTCAAGATACGTGGACAGGCATCCGATGATAAAAGCACCCATACACGGTGATCCAAACAATAAACACAACCCCCCCTTATTATACCGATTACGGACCATACCACCATGTAACCCAAAGGGCGGAGCTGTCTGCGACGGGGCATCCTAGCGTCCGAGCTTCCTGGCCTTCTAGCCGCCGCAGGCATCGCGAAGCGGCCCTCAAGGGCGGAGCTCGCTCCTAACGCCTAACGCAGCCGAAAGCTCAACTTTCCAGCCGTCAAGCCTAAAGGAACATGGATGAAACGGACCCAGCTGATTAAGCATCTCAAAAAGCATGGAGTTTTATTGCTCCGAGAAGGAAGCAGACATAGTATATATGAAAAGGGTCAACAAAGGTCCCAAATTCCGCGGCACAATGAAATTGTTGATGAGCTTGCACGCAAGATATGCAAGGATCTCGGTATCCCATTCATGAGGTAACGGTTATGAAATATAGAGCGATAATAAAAAAAGTAAATGATTGGTGGATTGGATGGTTAGTGGATCTTCCTGGTGTTAACGCACAGGAAAAGACAAAAGCGAGGCTTATCGAATCGTTGAGGATTGGCGCTGAGGAAATGTTAGCGGTAGAAGTTCCCTTTGAATCTGAAGCGCTCATGACAACAATTAATGTCCCTGATCCACAGTGGGCTGACACCTCAAATGGTTAACACCACGTGTCTAGCCGCCGCGCTGCCCAGCTGCTCAGCTTTCTAGCTGCCCAGCTTCCCAGCAGCTGTACCCCAATGAACCCAACAAACCGTTTATAATGAAGACAACATTCTCGGATACCCCTTCAAAAATAGAAAACTTTCAGATTTTTTTACTCCGAAATTCCCCGGTAGCGAGACGGTTATCTAAAGTTCGCTCTCTGAGCCAAACTGCTATACAACTCTCTCGGAGGGCAATCGCGCGAGCAAATCCTGAGCTGACTGATGATGAACTGAAATGTCGGACAGTTGAATATTTTTATGGCAAATCATTGGCCAGAAAGCTTCAAGAGTATTTGGCCGAGAGTAAGAAATGAAAAAACCGGATATTCTAGCCGCGCTGGAGCCTTTGGTTGAAGTACTTGAAAAGATGGTTATCCCCTATTACATAGGCGGCTCTCTTTGTAGTTCTGCCTTTGGCATTGCCCGCGCGACTCTTGATATCGACCTGGTATCTGATCTCAGAATGGAGCATGCCTCAATCCTGAAAGAGAAGCTCGAAAAGGAATATTATGTTGATGAAGAGATGATCAAGGGCGCTATATCAAGACATTCCTCTTTCAATATTATCCATCTTGAAACGATGCTCAAAATAGATCTGTTTGTCCCTGAGAATACTTCATATGATAAAGAGATTTTCAAACGTATTAAAAAGGACACCCTTGAAGAGGAAGAAGGCGCTAAGGAATTTTATTTTGCTTCTCCCGAAGATATTGTCTTGAAAAAGCTTGCGTGGTTTCGGAGAGGGGGAAGTGTCTCTGATAAACAGTGGGCTGATGTGATGGGTATTCTTAAGGTACAAGGAAAGGCACTTGATGTGCCTTACCTGAGGCGCTGGGCATCCGGACTGGGCCTTTCAAAACTACTCGAAAAGGTAATAAACGAGACCAATCCCGGGCCGCAATGACGTTAGAATGTCAAGGATCGTTTGGGCTTCTCCTTTTCGCCCCGCTATCCTTTAACCTCGCCGCAGGCATCGCCTCAAGCAAAGCGGTCCTCAAGGGCGAAGCCCGCTCCTAATGCCTATCGCAGCCGCAGGCTCAACCTTTGGCCCTTCAGTTGTGAGCTGTTATACTGTCTAGCCGCCCAGCTTCCTAGCTGCCCAGCAGCCGAAGGCTCAACTCAAGCAACCCAAACTACTCCATCGGAGGCCCCGACATATGAACGTTCCATTTCTTGATCTGAAAGTGCAATACAAGTCGATACAGGATGAGGTTCTGCCCATGGTGACCGAGGCAATGGCCAACGCGGCTTTTATCGGCGGCCCGCAGGTGAGCGGCTTTGAGCAGGAATTTGCCGAATTCTGCGAGAGCAAGTACTGCGTAGGCGTAAACTCAGGGACTGATGCTCTCCGCTTCGCGCTCATGGCTGCAGGCGTCGGTGCAGGGGATGAGGTCATCACGGTACCAAATACCTTCATCGCCACGACCGAAGCCGTTTCCCAGGTAGGTGCGAGACCGGTGTTTGTGGATATCCGCCCGGACACCTGCAATATGGACCCCGACAGGCTTGAAGACTATCTAAGGAAACGCCTTGCGCCTGAAGCCTCAAGCCTCACGCCACGGCCGAAGGCTGTGATTCCCGTCCATCTCTACGGACAGCCTGCTGACATGGACGCCGTACTTGAGATAGCCCGGAAATACGATCTTGTAGCGATCGAAGATGCATGTCAGGCCCATGGCGCTCTTTACAAAGGCAAGAAAGCCGGATCACTCGGCGCGACCGGATGCTTCAGCTTTTACCCGGGGAAAAACCTCGGGGCCTACGGCGAGGGGGGTGCTGTGGTCACGCAGGATGAGAAGATCGCCCAAAAGATCCGCATGATCAGGGATCACGGACAGGCCAGAAAATATTTCCACGACATGGAGGGCTACAACGGTCGCCTGGACGCCATCCAGGCCGGCGTGCTCCGTATTAAGCTCAAAAGGCTCAATGACTGGAACTCGGCGCGGCGGAAAAATGCGGCCTACTACAATGAACTCCTCACCGGCCTTCCCGGCGTGATCGTGCCCATCGAAGCAGCCTTTGCAGACTCCGTCTACCATCTCTACGTGATACAGGTGGATGACCGTGACGGCCTCCAGAAGTTCTTGGGAGAAAAGGGTGTGGCAACCGGCCTTCACTATCCGCTTCCCTTGCATCTGCAGAAGGCTTACGAACATCTAGGATACAGAGACGGAGATTTTCCGGTAACAGAAAAAGTTGCGAGGAATCTTTTGTCTCTGCCCATGTTCCCGGAACTCTCCCGGGATCAGATCGAGTACGTGGCCGATTGCATAAAGGAATGGATAAATGGTTAAGCGGCTAGAAGGCAGAAAGCTGTACAGCTAGTGAGCAGGTCAGCCGGCATCCTTGAGCTTTTGCCTAAAGCGAAGCGCTCCTCAAGGGCGAAGCCCGCTCCTAATGCCTGACGTTGCCGAAGGCAATGCTTCCCAGCATGCCAGCTTCCTAGCTTTCCAGCATTTGAAAGGAGACAATCCATGATCAAGATAGGACTTATCGGATACGGCTATTGGGGCCCGAACCTGGCCAGAAATTTCCAAAACAACCCGCACTTCCATCTCGGAGCAATCTGCGATTTCGCTCCTGATCGTCTGGAGACCGCCGGCAGACTCTATCCCGGGGTGAATCTTCTGAAGGAAATTGGCGACCTGATCGACAACC
>Ga0307440_1001823_pt1 | contig 10229 bp, 10 predicted proteins | sample SalMarWE160410MG_FD_202150 | JGI IMG/M metagenome (GOLD analysis project Ga0307440, IMG submission 202150) | Salt marsh sediment microbial communities from the Plum Island Ecosystem LTER, Massachusetts, United States - WE1604-10 | ecosystem: Environmental > Aquatic > Marine > Intertidal zone >... | reverse complement strand
TACCCGGCCGCCCGATCGGCGATGCGCGGGTTGCGCATCTGCTTGGCGGTGGGCACGCTGATCGCCCAGCCGTTGTTCTCCACCAGCAGCACCAGCGGGGCCGAGAACACGGCGGCGAAGTTCAGGGCCTCGTGGAAGTCGCCCTCGCTGGTGCCGCCGTCGCCGATGGTCGTGAGCGCCACCCAATCCGCGTCCTGGTACCGCCCCGCCGACGCCACCCCCACGGCGTGCAGGAGCTGCGTGGCGATCGGGATGTAGAACGGCAGGATGCGCAGGTCGTCGGGGTAGCGCCAGCCGGCCGGCGTGGCGCGCCAGTAGAGGATGGCCTGGCTCATGGGCAAGCCATGGGTCAGGGCCGCTCCGGTGTCCCGGTAGCTCGGCACCAGCCAGTCGTCGGCCGCCAGCGCCAGGGCCGCCCCGACCTGGGCGGCCTCCTGGCCGCGGTAGGGAGGGTAGACGCCGAGTCGGCCCTGGCGCTGCAGCGTCATGGCCCGCTCATCGAAGACGCGGGCCCGGACCATGGCGCGGTAGCCGCGAACCAGCTCGTCCACCGAGAACGGGAGCCGGTCGGCTCTGCCGCCGTCTTCCGCGATGAAGCGCAACGGTTCCATAGTCATCTCCTGGTGCCGCCGTGGGGAGCCGGTCCTCCACAGGGATGGGTCTCGCCGGTAGGCTAACCCACGAGCGCCGCGCGCTCCGCTATCGCGAGCTCAAGTCGGTCAGGCGCGCCGTTCGCAGCTTCGCCGCTTGTCGAACGAACGCTCGTTCGCCTATACTCCGCGGGTGACCCGACGGCAGGAGATCCTGCAGACCGCCGGCGACCTCTTCCAGCGCAACGGCTATCACGCCACCAGTATGCGCGAGATCGCCCGGAACGTGCAGCTCCAGGGCAGCAGCCTCTACGCCCACATCCAGTCCAAAGAGGAGCTGCTCCGGAACATCGTCGACGAGGCCGCCGAGACCTTCCTGGCCGCGGCGCGCCAGGTGGATGGGTCGCTCCCGCCGCCGGAGCGACTGCGCGGCCTGGTGCGCGCGCATCTGGGCGTCATCCGCGACCGGCTTCCGCACGCCACCGTGTTCTTCCACGAGTGGGCGCACCTTCCCCCCGACCTGCAGCGGGAATTGATCGAGCGTCGCGACGCCTACCAGGCGATCTTCCGCGGCACCGTGGAGGACGGCGCGCGCGACGGCAGCTTCGTGGTCGAGGACGCGCCGCTGGCGACCCTGTTCGTGCTGTCGTCGTTGAACTGGACCTACCAGTGGCTCGACCCATACGGCCGGTTGTCGCTCGACGCCCTTGCCGAGCGCTACGCGTCCCTGCTCTTGGGCGCGCTCGGCGCGGATCCAACGGACGGGAGGGGACGACCGTGAGCCAACGGGCTCCCGCCCCCGACGATCGGCAGCGACTCGAGGCGTTCGAGGCCCGGATCGCCCGTGGCGAGAAGATCGAGCCGGGCGACTGGATGCCGGAGGCCTACCGCCGACAGCTCGTGAGGATGATCGGCCAACACGCCCATAGCGAAGTGGTCGGCATGCTACCCGAGGGCTTCTGGATCACGCGGGCCCCGAGCCTGCGGCGCAAGCTCATCCTCATCGCCAAGGTGCAGGACGAGGCCGGCCACGGTCAGTACCTCTACCACGCCGCCGAGACCCTGGGCGCCTCCCGCGACGAGCTGCTCGACGCCCTGCTGGCGGGTCGCGCGAAGTACTCCAGTGTCTTCAACTACCCCACCCTGAGCTGGGCCGACGTCGGCATGATCGGCTGGCTGGTGGACGGCGCGGCCATCCGCAACCAGCTCATGCTGGCACAGTGCTCCTACGGCCCGTACTCGCGCGCGATGGTGCGCATCTGCGCCGAGGAGACGTTCCATCACAAGCAGGGCAAGGAGATGGTGCTGACCTACGCACGGGGTAGCGCCCGGCAGCGGGCCATGACGCAGGACGCGCTGGACCGCTGGTGGTGGCCGTCGCTGATGATGCTGGGCCCGCACGACGGAGACTCACCGAACACGCCACAGCTCGCCCGTTGGGGGATCAAGACCAAGACCAACGACCAGGTACGGCAGGAGTTCGTCGACGAGCACGCTCCGGAGCTGATGGAAGCGGGCCTCGCCCTCCCCGACCCCGAGCTGGCGTTCGACGCGTCGAGCGGTCACTGGCTGCACGGCCCCATCGACTGGGACGAGTTCTGGAGCGTCGTGAAGGGGCACGGGCCGCTCAACGCCGAACGCCTCGCCGCCCGCCGGAAGGCCCACGAGGACGGCGCCTGGGTGCGCGAGGCCATGGCCGCCCACAGCGCCCGCACGCAGGGGGCCCCCTGATGGCCGGCCGCGCCCCCCGCGACGGCCAGGGCCCGCGCTGGGAGGTCTTCAAGCAGGACGCCTCCGACAAACCTCACCAGGCCGTCGGTTCGGTACACGCCGCCGACCCCGAGCACGCGCTGCTGATGGCCCGCAGCGTCCACGCCCGCCGCCCCGCTGCCGTCAGCCTGTGGGTGGCGCCGGCCGACGCCGTCTTCGCCGTGACGGAGGAGGAGCTTCACGCCACTGCACCCTGGACGGTCGAGGAGGGTGGCTCGAGCCGCCGCTTCCTGGTGTTCCGCAAGACCAGCCACCGACGCGCCATGACGTTCGTCGATCACGTCGGCGTGGTGGATGCGCCGGGTCCGCGCGCGGCCGTCGCGGCGGCGGTCGACGCCTTCCCCGAACCACCGGCCCTGACCTGGTGGGTGGTGCCGGCCGACGACGTGGTCGCCAGCCCCGAAGACGAAGCGGACGCCTGGTTCGCCCCGGCACGCGACAAGACCTACAAGCAACAATCGGCCTACGGGCTGCTGGCGCCCGGCAAGCACAAGCGCGCGGGGGGCAGCTCGTGAGCGGCCCCCACGACCTCGATCCGGCCTTGCGCGGGGCGCTGATCGCGCGCCTGACGGCCATGGCCGACGACGAGTTGATCCTCGGCCATCGCGACTCGGAGTGGACCGGCCACGCACCGCTGCTCGAGGAGGACATCGCGCTGGCCAACATCGCGCAGGACGAGATCGGGCATGCGTTGCTGTGGTTGGAGGTGCGGACCGGGCTCGACGGCAGCGACCCCGACGCGCTGGCCTTCTTCCGCGAGGCGGGCGACTTTCGCAACGTCCGCCTGGTCGAGCTGCCCAGGGGCGATTGGGCCTTCACGATGCTGCGCCAGTTCCTGTTCGACGCCTTCGAGACGGAGCTGCTCGAGCGCCTGGCGCGCTCGAGCTACGCCCCGCTGGCCGAGGCCGCCGCCAAGGCCGCCAAGGAGGAGATCTTCCATCTGCGCCACAGCGGCCTGTGGCTGGAGCGGCTGGCGCACGGCACCGAGGAGTCGCGCCGCCGGCTGGAGGCCGCCCTGGAGCAGCTCTGGCCCTACCTGCCGCAGCTCTGGCAGGCGCAGGCGGGCGACGCCGCGCTGGCGGAGGCGGGGGTGGTCCCCGAACCGACCGGGCTCGAGGAGGCGGCGCGCGGGCGCGTCCTGGCCGCGCTGGCGCGCGTGGGGGTGGCGTCGCCCGCCGAGGTCGCGCCGAACCCGGGCGGCCGCGAGCGCCACGGCGAGGCACTGGTCGCGCTGCTGATCGACATGCAGTCCGTCGCCCGCGCCGACCCGGGCGTCGACGCCTGGTAGCGGCGCCGCTGACATCCGACGTGGCCAGCACGGGCACGTGAGAGGAGGAACCGGCATGGACCCGGGCCCCAAGCCCGTCGACACGAGCGCGTCCCCGACGCCCGAGGCGGTGTGGGCCGCCCTGCAGGAGGTGAAGGACCCCGAGATCCCGGTGGTGTCGGTGGTCGAGCTCGGCATGGTGCGCGCCGTGGAGGTGACGGGCACGCACGTGCGGGTCGACATCACCCCGACGTTCGCGGGTTGCCCCGCCTTCCATGCCATCTGCGCGGCCGTGAGCGACCGCATCCGGACGCTCGGCGCCAGCGAGGTCGAGGTGCGGCGGCAGCTCGCGCCCGCCTGGAGCTCGGACGACATGAGCGACGCCGCGCGCACCAAACTCCACGCTTTCGGCATCGCTCCGCCGCGCGCTCACGGCGGCCTCGTGCTGCCGGAGCTCGAGGCGCCGGTCGCATGCCCGCGTTGCGGCAGCTTCGATACCGATCTGCGGGGCGCCTTCGGCAGTGCGCTGTGCCGAGAGATCTACACCTGCCGCTCCTGCCACGAGACCTTCGAGCGCTTCAAGCCGCTGTGACGTCCGGGCGCGGGCCCGCTCACCGCAGCAACGCCACGATGACCGTTGCGAAGCCGGCCGAGCTCACCGCCGCAAGACGCATGGCCGCGCGGTAGTTGGCGGCCACCTGCGCCTCGTCGAAACGCGCGGCCCAGGCGAGCATCCAGCCCCCGACCGCCAGGAAGAACAGCGCCACCGCCGCCACCCAGCCCGGCGCCGCCCGCTGCCACAGCTCTACCAGCATCACGCCGCCGCCGGCAGCGAGCGCTGCCACCGCCAGGCGCAGCGCCCGCCGCGGGCCGAGCAGCACAGGCAGCGTGCGGTCGCCGCGGCGGCGATCCTCCAGCGTCTGGTAGCTCTGCGTGACCACGTACAGGCCGGTCACGACCAGCGCCGTGCTGAGCATACCGATGGCAGCGGTCGCGGACGCCAGCCCCGGAGCCGGCGCCACCGCCAGCCATCCCAGCGCGAAGCCCAGCGCCCCCTGGCCCAGCGCGATGGCCGCCAGGGCACCCACGGGGTTCGCCTTCAGGCGCACCCACGGGTGCGAGTAGGCGGCGAACACCAGGAACAGCAGCAACCACGCCACCGTGAAGCCGCGCCCTACCAGCAGCGCCAGCGGCAGGCCGAGCGCCTGCACGGCCAGCGAGAACGGCAGCAGCCCGGGGCTCACCCCGGGCGGCTCCAGCATGCCCCCCACCGGTCCCTCGTCACGGTCGTAGTAGGAGTTGAAGGCGGTGGTGCCGCCGTAGAGGAAGAGGTGGACGGAGAGGTACCCGAGCCACACGCCTCCGTCCAGCAGACGGCCCCCGCCCAGCAGGACGCCCCACAGGTAGATGGGGCTCAAGAGAACGTTGAAGTGCAGCCGGAGGTGGCGAACGAACGGGTGCGACCACGGCGCGCTCACACGGCGGACCCCGAGCGCGGACCGGCATCGAGACCGGCATCGAGACCGGCGTCGCGACCGGTCCCGAGACCCCGCATCGTGAAGCGCCGCGCGAAGACCCCTGCCAGGGGGGTGCGGAGCGCCGCCCACACCGCAGCCGCGCGCAGGCTCGGCGCCGGCGAGGCCCGGCCGACCCGCAGGTTGAACACCGCCCGGCGCGCGGCCGTCCGCGCCGCCGGCAGTCGCGCCGCTTCGTAGCCGGCCAGCACCCGCTGCAACCGCTCGACCGGCAACTGTGCCAGGTCCCGGCCTGCGCGGGCGGCCAGCACGCGCGCGGCCAGCCCACCGGCGTCGAGCCAACCGAGGTTCATCCCCTGCCCCCCGAACGGCGGGAGCACGTGCGCGGCGTCCCCCGCCAGCGCCACCCGGCCGGCCACCAGACGGCGCACGAGCAACGTGCGCACCCCGAAGGCGCTCACCATGCTGCAGTCGTGCGCGTCCAGACGTTCCCCCACCCGCTCCAGCACCCGGTCGGCCAGCCACCCCGCAGCGCGCCGATCCGTCGCGGACCGGGGCTCCGGGGCGGGCCCGCCGCCGGGCGAGACCGCCGCCACCCAGCGCCGCAGACCGTCCGGCAGGGGGAACGACTCCACCACCCCGCCGGCGGTGAGGTAGATGGCGGCATCCCACCCCAGCCGCGTGTCGTCCGGGAAGTCGCCCATCATGAAGCGGTCGGGGTAGCGGCGCTCCTCGAAAGGAAGCTCGAGCCAGCCGCGAACGGCACTGTCGTGCCCGTCGCAACCGACCACCAGGGCGGCCTCGAGGGCGCCTCCGTCGGCGAACCGCAGGCGCACGTTCGCCTCGGAACGCTCCAGCGCCACCACCTCCACCCCCCGGCACAGCTCCCCGCTCGGGAGGGAGGCCAGGCGTCTCTCCAGCAGGCGCTCGCCCTCGGCCTGGGGCAGGGTCAGCACGAAGCGGTAGGGAGGCGGGCAGCTCCGGAACGACAGCGTGCCCAGGCGGGTGCGGCCGGCGTAGGCGTGCCCCCGCTCGACGCGCACACCGCGCGTCACGAAGGGCTCGGCCAGGCCCAGGCGAGCGGCGACCTCCAGGGCCGGGGGGTGCACGCCGATCGAGCGCGAGTGAGTGGACCGTTGACGTCGGCGCTCCAGCACCGCCACACGCACGCCCTCGTCGGCCAGCAGGCAGCCGAGCAGCAGCCCGACCGGGCCGCCGCCGACCACGGCGACCTCGACGCGACTCACCCCCGCGCCTCCGCCTCGCGCCGCTCGAACGCCAGCAGGGCACGGAACGGCGCCATGCGCTCCACCCGCCAACCCTCGGGTGCGAGGGCGCGCAGCTCGTCGGGCCGGTAGGCGCGGCGGATCGAGCGCAGGCCGTCGGGCACGATGAACGATCCGCGGAACAGCGGCCGCAGTGGCGCGAACGCCAGCAGCGCCAGCGCGTTGCGCCGGAGGTCGTTGTGGAGCGCCGCGACGCCGGCCAGGCTCGCCGTGGCGGCGAGGAAGCCGGGCACTTCCGCCTCGCTGAGGTGGTGCAGCACGTGGTTGGAGATCACGAAGTCGTAACGCTCCCCGTCGACGAGAAGGTCCTCCACGGCGGCCTGGCGATAGCACACCTGGTGGTTCGACGGGTGGGCGCGGGCGAACGCCAACGCGCGGGCGTCGGGGTCGACGGCGGTGATCGCCAGTGGGACTCCGGCCGCGGCCGACCAGGCCGCGAGGTTGCGAGCGACGTCGCCGCCGCCGCAACCGACGTCGAGCAGCGTCGCGCCGGGCCGCGCGCGAGGCTCGAGCCAGCGCTCGAACACGCCGCGCCAGCCCGCCAGCCAGCGGTTGACCACCTCGAACTGGGCGTAGGTGGTGGTCAACCTCTCGCCGTCACAACCCGGATCGTCCATGGCCTCGCGCAGGTCCGTGGCGCGACGCCGCAGCAACGCGCTCATGCCGCGCTCAACACCCCAGCGTCGACCGTCAGCCCGGGGCCGAACGCCATGGCGACGACCGGCTCGCCGGGCTCGAGCCCGCCCTCCAGGATCCTCTGCAGCACGAACAGCACGGTGGCGCTCGACATGTTGCCGTAGCGTGCCAGCACCGCGCGCGAGGCGTCCAGCGCCGCCGCGGGCAGCGCCAGGCCGCTCTCGACGCGGTCGAGGATGGCGCGCCCACCCGGGTGCACCGCCCAGCGCCGTACGTCCTCTCGGCGCGCGCCGGCTGCCCGCAGCAGCGGCTCCACGGCCTCCTGTGCGCGCCCCCCCACGATCCTGGGCACGTAGCTGGAGAGCACCATCTCGAACCCGGTGTCGCCGATGGTCCAGGCCATCGCGTCGGCGCCTTCCGGAGCGACGCCCGAGGAGAAGCGCTCCAGGCGCAGGCCCCCCGCCTCCGGCCGCCGCGCGCTCACCACCGTAGCGGCGCCACCGTCGGCGAACACCGAGCCCGCCACGAGCGCGTCGAGCTCGCAGCTCGGCTGCAGGTGGAGCGAGCACAGCTCCACCGCCGCCACCAGCACCACCGCGTCGGGATCGGCCCGGCAGAAGGCCTCGGCCATGCGCAGCGCCGGGAAGGCGGCGTAGCAGCCCATGAAGCCCAGGTGGTAACGCTCCGTGGAGGGCGCCAGCCCCAGCTCGCGCACGACGGCGAGGTCCGGGCCCGGCGCCACGAACCCAGTACAGGACACGGTGATCACATGGGTGACATCCGCGGCGTCGAATCCGTCGGCGCACTCGAGAGCGCGGCGCGCGACCTGCGCGAAGAGCGTCATCGCTTCGCGCGCGTACACGGCGTTACGCTCGGCCGTGCCGGGGCTCCGGAAGGCGCCGCTGGCGGCGTCGCGGTAGAAGCCACGCGCGCCGTCCGGCGCGAAGTCGCCCACCACGCTGTGGCGGGTATCGATGCCGGAGTGCTGGTAGATGCGGTGGAGCAGACGGTCGGTGCGGCGATCGCCCCCCACCCACGCCTTCATCACGTCGCGCGCGACGATCTGGTCGTACGCCGTCTCGGGCACGGCCGACGCCACACCGTGCAGGTATGCGGACATGGGTCATTATGCAGGCCGTCGTGGCGGGCGACCGTAGGCCGGCACCCGGGCCCGCGGGCGGCCCGCTTTCAGACCTTTCATGTGCGCCCTGACAAGATGGCTGCATGGTCCAGCCGATCCTCCCCCCACACGCAACCCGCCGGCGGGCCGTCCTGCTGCTGGCCGCTGCCCTGCTGGCGCTGGCGACGGCCGGCGCCGCCCTGGCACAGGACACCGGCTCCGCCTCCACCCCGTTCGTCGACAAGCAAGGGCTCGATCTGGCGGAGAAACGCGTCATCGACGTCTACAACCGGGTCGCGCCGTCGGTGGTCAACATCACCACCCAGGTGCTCCAGCCCAGCTTCTTCTACGGCTCGGTCCCCGCGCAGGGCGCAGGCTCCGGGTTCGTCATCGACACCGACGGCCACATCCTGACCAACTATCACGTCATCGAGAACGCGCAACGCATCGACGTCGCCTTCGGCAACGGCACCACGCTGCAGGCGACGCTGGTCGGCAGCGACGCCCGCAACGACATGGCGGTGCTCAAGGTCGACGCCCCCAAGAGCCTGCTCAAGCCCGTCACCTTCGGTGACTCCGAGCATCTGCAGGTGGGGCAGCGTGCCATCGCCATCGGCAACCCGTTCGGCGAGTTCGGCCGCACCCTGACCACCGGCGTGGTCAGCGCCTTGAACCGTTCCATCCAGGGCCCCTCCGGCCTCCCCATCACCGGCATCATCCAGACCGACGCCGCCATCAACAAGGGCAACTCGGGCGGGCCGCTGCTCGACAGCGCGGGACGCGTGATCGGCATCACCAGCGCCATCTTCAGCCCGTCGGGGACCAACGCCGGGGTGGGCTTCGCGCTGCCGATCGCCACCGTCAAGCGGGTGCTGCCGTCGCTGCTGAAGAACGGCTTCTACCCCCACCCGTACCTGGGAGTGAAGTACGCCCACACCCTGACGCCGGCGCTGTCACGTGCGCTGGGGCTGAAGAGCGACCACGGCCTGTTGCTGGTGCAACTCGTCTCCGGCAGCCCGCTCGACCGGGCCGGCCTGCAGGGTGCACAGCAACAGCAGGTGGTGGGCAACCGCTTGTTCTACGTCGGCGGCGACGTGCTGCTGGCGGTCGACAACCACACGGTGCGGGACCTGGGCGACCTCAAGGCCTACCTCGAGAACCACTACCGCGTGGGCGACAAGGTGAGCGTGACCTACTCGCGCGCGGGCCAGCAGAAGCAGGTGACGCTCACGCTGGCGCGCGAGCCGCAGTAGCGGCGGGCGCCCGGTCGCGCAACGGTGCGGGGCGCTGCGTGCGCCCCGCACCCCGCCACTCCGCGGCGTCGGCGTCGCGTTAGAGAGGGTAGCCTTCCGCGGCCAGCACCGCTTGGGCGGCGTCGCGCCGCAGCGCGATGAGGTCGATGCCGTGCTCCGCCAGGTAGGCACCAGCGCGGCCCTGCGCCTGCGCCCCGCCCGGGATGCGCCGCAACGCTTCGGCGGCGAGCGGACGCGCGCGATCGACGGCGGCCATGGCGTAGAGCCTCGCCAGTAGCGCGGCGCGCTCGCCGGCCTCACCGCCGAGAAGGCGTTCGGCGCGCAGCAGCGCCGAGTCGGCCAGGTAGACCAGGCCCACCATGTCCGCGACGTGGCCCATCAGCTCCTGCTCGTGCTCGAGCTTCTGGGCGAAGGCCATCGCGCCCATGCCGGCCACCAGCAGGGTGGCCCGCTTGAGGTTCTCCACCGCCACCACCGCGTCGGCCAGTGCCTCCGGCGCGTCGACATCCGCCACCGGCTCACCCTGCAGCGCGGCCTGCGCCGGCCCCATCAGGTCGACGGCGCCGCGCATGGCGCGCTTGAGGAGCTGCTCGACGGTCAGCAGGCGGTTGATCTCGTTGGTGCCTTCGAAGATGCGATTGATGCGGCTGTTGCGGTACGCGAGCTCGACCGGGTAGTCCGCCGAGAACCCGTAGCCCCCGTAGACCTGCAGGGCCTCGTCCACCACCATGTCGAGGATCTCGCTGCCGAACACCTTGATGAACGAGTACTCGACCACGTACTCGTTGAGCGCGCGGGACTGCGCGGGGCCCTCGGCAACGCCCTCGAGCAC
>Ga0307440_1001822_pt1 | contig 10230 bp, 9 predicted proteins | sample SalMarWE160410MG_FD_202150 | JGI IMG/M metagenome (GOLD analysis project Ga0307440, IMG submission 202150) | Salt marsh sediment microbial communities from the Plum Island Ecosystem LTER, Massachusetts, United States - WE1604-10 | ecosystem: Environmental > Aquatic > Marine > Intertidal zone >... | reverse complement strand
CAGAACACGCTGAAGTTCTCCAGCCCCTCGGCCTCGGCCTGGCGGATGGCCACGGCGGTCGGCGGTGTCGTGGTCTCGAAGCCGATGGCGAAGAACACGACCTGGCGCTCAGGGTTTGCACGGGCGATCGCCAGGGCGTCCCGGGTGGAATAGACCATGCGGATATCGCCGCCGGCGGCCTTGGCCTTCAACAGGCTCATGCGCCCGGAACCGGGCACGCGCATCAGATCGCCGTACGTGCACAGGATGACATCATGGCCCCGCGCCAGCCCGATGGCGGCGTCGATGCGCCCCGTCGGCAGCACACACACGGGGCATCCGGGACCATGCACGAATTCCACGTTATCCGGCATCAGCGTCTGCAGGCCGAAGCGGAAGATCGCATGCGTATGGCCGCCGCAAAACTCCATCAGCCGGTACTGTCTGCCGGGATCGGCCTCCTGGCGGATGGCGGCGGCGAGCCTTTTGGCCCGTTCGCCGCTGCGGAACTCGTCGACGTATTTCACGCGCGCGATTCCTCGAGTTCGTCGAACAGCGCCAGCGTTTGCGCCGCCTCGGCCTCGCTGAGCCGCTGCAGCGCGTAGCCGACATGGATCAGCAGGTAATCGCCGAGCTCGACCCCGTCGACCAGGGCCAGCGACACGTCCTTTTTGACGCCGTCCATGTCGACCGTGGCCAGATCCGCGTCCCTATCGAGCGCCACCACCCTTGCCGGCAGAGCCAGGCACATGGCGGGCTCAGGCGGCGACCGGCTCGGAAAGGCCGGCCAGGGCCGCGCCGCGGAGCTCCCGCAGCCAGCCGTACCAGGCCTCCATGCCCGCGCCGGTCGTCGCCGACACCTGCAGCACCCGGATCTGTGGATTGACGCGCCGGGCATGCCCGATGCAGCGCTCCACATCGAAGGCGAGATGGGGCAGCAGGTCGATCTTGTTCAGCAGCAGCAAGCCGGCGGCGGCGAACATGTCGGGATATTTCAGCGGCTTGTCCTCGCCCTCGGTGACCGAAAGGATGGCCACCTTGCAGACCTCGCCCAGGTCGAAGGCGGCCGGGCAGACGAGATTGCCGACGTTCTCGATGAACAGCAGGCTGCCCGCCTCGGGCCCCAGCCTGTCCAGGGCGTGGCCGACCATATGCGCATCCAGGTGGCAGCCCTTGCCGGTGTTGATCTGTACGGCATGCGCCCCCGTACCCCGGATGCGTTCGGCGTCGACACTGGTCTGCTGGTCGCCTTCGATCACCGCCATCGGCATCTCCCCCTTCAGATCACTCAGGGTGCGTGTCAACAGCGTCGTCTTGCCCGAGCCGGGGCTGGACACCAGGTTCAGGGCCGCGATGCGCATGCGCGCAAGAAACTGCCGGTTTGCTGACGCGTAGCCGTCGTTCTTGGCCAGGATGTTCCGCTCGATCCGGACCATCCGGGTCTGGCTCAGTCCCGGCACCTGCCCGCCGGCTGGGCCCTTCCCGTAATCAAGCAAATGATGCGCGTGATGGTGGTGATGCCCGTGCCCGTCGATGGCCACTTCACCCTCACCGCAGCCGCAAGTCGTACACATCATTCCACCTCCAGTTCCAGGATACGCATCTCGTCACCGGCCGTCAGTTCCAGCGGCAGGTGGCCGCAATCCGGACAGGCTTCGAAACGCAGCTGCACGCCGACCCGCCTCTGGCAGCGCGGGCACCATGCCGTACCCGGCACTTCGACGATGTCCAGGCCCGCCCCGTCGACGATGGAACCTTTCGCCACCGCATCGAACCCGAAGCGCATGGCCTCGATCTCGACACCGGCCAGCCTGCCGATTTCGAGCCTGACCAGCCTGACCTTGCGGAAACCCTGTGACCGCGCCTGTTCCTCGATCAGCTGCACCACGCTCTCACACAATGAGATCTCATGCATCGCTCAGTTCCACGCGATGTCAGGCGGCCGTGATGTAGCGCTGCAGCTGGGCGATCAGGTCGTCCTTCTCCCTGAGGGTCAGCACCACGATGTCGCGCAGCGACAGCAGGCCGATGAAGCGGTCGTCGTCGAACACCAGCAGATGCCGGGAACGCTGCTCCTTCATCAGCTGCAGGGCCTCGTCGCAGCTTGCGTCCGGCTTGATGATCAGATGATCCGTGTGCATGACGTCGCCGATCCTGACCTGGGCCGGATCGCGGCCCTTGCCGACCACCCGCATCATCAGCTCGCGTTCGGTGAAGATGCCGACCACGCGGGAATGGCTGGTCACGACCACCGAGCCGATGAACTTGTCGGTCATCAGCCTGGCGGCCTCCAGCGCACTGCTTCCCTCGTCCAGCATGGCCACCGCATGTTCGATACCCGACGTGATTTTCATGACCGGCCTCCTTCGTATGACCGCCCCTGTTCTATAGCACGAACCGGCATCCCCGTCATGGCCCTCACGCTAGAACCATCCCCTTTCCTTGAACGAGAGCACATCGGTGCCGGCGATCAGGAAATGATCGAGTACCCGGATGTCCAGCGCCTGCCCGGCCTGCACGATCAGGCGCGTCAGCTGAATATCCTCGGGGCTGGGGTTCGGCGTGCCTCCCGGATGGTTGTGGAACAGGATCAGCCCCTTGGCATCGAGTTCCAGCGCCCGCTTGATCAGGTTGCGCGGATACACCGCCGTACGGTCCACCGTGCCCTCGAACATGATCTGCGTGGCCACGTGCCGGTGCTGCTGGTCGGTGAAGATGGCCCCGAAGCATTCCATGCCGCGGCCCTGCACCAGCAGGCGCAGATGCGCCTTGACCTTGTCCGGCCGGTCGAACACCGATTTCCCCGGCAGATCGCTGGCCAGGTAACGCATCTCGACGTTGCGTACCAGAGACAAGAAACCCGCGGCCTTCTCGCCCACGCCCTCGACCTGCACCAGCTCGGCGATCGGCGCGTCGAACACGCCGGCCAGGGTGCCGAACACCTTCAGCAGCCGCTTGGCGATCGGTTTGACGTCGGCGCGCGGAATGGCGTAGGTCAGCAGCAGCTCCAGCACCTCGTAATCATGGAAGCCATCGAAGCCGCTGGCTGCGAAGCGTTGGCGCAGGCGTTCGCGATGTCCCCGGATGCTGACATCCATATCCGACTCCCCACGCGCATGCCCGAATGCATCGGGATGGGCGCAGATATCAAAGACGATGAACACCGGGGCGTCAAATATGCGCCCACCTCATCACGCAAAGGGCGGAATTTTTCTCCAGAACGTCTATGATTCCCCGCATGCGCCGCTTGCGAGCCCAGCTGATCGAATTGCTTACCGAGGCAGCCGAACAGCAGCAGTATTCCCTACCCCATCCGCGCATCGCCGCGAGTCTGGTGCACGACTTCATGCAATTGCTGGTGGCAGCCCCCAAGCGCGGGCAGTCGAAACAGGTGGCGCTGACGGCCCGCACGCTCAGCCATGACTGGCTGCACCGGCATATCCTGTGCATCCGCTGCCCGGACCAGGCCTTCTATCTCGATGCCATCAAGGGCTATCTGCAGCAACGCGCGATCGCACCCCTGGCCCTGCAGGCACTGATCACCAACGAGGCCTGCGACGAGAACCAGTGCACGATCGCCCTGTACCGGCCCGGCATGGACCACAGCCAGAACATCATGTTCATCGCCCTGCATGTCTCGGCCACGCTGGTGCCGGACCTCGACGACCTGGTTTCGGACCTGCGCGCCATCCTGCGCGCCGTGAACATCTCGGTCAGCGACTTCGACGCCATGCGCGACCGGCTCAACATGGCCGCCAGTGCGCTTTCGCCGGTGCGCCCCGAGGATGCCGCCCTGCTGCACTGGATGCTGGACAACAAGTACCTGATGTTCGGCCTGCGCCACGGTACAACACGCCTCGGCGTACTTCGCGACAAGCGCACGGCATCCCGTGTGGCCGGCACCATTCTCGGGGAAGCGGACAAGCTGCTGCCCGCATCCGGTCCCGGCCTCGAATGGCTGCCGCTGCCGACATCCCACCAGCACATGTACAGCCCGGCCATGCTGGAGGTCGTACGCATCAACTGGCCGGGACAGACCGGCGTGGACAGCCTGATCATGATCGGCCATTTCTCCCGCAGCGCCCGCTATACCAATGCCAGCTACACGCCGATGCTGGAGCAGTACTGGAAGACACTCGAGGAACAGCCGCTACTGCGCCAGTCGACCTTCTACCGCCGGGAGTTGCGCACGCTGTTCGACCGCATGCCCAAGCCGACCCTGCTTTCAACCCGTCCGACCGACTGGCTGAAACCGCTGAAATCCATGGCCGACATGACCGACGATACCGCCCTCGTCGCCCGCTATGTCCCGTCCCGCTTCGGGGGCGTCGGCTGGCTGGCGATCGCCCTGTCCGCCAGCCGCTTCGGCCCGAACGTGCTCACCTGCCTGCGGCAGTACTGCGACGATGCCGGCATCTCGACCTACGGCTACGAGAGCTTCGGCTCCGGCCAGCACCGCATCCTGGTCCTTAGCTGCGATGCGGGGGAGGCGAAGACCATCGACGCACGCATGGCCACGCTGGAGACTCAGCTGCGTGCATGCATCCTGTTCTGGAAGGACAAGGCCAAGGCCGCCGCCCTGCAGGCGTTCCGCAGCATCCAGGTGCCCGGGGCGATGAAAACGCTGGATGCCCTGTCGCCGCTCTATGCCGGGATCTTCCCGCCCGAACAGTTCGTCAGCGACCTTCAGGCCCGCGACCATGTGCTGGCCGACGGACGGCCGCGGGTCACGGCACAGCTCACGGACGGGGACATCGAATTCCACATCGTCACCCGTGAGCCGATCCTGCTCGGCCGGCTGGTGACCTCGATCCAGAACTTCGGCCTCACCGCCATCCGCGAGGCCGTGGTCGAATTCGGCGAGGATTCCAGGCGGGTCCACATCTCCAGCATCCGCTGTCAGGTGCCGCAGGAATTGATCCGGGATGATCTCGGGCGCCTGCAGACCGGCCTGCAACGTGTGCTGGCCGATACCGCCGACGACGATGCGGTCAACAGCCTGCTGATCAGCGGGGGGCTGACGATCGATCAGATCGCCGTGATCATCACCCTGCGCAACCACCTGATCCAGATCATGCCCGATGCCGCACCGACACCGATGACTCAGATGCTGTGCCGCCACCCCGCCGCTGCTTCCTGCCTGTACCGCCTGTTCGAGGCCAGGCACCGCCCGGCCATGCCGGCGAGCTACGAACCCCAGGCCCGGCTGGAGTTCGACAAGGCACTGGATGTGGTGACCAACCTGACGGACGACCGATGGCTGCGCGCCATGGGCGAGCTGGTCGAGGCGAGCACGCGCACCAATGCCTATACCCGGGAGCCGGAAGAGCCGGTGGCCATCAAGATCATGCCGCGCCGGCTGGGCTACATGCCGGCGCCGGCGCCCTACCGGGAGATTTTCGTACATGGGGTGCATGTCGAAGGCGTGCACCTGCGGGCCGGCCCGATCGCCCGCGGCGGCATCCGCTATTCCGACCGTCCGTCCGATTTCCGTACCGAGGTGCTGGAACTGATGGCCACGCAGGTGGTCAAGAACGGCCAGATCGTCCCTACGGGCGCCAAGGGGGGCTTCGTGCTGCGGGGCGGCAGCGGTGAGGACTTCGTCCGGACCCAGTACCGGAACTTCATCCGCGCCCTGCTGACCCTGACCGACAATTACATCCACCAGGAGGCCGTGCCGCCGACCGGCATCCGCATCCATCCCGAGGACATGAATGATCCCTACCTGGTGGTGGCCGCCGACAAGGGTACGGCCCGCTATTCGGACCTGGCCAACGAGGAATCACGCCTGGCCGGTTTCTGGCTCGACGACGCCTTTGCCAGCGGCGGTTCGCACGGCTACGACCACAAGCAGATCGGCATCACCGCCCGCGGCGCCTGGGTCTGCGTCGCCCATCATTTCGCGCATCTCGGCATCGACGCCTGGCATGACCCGATCACCGCCATCGGCATCGGCGACATGGGCGGCGACGTGTTCGGCAACGGCATGCTGCTGAACCCCGCGCTGCGCCTGATCGGCGCCTTCAACCACAGGCACATCTTCCTCGACCCCTCCCCCGATTCCGGACGCGCCTTCGCCGAGCGCCAGCGCCTGTTCCGGGAAGGCGGCGGCTGGGATGCCTACGATCCTTCGCTGATCAGCAGGGGCGGCGGTGTGTTCGACCGCAGCGCCAAACGCATCCCGATCGGCGAGGCGGCGGCAGCGGCCCTGGGCACCAAGCCGGGATCGCTGTCGGGCCAGGCCCTGATCCAGGCCATGCTCGCCGCCCCCGTGGACCTGTTGTACAACGGCGGCATCGGCACCTACGTCAAGGGGGAGCAGGAAACCCATGCCGAGGTGCGGGATCCGGCCAACAACGCCGTACGCGTCGACGGCAGTCAGCTGCAGGCCAAGGTGGTCGGCGAAGGCGGCAACCTCGGATTCACGCAGCTGGCGCGCATGGAGTTCGCGCGCGCAGGCGGACGCATCAACACCGACGCCATCGACAACTCGGCCGGCGTCGACATGTCCGATCACGAGGTCAACCTGAAGATCATGTTCGGCGCCGCCCATCCGCCGATCAGCCAGGCGCGGCGCAACCGCATCCTCGAAGGCCTGACGGAAGCCGTCACCGGGCAATGCCTGAACGACAACCATCTGCAGTCGCACGCGCTGTCGCTGGCCGCATACAACGCCCAATTCCATCTGCCCCGCCTGCGCCGGCTGTGCAATGCCATGCTGGAGGACGGCAGGCTGGACGCGCAGCGCGATCCCGGGCTCGATGAGGAATCGCTGGTATTCAGGCCCCAGCTGGCAGTGCTGCTCGGCCACGAGAAAAATCGCATCCGCGAGGCCCTGGCTCGCGACGGCTTCGCCCGCTGGACGGCCCTGCGAAGCACACTGCTGGAAGGATACTTCCCGGAGGAGGTGCTCCGCCGCCACAAGCGCCTGATCCCGGCCCATCCGCTGGCCGACGACATCGTGCACACCGAGGCGGCCGATCATGTGGTCAATCACATCGGCATCACTGCCGTTCACCACCTGGAAAGCCTGCTCGACGTCCCCATCGCCCAGATCGTCGAAGCCTTGCTGATCGCCGACCGGCTGCTCGACGCCCAGTCGTTGCGCCAGGCCGTTTGGAGCCAGATCGAAGACGCCGAGACGACCATTCAGATCCAGCATACGCTGGCCGATCACGTGATGCACTTTGCCGAGGAACTGGCCCGCCTATGCACGATCACGGATCTGGACCTGCCCTGGATTCAGCGGCAATGGCACGATATCCGCCATTTCCGGCATTCGATCGCCGGTCACGGCATCAGCGGCATGGAACAAAGCGCCTTTCTCGATATGCTCAAGACGACGACGCAGGCCGGGCTGGAGACGGACGCAGCCGAGCAGCTGGCCACCATGCCGGAACTGGCCGAGTCGGCCACCGCCCTGTACCTGAGCATGCACCTGAAACTACCCCTGCGCATCTGCCTGCAGGCCACCCAGGCCTGCCTGCACCTGCTGCCCATCACGGCACTGGAGATGCAGCTGCGCTCCTCCGACTGGAACGACGACGAGGCCCATGCCCTGCGCCGCGAATGGCTGCACCGGCTGACGCACCTGAAGGCCCAGGCCACCGGCCAGCTGCTGGCCCCCGGTACCAGGGACATGGTCGCCACGGGCGAGCTCCTGTGGTCGGGGCACCATTACTGGCCCAACCTGATGCAGACGCGCACATGGCTCGATGCCGAGAACGACGCCGTCCCCCCATCGCGCACCGAGGTCATGCTGGCTCTGGCCCAACTGGAATCCCTGCTCGACGAGAGCAACCACCGCGATGGCCCCTGATCCTGTCCCGGGGGAAACGGACATCACGCGCGTCCGGCCCGATGGCCTGGTCCTGCGCGGGCGCCATCTGGCCGGGCGCGACCCGCTGCTGGTCTTCATCCATGGCTTCCGCTCCAACCATCGGGGCGCCAAGGCCCAGGCCGTGGCCTGCTATGCCGCCGCGCACGGTCTCGGCTGCCTGCGCCTGGATCAGGTCGGGCACGGCGATTCGGATGGGCGCTTCGAGGACTTCCGTGTTTCCGCCGCTGTAGAGGACACCATCGACGCCATCCGTGCCCTCGACCCGGCGGACGTGATCCTGATCGGTTCCAGCCTGGGCGCGATGATCGCCCTGCGCATCGCCCTGGCCGAAGCGCTGCCCGTGCGCGGGGCACTGTTCATCGCCCCGGCCTGCCATTTCATCTCACGTCACCCGGCCTCGGGTGACGAGAAGGTGCGGATGCAGCTGGAGCAGCAGGGATACGTCGAGTCCTTCGACCCCTACCTGCAGCAGCCGTACCGGATCCCGCGGGCGATGATCGACGATATCCGCGCCATGGAGCCGGCACCGGGCCCGATCGCCGTGCCATGCCCGGTCCGCCTGATGCACGGCACCGACGATCACAGCATCCCGCACAGCGAATCGGAGGATCTGCACCGGCGCATCGCCGGCAGCACCCTGACGCTGATCGATGGCGGGGATCACCGGCTCGACCGCTACATCCCCCTGATGCTCGAAGAACTGGAGGCCCTGCTCAGCGCAGCGCTGTCAGGGTCCGCCACGACTCGCTGAACAGCTTGCCGGCGGCGCGCAGCAGCAGGCGCAGGCGCTTGCGGATGAAATGGCACCGGACGCAGCCGGCCTCGGCGATCTGCCGGCGCACCTCGTAGCGCGGGTAGATCGTCTCGCGCCAGAATCCAAGGCGATGACGCCAATCCGGCATCATGCGCGCGAACAGCCGCTCGGCCAGGTACGGCACCACCTCGTGCTGCATATGCCGCGCGAACAGCCGCCGCTCCACCCAGCCCATCGCCGGCCGGATATCCTGGAGCACGGCCTCGGGCACCGCCCCGCCCAGATGGGCCTGCACATAGGCCAGCGCGAAATAGCACGGCCGCTGCAGGCGGTAGCTGCGGATGCCGTCCACGACCTCCGGCCACAGCCCCTGGCGATCGATGTCCTTGGTCAGCTCGGCGATGTCGCACAGCCAGATCAGGCGTTCGAAGGAATGCTTCATGGCATGGAAGGCCAGGTACGGCAGCAGCACGCGCGGCGGCAGGACCAGGGCCGGCGTGCCGGCCACCTCGCCCGGCACCGCCGCATCCAGGAAATCGCCGGTCCTGAGCGGCGTCAGGTGTGCCCAGGCGTGGATACGCTCGATGCCCAGCGGCTCGAAATGGAAATCGATCTGCACGTCGCCGCGGCTGAAATGATGACGGTACAGCTCGTCCGGGCGGAAGCCGAGGTCCCAGGCCACCTGCTTGGCATCCTGCAGCCGCTCCTCGGCGACCAGCAGATCGATGTCGCTCTGCGGCCTGAGCCGCCCCCGCTCGCCGTACAGCGCAGCCACGGCCTGGCCGCGCAGGCACACGGCCGGAATGCCGGCCCGCGCCATCGCCTCCAGCACCTGGGCCGTGGCATGGCGCATGCGCAGGATCCAGGCCCCGTGCTCGCGCATCAGCGCCTCGGGCAATTCCCGCCCTGCCTCGGCCTGCAACAGCGGCCAGATCAGGCCGTGCACCCCTTCGCCGTGGGCGGCCGCCACCAGGGTATCGGGGATGGGCGTCCGGCCGGCATCCGGCTTCAGGATGCTGCAAAGCATGCGGCGCGCTTCGACCTTGCTTGGGAAAGTCGGCATGCCTGCCAGTGTATGCGCGACGCCGCCCATCTGCCAGCATGCGCCACAACCTGGTTACAACACCTTGAATTTCCTCGCCAATTTGCAATTGCCGGCCCAGGCACATAAGGTAACCGGTGAATGCCCGCGAACAGCGGAGGTGCCCGATGTCCGAGTCCCCCGACCATGAACATTCCCCCGAGCAGCAGGCGCGGCGGCATCTGCTGAAGCTGGCGGCCTATACCCCGCCGGCCATCCTCGGGGCCATGCTGGCCAGCTCCAAGCTGGCCGAGGCGGCCACGGTCGGCCAGACCATCCACTGCGGCGGCACCACCATCGTCGTCTCGGCCAGCGGCTATGCCTGCTGCCCCTGCGTGCCGAGCTCCAACCAGTATGATCCGTACCGCTGCGATCGGGAACGCTGCCAGCTCGGAAACTGCACCGCCTGCGGGAAGATCGTGTTCAGGAACCAGAACGATTGCCAGCGCGCCACCGCCGCCTGCGGCTCATGCACCTGCATCCCCGTAGGCGGCGGCCGCCGCCGTCGCAGACAATTCTGGGTCTGCCAGTAAGCAAGCCCGCCATCCGCTCCCCTGGAAATTCTCTTGTCGCAGC
>Ga0307440_1001821_pt1 | contig 10230 bp, 5 predicted proteins | sample SalMarWE160410MG_FD_202150 | JGI IMG/M metagenome (GOLD analysis project Ga0307440, IMG submission 202150) | Salt marsh sediment microbial communities from the Plum Island Ecosystem LTER, Massachusetts, United States - WE1604-10 | ecosystem: Environmental > Aquatic > Marine > Intertidal zone >... | reverse complement strand
CAGGCGAAGAGATATCGCTGTGGCTTCTCAGAACCGCCCAGTACATGGGAATGAAGAACTTCAAGCCATTAGCAGTTTCAGCGATTTCCGAGGCTTTTTCTTCCTGAAGCACCAACTTGAGCCTCGGCAGGATATCCGCCTCCGCCACCTTCAAATCCACAAGTTCGATCCGCAGGTGTGTTCGCGACACGAAGGGGAACATTCAGATTTCTCCAGGGTAATTTCTATCAGATCGCTTTTCTTGCATTATCCCCTCTTCCCGCCGCTGTTTCCTGAAGATGCTTGATAGTATGCCTTCGATCCCGTTCGGCCTCTGGGGAACACCGCTCAGGCGTCACCGCCGCTCTTGCTCGCGGCAAATATGCTGGTGCTTTCTCATCCTTGACCGTTTTGCCTTACGGCCCTTCGCAGTCGGTGATGGAGCAGCGACTCTGTCGCGGCACTCGTCACCATTAGAAGGACCGTGAGCACGGTCCAGGCATCTGATTTCGTTGGGTACGCTGAGAGCCACACCACAATTGCCAGCGCGCCCGTTTCAGCAAGTATCGCCCACCTGAAAGCGTGTGTCCAATCAGGTTGGCGGCGACTTTTGAGTTTCTGGACCTGCCTGCACCATAGCAGCACAATGAGGACAACCATTCCTACTTTGAACCACATCGCATAAGCCTCGCATTACAAAAATGAGAGTCCCAGTGTCAGGTCTTGTTTCTTGCACTATCCCCTTTTCCGCCGCTGTTTCCCGAAGATGCTCAATAGTATTCCTTCGATCCGCTTCCGCCTCCGCCTCTAACTTGAAGAACACATCCTCCCGAACTACTTTTTCTCTTGAGTCACCTTTCGAAACATGATGATGTTCGCGAAGGGGAAAAGGAAGATCCCCGAGATGGCTACAGATAAAGGTGTGAGCGGTGAGCTGTAAAAGATCAGGCAGCCCAAGAGCGCCGTAGCTATTGCAACGTTGATCAGTACTGCATGCGTGAACAAAGTAATCTTCATTTTTAGTAAACCCCTATCATCTGAGCCGGATACTGTTGTCAGGTCTGACTTCATGCACTATCCCCTCTCCCGCCGCCGTCACTTCGTGAACTGCAGAGGCGCGGAGACGCCGCCGTCCGGGTTGGTGATCACGATGACTACGGCGACCCCCTTGGGGCATAGTGCCTTGCAGTGCTTGAGCTTGATCTTGCCCCCGTTCTTGTACTTGACGTCGACCGGCGTGCCGTTTATGGTCGCTGTGCAGTTCGGCTGGAAGTTCGACCCCAGAAGCACGATCCGGAAGGGAGTGGGCTGTTTGTGTGCGCTCGCGATCACCGGGGGCGGGGGAACGACCACCACCTCAAGCGCTGAACTCACGGCCGAATGCCCCGCCCCATCGGCGACCGTGACCGTCGCGGCGTAGGTGCCGGGAGTCGAATAGGTGTGGTGCGCGTCCGTCCCGGTCGAACCGTCCCCGTAGGCATAGGTGTAGGTGTAGTTGCAATCGCCGCCAGAGGCCGAGGGCGTGAAATCGACGGACAGGGGCGCCGCGCCCCCGGTGGGCGACGCGGTGAGGCTCACCGTCAACAAGTCGAACACGAGGATAGAAATATCGCCGCTCGTCGTCGTGTCACCCACCGAATCCGTGACCGTGACAGATGCCTGATAGCTGCCACTCTCCCCATAGACGTGATCAACGACCTGACCCGTTGACTGGCTGCCGTCCCCGAACGTCCACTCGAAGATGTAGGATCCCGCACCCCCGGTCGGGGAAGCGGAAAAATGAACGGTGCCGCCCGGGTCTATGGATGTGGGCTCTGCCGAGGTCGAAACATAAAGTGGGGGGACAGTACCACCGTAATAAACGTAAGCCTTTCCCTTGGCGCTGCCGAAGTTATATGCCCCGACGATGACGTCGGCGTAGCCGTCGCCATTCACGTCACCTGTCGCCGCAACCGATTGGCCGAAGTCATCGTCCGCGTTCTCGCCAGTAGCCGTCCAGGCTGGGCTGTATGACAGCCCGGCCGCCGAGCCGAAGTAAAGATACACCTTCCCCGCACCAAAGTAGCCGCCTGAAACGGGCGCTAAAGGCGCTCCCACGAGGACGTCGCCATAGCCGTCGCCGTTCACGTCGCCTGCCGCAGCCACGCACCAGCCGAACTCATCTGTAGCATTCTCGCCCATGGCCGTCCAAGACGGGTCGGGCGACAACCCGGACGGGGAACCTAGGTAGAGGTAGGCTTTACCCTGGTTAGCATTGTAAAGAATGGCCCCAACGATCACGTCGGCATAGCCGTCCCCGTTCACATCCCCGGCTGTGCTCACGCAATAACCGAATTGGTCCCACTGGTTCTCGCCGCTGGCCGTCCAGGAAGGCCTGGATGAGAGCCCCGACGCGGACCCCAGATAGAGGTAGGTCTTGCCTCTTACGTTGTCGTAACCTCCATCCCCCACGATCACGTCGGAGTAGCCGTCACCGTTCACGTCTCCCGCCGTGGCCACGGACGAGCCGAACCCGGCACTGGTGTCCTCCCCGGTCGCGGTCCAAGAGGGGCTAGGTGACAGCCCGGATGCCGAGCCCGTATAGAGATACGCCTTGCCCTGCTTGTCATTATAGCCCCAGCCCCCGACGATTACGTCGGCGAAGCCATCGCCATTCACGTCCCCAGCCGTAGCCACTGAGCAGCCGAAATGATCTGAAAAGTCGTCGCCGATTGCCGTCCATGCCGGGCTCGGCGACAGCCCCGATGAAGACCCAAGGTAGAGGTACGCTTTGCCGAGATATAGCTGGTTATGAATGCCCTGGTAGCCGAGTGCCCCGATGACTACGTCGTTGTAGCCGTCGCCGTTCACGTCCCCCGCCGAGGCCACCGAAGAGCCGAATTCATCGTCTGGATATTCGCCCGTCGCCGTCCAGGCGGGACTCGACGACAGGCCGGACGCCGACCCCAGGTACAGATACGCCTTGCCGGCGTAGTAGTTGAAATAAAGTGCCGTCACTACAACGTCGGCGTAGCCGTCTCCGTTCACGTCCCCCACCGAGGCTACCGAGTAGCCGAAACGGTCGTCCACGTTTTCGCCCATCGCCGTCCAGGCTAGGGGTAGCTGATACCCTTCCTGCGCGATCTGCTTCTTGACCCGCGCCCACCAGCTTCGACTCACACCTTTCGGTAGCGTGACACGCCTCTCGCCGCGCATTGACCGGAATTCGGCCGAAGGCCCTTTGGCCGGAAGCGGTTCTCCAGCCATTGCTCCCGTGGATGCAGAGACCAAGAGAACCATGACCAAGGCTATGGTGAGAAAATTCAACACCGTGGCATTCGTGTATCGTGCAATCCGCCGCATGAGAGGTCCCCCTTCCCGTTGTCGTTGTTCCAACTCAACCGGCCCTGCAACCCGGTCTGATTCGTAGAACAAAGGGGGGGCACATCTTGCAATGTAGCATTTTCGGCGGTGCCGGATGAGCCGCCCCCTCCATTGAGCTTGCATTCAGAATCTCGCCTTCCAAAATGGAGTCCCCATTACTCCCTCTCCCGCCGCTGTTTCCCGAAGATGCTCAATAGTATGCCTTTGATCCGGTTACGCCTCCAACCAGAGTTGTAGATGGGCATGATATTGGCGGCCCACGAACGGGAGACCGACTTTGTTTTTCTGCGCCTTCTATCCCTAATCCTCGGCAGTTGCGGTGGTTCTATTTGGGCGGTTCGCGATACTCCAGCGGGTAGGACCTTCGCCAGGAGCCCATGGCCTTGAGGGGGTCTTCGCCACTGAAGGTGAGTGACATGCCGCCCCCGGGGAGCAGGACGTAGTTCCAGTGCTGTTGGGGGCAGAAGGACTTTTCGATGCCGGGAACGTCTTTGGGCCAGCCGTGGTCGCTGGCCCTGGCGGCTTTCAGCTGGAGCACCTTGGCCGTCAGCTCTTTCTGGAGTGCCGCTTCCTTGATGAGCAGCCAGTTGGGCGCGACAAAACTCATCCTGCCCGGATCGTTCCACCATGGAAAGGAGTCTTTTACGCGCTTGCCAAGAGCATCGACCTGCTGTGGTGAGGAGCATCCTCCGATTCTCTGCTCCTCTTCGATCAGGGACAACAGCCGCCCTGCCGCGTCGGCCATACACAAGCGGGTGTATGGTTCGGAGAAGGCGGATCCGAGCCTGTCGTCGATCGTCCCCAGTCCGCCGGTAAGCAAGCCACCGGAGCTGTGCCTTGCTATTAATCTGGGGACGAGTTCCCACGAGGCCGCCTCTGCCCGCAGCGCCGAGACCGGCCCCTTGCGGGGGTGCCAGTCTTCCAGGCGCTCCTGCCAGAGCGGAGGGGCACCGTCCAGCTTTCTGAGCGCGGCCAGGTCCATATTGCGCATGCTGACCAGCAACGTCTGGCTGAAAAGTTCGGGCCGGGAGGACAGACAATCGGACAATCGCCAGGCGGCGTCCAAATCGGCCAGGGCCAAGCCGTCCCGGCCCTCGGCGTGAGCGTTCAGCGCGTCGGCCACGAGGATTCTCATAAGATTCAACTGCATGAAGAGATCCAGGTTCAGTGCTACCCTGCCGTCCTGAACCTGGAAGCTCCAGACCGGCGTCTGCTTCAGCATGAGGCCGCGCAGCTCCGCGATCGCACCCTGCGCCCCCCGCAGGTAGGCAGCCGTGACTTCGCCGGGCGCTGCGCATCCGGGGCCGGGCCTTTGCAGTTGGGTCTCCACGTAAAGCCTCAGTTGCCGTCCGGCCTTTTCCCACCGGGCCTTCGCGACGGCATCGGCCTCCCTATCCTTCACGCTCCTGGATGACCGGGGCGGGATGCCCAACCGGGCGGCCGACGCCACAAGTCTGTCAGCCACGGGGTTCTGCTTTGTTCGTGGCAGGCCCTCCAGGTAACCGGCGATGGGCATGTCCGCCCGTGCCCACCGGCCGTTCACCGCGCTTTCCCTGGACAGGGCCAGGTACCAGAGTCCGCCGCACAAAGCCAGCGCCGAGCCGAGGACAACCGCTGCGGTCCAGAGGGTCACCTTGCGCGTTTTCCTCCGCAGACGCGAGGAATCAGCGGCCGTCAGACAAAGGCCGCCGAAAGCGCCGAGAAGGACGCCGCCGTTCCAGACCGACGCCAGCAGGAGCAGGTCCAAAAGATGTATGCCCCCGTGGCGTCCGGCCTTTCCGAGGAGGGCGCCGAACATCAAGTAGTTGAAGTGCCCTGTAACACTCAGGACGGCACTGATAACGAGCCAGCCGAAATGGGCGATGACCGCTCCAACGAGGGCGCCGGCGGCCAGGGCGATGGCGGAAAAAGGCCGCTTCGAGAAAGCGCGCAACCCGATGGCGCCGCCCGCCACGATCACAGCGGTCACCAGCCACCGGGTCAGCTGCGCCGCCCTGAACGGACCCGCCGCATGGACGATCACGCCCGCGACCACCACGGCCAGATCAAAGATCACCGTGATATAGATCGCCTGCAGCAGAATCCGCAGTGTACTCGAAGTTCGACCGTTACTCTCGACAGGTGTCATTTCTTATCCCTTCCGCGGTCATTTCGTAAACTGGAAGGGAGCGGAGACGCCGCCGTCCGGGTTGGTGATCACGATGACTACGGCGACCCCCTTGGGGCATAGTGCCTTGCAGTGCTTGAGCTTGATCTTGCCCCCGTTCTTGTACTTGACGTCGACCGGCGTGCCTTTTATGGTCGCTGTGCAGTTCGGCTGGAAGTTCGACCCCAGAAGCACGATCCGGAAGGGAGCATGCTGTTTGTGTGCGCTCGCGATCACCGGCGGGACGGGCGTAACCGTAATAGCCAGGGCGGAACTCGTGGCGGAATGCCCCGCCGCGTCGGTCGCCACAGCCGTCACGTGGAAGGTCCCCGTCGAAGCGTAGGTATGGGTGGCCGTGGCGCCTGAGCCCGAGCCCCCGTCGCCGAAGTCCCAGGCAAGGGTGTAGACCCCATCGCCGCCCGTCACGTTCGACGTGAAGTCCACGGAAAAGGGCGCCGTGCCTGAGGTCGACGAGGCAGCGATGGTCACGGACAGGGGCGCGTACGCCTTGATGGTCACCGCCTGACTCGTCGCCGTGTGGCCCGATGCGTCCGAGGCGTTGACCTTTGCGGCGTAAGTGCCGGCCTGGCTGTAGGTATGATAAGGCTCGGAGCCGCTGGTGCCGTCCCCGTACTCATAATCATAGGTGTAATGGCCATCCCCGCCGCTCGCCTGTGTCGCGAAGCCGACCGCAAGGGGAGCCGTGCCCCCGGCCGGCGACGCGGACAGGGTCAACTCCATCGGCGCGAAGACCGTCATGTTCAGCGTGTTGCTCACGGCCGACTGCGAGGCCCCGTCGGTCACCGTCAACCTTGCGTTGTAGCTACCTGCAGTATCGTAGACTTTCGTGGGATTCGGAACGGCCAAGCTGGTCCCATCCCCGAAGTCCCAGTGATACTCGTAGTTGCCGTCACCGCCCGTGACGTCCGAGCTAAAACCGACGGAGAACGGCGTGGTGCCCGACGTCTCATCCGAGCTGATGCTGACCGCCAAGGGGTCCACGACGCTGAGCGAGTAGGTACGGCTGCCCTCGCAAGAGGCATCGTCCGTCGCAGTCACGGTTATGCCGAAGGTCCCAGTCGCTGTGGGCGTGCCAGCAAGAACGCCGCTCGAATCGAGGATTAGGCCCGCTGGGAGGGAACCGCTCGTCACCTTGAACACGTACGGGGAAGTGCCTCCCGAAGCCGAGATCGTCTGGCTGTAGGCCGTGCCCACGGAAGCACGAGGAAGGTTCGATGGCAGGAGCGTGATCGCCGCACAGCCGCCGCTGATAGTGACCGTGTAAGCACCACTTCCCGTGCACTGGTTCGAGTCGGTCGCCGCCACCGTGAACGCGAAGGTGCCAGCTGTCGCCGGAGTTCCCGATAGAACGCCATTTGTACTGAAACTCAATCCGCCAGGTGAATCTCCGCTGGCAAGCGTGTAGGTATATGGTGCCGTCCCTCCGCTTGCCGCAAGCGTTTGAGAGTAGCCTACGCCCACCGCTCCCCCCGGAAGAGACGAAGGCGAGAGTGTAATCGCGGGACAGCAGGGAGCCGTCATCACGGGCGCGCACGTTCCGTCGATCGAGGCGCCGCAATCATTGCCGGCCGTGATAAAATAGCTGTAAGTCGTCGAGCAGGTGAGTGCAAAATCTCTATAGGAGGTTCTACTGACAGGGCTTTCGGTGATCTTGACGGCCCCCACGCAGGCCCCTCCGGACGCGCGCCAGACGTTGTAGCTCGCCGCGCCCGTCACCGCCGTCCAGTTGATCGTCAATGCAGTGGTCGTAACGTTCGTGAAGAACGGCGCCGCCGGCGCCTCAGGGGGGGCGCACCAATGGCCGATGCAGGAGGAGGGCTTGGCACCCGAGGTCGTGAAGTTCCCGCCGACGTAAAGATTCGTCGCGTCGCAGACCAGCGCCCAAACCGGACCATTCGTACCTGAGCCGAGGGCGCTCCAAACGGCGCCATCCCAGACGGCGATGTTGTTGGCGATCACGCCGCCTGCGGTCCTAAACTGTCCGCCGACGTACAGGTTCGTCCCGTTCCACGCCAGGGCATTAACTAAGCCGTCCACGCCCGTACCGAGGGCAGTCCATCGACTGCCGTCCCACTGGGCGATGTGATTAACAGCCGCGTCGCCCGCAGTCGTGAAGTCCCCGCCAGCGTACAGGTTCGTCCCGTCCCACGCCAGGGCATAGACCAAGCCGTTCAATCCTGTGCCGAGGGCACTCCATTCCTTACCATCCCATTTCGCGATGTGGTTGGCGGGAACGCCGCCCGCGGACGTGAACCACCCGCCGACATACAAGTTTGCCCCGTCCCAGGCCATCGCGGAGACACCATCCTCCAAGCCCGCGCCAAGAGCGCTCCACTCGCTGCCGTTCCACTTAGCTATGTAACTGGCGCTCACGCCGCCCGCCGTCGTGAAGGCCCCGCCGGCATATAGGTTACCTCCACCACAGGTCAGGTCGTTAACACAATCGTCCAGGCCCGTGCCGAGGGCGCTCCACTCGCTGCCGTCCCATTTGGCGATGTAGTTGGCGGCCACGCCGCCCGCGGTCCTGAAGTACCCGCCAGCGTACAGGTTCGTCCCGTCCCAGGCCACGGCGGAGACAGGCCCGTTAGCGTTGCCACCGTTCGTGCCCGAACCCAGGCCGCTCCATTCTGTGCCATCCCACTTGGCGACGTGATTGGCGACCACACCCCCCGCGACCGTGAAGTCCCCGCCGGCGTACAGGTTCGTCCCGGCCCATGCCAGGGCGACGACTGCGTGGTAGGCATCAAGATCGCCGCTAATTCCCTCGCCGGAGGCCGGCATGGGCCTCCACCCGCTGCCGTTCCACCGGGCGATGTAGTTTGCAGTCACCCCGCCCGCAGTCGTAAATTCCCCGCCGGCGTACAGGTTCGTCCCACCCAAGGCCAGGGCTTTGACGGTATGGTTCACGCCCGAGCCCAGGGCACTCCAGCCGGTTCCGTCCCACATAGCGATGCCAGCGGCGCTCACGCCGCCCGCCGTCCAGAATTCTCCGCCAGCATACAAGTGCGTCCCGTCCCAGGCCAAGGCATTGACAGTGCCGTCCACGCCCGCGCCGAGGGGGCTCCATCGGACGCCATCCCACTTGGCGATGTGATTGACAGCCACACCTCCCGCGATTCCAAATTTCCCGCCGGCGTACAGATTTGTCCCGTCCCAGGCCAGGGCCTTTACGGTATAAAATATCGAGCCCAGGGTGCTCCACGCGCTTCCGTCCCACATAGCAATGCCAGCGGCGCTCACACCACCTGCCGTCCAGAATTCTCCGCCAGCGTACAAGTGCGTCCCGTCCCAGACCAAGGCATTGACAGTGCCGTCCACGCCCGTGCCGAGGGGACTCCACGTGCTGCCGTTCCATGCAGCGATGTAGTTGACCGCCACGCCGCCCGCGGTGTGAAAATTCCCGCCGGCGTATAGGTTCGCCCCGTCCCAGGCCAGGGCGACTATCCCACCGTCGATTCCCGAACCCAGGGCGCTCCATGCGCTACCGTTCCACATAGCGATGTGGTTGACGGTCACACCGCCCGCGGTGACGAAACCACCCCCGGCATACAGATCCGCCCCGTCCCAGACCAGGACGCCTACAGGACCGTCCATTCCCGAGCCCAGGGCGCTCCACGCAGTGCCGTTCCACATGGCTATGTTCTTGGCCACTGCCGTACCGGCAGTCGTGAAGTACCCGCCAGCGTACAGGTTCGTCCCGTCCCAGGCCAGCGCGTAGATTCGACCGTTCATGCCGTGCATGTGAAACCCGGGGTCCCAGTTTTCATCCCCGGTCACTTCGGGCGCGGGCCCGCGCTCGGCCCCAACAAACCTCGGCTCCCCGCCGGGACCGGTAATCATCTGGAAGCCACCTGGGTCGATGCTCCCTTGAATCGGTTCCGGCGGTAGGTTCAGCGTACCGTCAGCCCTAAGGAATGAACGCAACGGGCGCGAAACACCAGTGGAGAAATGCGCTGGAGCCTTCTCCTCGTGATTGTTCTGCCGCTGCTCAGGCGCCACCTTCTGCGCAGACACGCCGATGCACACCAGCGCGAATGCCATGACAGGAAGAACGAGCCCCAGTAGCTTTCTAGGCATTTAACCCTCCTCATGCGCCATTGTGAATGCATAGAGAAAATACAACAATATAGTGAAATATATAAGGACAGCTACCTATTTTCACCTTGCTGCACCCAAGAGAGTGAGAGAATGGGGTCAGGCCTTTTCTTTCACTATCTGTCCCCGCTTCCTTCATGTTCCTTCTCTCGCCGCTGTTTCCTGAAGGGGCTCCCCCATTAGTCGGCCCCTGTCAACAGGCATTCTTTTCCCCTGCAGCTTAGATTCTTTCGCCGCGCTGTCCATGGCCGTTGCGTAGGGCTGCGCCGTGAAAGTTTCGATGGCTGCGCCGCCCTGAACGGACCCGCAGCATAGACAATCAGGCCTGAGATCACCCCGGTCAGATCGAAGACGACCATAATGTATGCGGCCCGCAGCAACGTGTGCAATGCAGTGCAGGGCCGATCTTTGCTGTCAGTGTTGGAATCCGAGTTCAACCTATCCCCTCCCCTGCCGTTGCTTCCCGAAGACTGTCAATATAATACCTTCGATCCGGTTCCGCCTCCAACCAGAGTTGTAGATGGACGAAAAAAAGGCGAGAATCGGAAGGAGAACAAGGAAATTCGGGCATTGGGATTTGGGATTTGAACTACGTTCCGGGACAAATCTTCGAAAGGTGTCTCTCG
>Ga0307440_1001820_pt1 | contig 10232 bp, 8 predicted proteins | sample SalMarWE160410MG_FD_202150 | JGI IMG/M metagenome (GOLD analysis project Ga0307440, IMG submission 202150) | Salt marsh sediment microbial communities from the Plum Island Ecosystem LTER, Massachusetts, United States - WE1604-10 | ecosystem: Environmental > Aquatic > Marine > Intertidal zone >... | reverse complement strand
GGGTCCGTTGGCGAAGTACATGTCCGCCCGATCTGCAGTGAGAATACTCCGCCAGCTGCCACTTTCGTCGCGCGCGATCAGCGGCCGCGTGTCCACCCCTAACAGCCAGGGAAGGCAACCCAGTACAAGAACGGAAGCCAGCACCCAGCTTCCTCTGTGCCTAAGCGCTCGGCCAGCGACCACGCCGGCGACGGGCGCCGCCAAGGCAAAGAACGGCAGAAGGTAGCGGCTGCCGAAGACCTGCCACTTGTACAACAGGCTGAACCCCAAGAATGTTCCAATCACAACCAACGCATAGCCCACCAGGTCTCGCTGGGTGCGACGCCAGCCAAGGATGACCAGGGCGCCCGTCACCAACACCAAAAGCATTTGAAGCGGATTCTGAGCCAGGTCCTCATGGGTCGTGGGCAGACTCACTTTGTAGCGCCCGGCGGCGGTGGTGCGCTGATCGCTGGGATCGAGGCCCATCCAGTTGTGCACCGTGATCACGGAAAGGGCGATGGCTTTGTTGACGTACGGCGACGGCGTGGCCAGCTGGTAGGTTGTGTTCCGGAGAAGGTTGGATACCCAGGCTCGTCCCCCCAACCAAGGGCTGGCATGCTCACTAATCCGGTTGGCGGGCGCAACGGGGTTCCCGTACAGGCGGAAGTTGCCGGAGAAGTAGCCCCCGTTGATGGAGAACACAAGGATGACGCCCAAAGCCGCCACAGCCAGCTGGCGACCGAGGGGACGGCGGCGGAGCAGGGAAACGACCGCCCACACGGCCAGCGGCAGCAGGTAGCCAAAGGCGGTCGGCTTAGTGACGATCGCCAGTCCGGCACCTATCGCCATGAACAAGAAGGGCCCGGGCGCGTCATCACCTTGCCTGCCGACGGCCAGCAGCTCAGCGGTCACTCCGAGAAGCCATACCGCAAGCACAACATCGGTCATGGTGCTGCTGGCCTGGACGATGGTCATTGGCATCGTCGCCAAGAACAAAGCCGTCAGGAGCTGTCCTCGGCGTCCCGCGCCCAACTGCTTGGCGAGCAAGCTCACACCCAACACGGCGATCCAGGCCGCGGTCCAATCGACGAAGTTGACCCAGGTGTCGCCAGCAGCGAGGACATAGGGCTGGAGGAAGAGCATTTCCGCTCCGGGCGGCATGCTGTTCTGGATCTCAATGCCGGTGGCGTAGGGTCGCACCGACGCCATTTGCGCCCAGTGGGCGACGCGCGCCATGTGGTAGTTCAGCGTGTCCCAGGTCTGGGGCGGCGCCCAGCGGGCCACGATGGCCGTGCCAAGCATGATGATGGCAATCGATGCGGAAGCCGCCCAATCAAACCCGCCCCAATCGGACGGCAGATGAAGCCCAAGACCGGTCCAACGCGAGCGCCGCCAGGCGCGCGCAGCAACAAGGGGCGCCAGGCCGACGAACGACCATCCCAGATCCAGTCCCCACGCGTTGACAAGCGAAAACCAGCTGAGAAGTTGGGTGAGCCAAAGGGCGATGGCGCCCCAAAGCAGGGCGGCCCGCAGCAGATCGCGCCGCCCGTCCGCCGAAGGCCAACCCAAACGCAGGCTGACGAAAAGGCTGATGAGAGCCAGAATGGGGAGAAGTGCCAACATGTGGGCCTTATCTCAGGATCGGCTGGGTCCGGGCATGCAGCCAGGCCCTGGGCGAGCCGCGAGCTATTCCGTGCTCAGTCTTGCCGTGGCGCCGCCATCCACCACCAATGCCTGTCCCGTGATGAACGATGATTGGGTTGGGTCCGCCAAGAACAGAATAGCGCGCCCGATTTCCTCCGGCTGCCCCACCCGCCCCAGGGCCGTGCGCTCCGCCAAGGCTGCCAGGCGCTGGTCCACCGAGCCCTCGCCGGCCTGATCCCGCTGAAGGCCATCGCGCAGCATGGGCGTATCGACCGCACCGGGCAGCACGGCGTTGACGCGTATCCCGTCATGCGAAAACTCCAACGCCATCGCCCGGGTCAGCGCCAAGATGCCGCCTTTGCTGGCGGCGTACGAGGCGATGTCATTGGATGTCGCCAGGGCGTGGACCGAGCTGATGTTGACAATCGCCCCCTTGGCTGGCTTGAGCAGCGGATAGGCCGCCTTCGCCGTGAGGAAGATTGAGCGCAGATTGGCATTCAGCACCGCATCCCACTCTTCGACCCGCGTTTCGATCAGCGGCTTGCAGATTTGGATGGCGGCATTGTTGACCAAGGCTCCGAGTTGGAGGCCGGCGCCTTCCAATCCTGAGAAGAGTTCCGAGATCGCGTCGGGTTGCGAAATATCCACCTGTTCGAAGCGAGATACCCCGGCGATCGGCTCAGAAGGATTTCGGTCCACGGCGATGACGTCCCAACCGGCATCGACGAAGACCTTGGCCGTCGCCCGGCCGATCCCCCCGGCCGCGCCCGTGATCAGTACTGTCGACTTCATCGGTTTACCTCGCTTCTCAAGCGTGGTTTCGGACCCTTGGCGGATCAAAGGTTTGGATAGTCATCCCACAACACCGGCGGGAGCTGCAGGGCATCAAAAAGACTGTCGATGGTGCTGCGATGCACTCGTGTCCATGCCTCGGGGCTGCTGTTGGCGTTGTGCGGCGCCAGCAGCACATTGTCCATGCGACGCAGCGGGCTGTCCAACGGCAGCGGCTCATCCTCGAAAACGTCCAATCCCGCACCCGCCAGCTGACCCTTCTCGAGTGCCGCCACCAATGATCCTTCATCCACCACCGGGCCGCGCGAGGTGTTGATGAGTACCGCCTCCTGGCGCATCAAGGCCAGCGTTTCCGCGTTGATCAAGTGGCGCGAGGACGGGTTGAGATCGCAGTTCAGGCTGACAAAGTCCGATTCCGCAAGCAGCGCCTCGAGTGAGACCATCGATACCCACAGCGACTGAACGGTCTCCGGAGTGATCTCCCGAATGTCATTGCCCAACAGCCGTGTCCCGAATCCTCCAGCCCGCCGCAATACGGCCTGGCCGATGCGGCCAACCCCGATCACGCCCAAGGTGGATTCCTTCAAGGTCCGTCCTGGGCGCTTGGCCCAGCCCCCGGATTTGAGTTCCTGATCCATCCAGGGCGTCCCCCGCGCAAAGCTGAGGGCATAGGCCATCACGCTGTCGGCCACGGCGTCGGTAAAGGCATCCGGCGTGTTCCGAACCTGGATTCCAAGCTCCCGGGCTGCTTCTTGGTCGATGGAATCGATCCCGGTGCCCCACTTGGAGATCACCTTGAGCCGGGGCTGAAACGCCTCCAAGACCGATGCGGTGAAGCGGTCATCGCCGCTGATCACGCCATCGACCTTGCCCGCATAGGGCAGCAGCTCCTGCTCCGACAGCCGTTCCTTCACCCCAGCTCGGATCACGCCCACGCCGGCTGCCTCGAAAACTGGCTCGAACTCCTCAAGCACCGGCAGCATATATGGCGCCGAAACAAGGATCGACAACTGGTCTGTCATCGGCGCGCTCCGGCGATCACGACTTGTCGGGTGCATGCGTCATTCCAACGGCGTTTTTGCTGCGAGCCTGGTTTCACGCGAGGGCTTCCATCAAATATAGGCTCCGCCCAGACTCCGCCAGCGCCTGCTTGCGCAGCGTTCGAAAATAGGGGGCGAAGGCGGCTTCGAATCCAACTTCATCATAGTGGTCGAAGATGTCGTCGCGGCTGCTGAGCAGCCGCTGGACCTGAGAATCGGATTTGGGGACGAACTCGATGATCAGGCGGTGCCCCAGCCGCTGCAGGTACGCCGCCACCCGCTCCAAGGGGAGATTGTTGCCGATAGCCAGGTGGTGGACAAGCGCCAGGGCCATCAACAGATCGGCCGGACCTCTCTCGGCCAACGACTGGCGTTCCTGGTGTGCCCACCCCAGTGACGGGCTCGGGTTTGTGAAATCCATCACAAGCGGGAGGAGCTGCGTCTCGCCGTCTTCGATCACCTGCCGGTAACTGCGCTCCACGGCGGCCGGATCGATGTCGAACGCCAGGATCGGGATGCCCATGTCGCTGGCGATGCGGCTGAACTCGCCTGTGTTGGCACCCAGGTCCCACACCGACGCCGGCCGTGAGTCCTCCAGCATTGAGCGCACGGTATCACGTTTGGCTTGCATGGCCGCGTCCGAGTAGTTGTGAAACGTGTAGTAGTCCCCCCAGGCGGTGCCTTCCGGACGCCAGGTCAGCTTCGAGATCATCCCCTGAAGACTGTCAACCAACCCAACGAGCGCGTTTTCCCCCATCGTGCGCTGGGCCGATGCCTGGCGCACATCCTGGCCAGCGAAGCGGGATTGAGCACGGGCATGAAGGTGAACATGGATCAGGGTCCCCGGACTCAGGTACGTTCGAGTCGGCAGCAGGCGGCTGGCCAGATCCAAGGGGGTTCCATCGATATGGGTACGCAGCAGGCCCTGCAGCCGTATGTCCACCCGGCTCATCAGCAGCAAGGGTGCCAGAAAATGCTGGCAGAACTGACGATAGGCCGTCCACGGTCTTCCCTCAGGCAGTCGTTCAAAGGAAAGGCTGTCGATGAGGACAGGGCGGCCGCCAGCAAACTGTACATTGTAGGCGCTGGCATCTTTGAGGCTCATCTCGTGCTTCAGGGCGATTCTCTGCACTTTGAGCGTGAGCAAGGCGGCGTCTTTGAGCTGACTGAAACACCATTCGTAGGGATACGATATGAAGCCAATCCGCTCCGGGCGGATGACCCGAAAGGCTTGGACAGGCTCGAGTGGGGGCTCGTCGACCTCCTCGTGGGAGACGAGCATGCGGTCCCCGACAAGCCTGTCGTAGAGACCAGAACCCATCAACTGCTCATAGTCAGGCTGGAAGGACCGATTAATCTGGCGGAACAGTCCACCGTTGCGCTGGAAGAGAAACCCGCTCGGGTCTCGGAAGGAGCTGGGGAGTGCCCCTGAATCAGGCGTCGTCATCCGGCGGTGTCTTCCCGAAGATCCGTCGGATAAACGCCGTCACGCGCGACCAGTACATGCGCAGCACGACCAGACCGCCCAAGGCGCTGGCGATCAGGAGTTGAAGCAAGTAGCTCCCTGAACCAGGATCGAGATAAGCATAGGGCGAGGCAAGCCCGGAGGCCCAAGCCTGGCTAAAAATGCCAATGAACACGTGCAATCCGTATGAGAAGTCCATACCCACTCCTTTTCAGTCAAACCCACCTGTTGAACGAGGGATTCTAATGCCAAATGCCCGTGTCCGCCGTTCCAATTCAATCACGCGGACCTCCCAGCTGACCTCACGAATCATCAAGACGCGACCCAAGGAGATTCTCAACGATCTGGAAATCTATCGGATCATCGATATCCCAGGCTTCGTCGGCTCCAATTTCGAAGAGCAGCGGCCTAGCGCCGATGCGGTTGTGACGTGCCAGCATGCCCTGGCGCGAGAAAACATACAAGCAGGAGTTCTCCTCCATGATGGCCGGGAGATTCTGCGTCTGAATGAGCTCGCCCGGGTCGTGGTTCAAGGGCTCCCCCTCAGGCGTCCATAATCGCTTTTGCCATCGGGTAACGCTGAAGAGCGAATCGTGTGAGTCGAGTGAATCGAAGTACTTATCCAATCCACGTGCTATGGTCTCTGCTGTGAGCAAGGGATTGGTGCTGTGAGTCTGCACGTAGTGCTCAGCCGGAACCTGGTTAATGTCCCACAGAATGACATCGTTCATGGGGACGTCAGGCGCTCGGAGTGACTCCGGCCGGTCGAGGACAATCACACTGGGGAAATCCGCCGCCAGGCCAGCCTTGATCACCGGGCTGTCGGTGTCCACCACCACCGCTTCGACGGCCTCCACCTGCAGCAGCGTCTCCAGAATGTAGCTGTACAGGGGACGGCCGGCGAGAGGGCGAAAGTTCTTCTCGGGAACACGCTCGGAATGGTGCCGCATCGGCACCAAAGCGGCCATTCGTGTCATCGGCCGTCAATCCCGCTCTTTGCGAGGGCCATGCTGCTCCATCGCTTGAGCGTAATCAATCGGCTGCAAGCTCCGCTCCGGCATGGCGCCTTGCGCGCGATGCAAACCGCGCGGGTAGTAGAAGGCCTGCTTCAGCTGTCGGCTTAGGCCGCCCTGATGGGCGAAACCGCGGTAGGTTCCCCAGAGCTGAGCAAAACGAAACCAAATGATCTCTCCCATCACCTTCAGCAAACGCCGTTCCATGAGGGCATGCGCCATGTCGCTGACCACATTTGACACAATCAGCCGCAAGAAGTCCACCAGCCGAAAGGTTTCGTCTGGGCGGATGCGCTTGAGCCCGATCGCCTCCCGCCGGTACCGATTGTAGACCTGGCGGAAGGATTCATTATGCAGGTGGACGATCTCAGCTTCGGCCACATAGGCCACCTTCTTGCCCTGCCCAATCGCCCACATGGCCCATTCCAGATCTTCCAGTCCGGGGAGATCTTCGTCGTACGGATGCGCCTCCCAGAGCGAGCGTCGCACGGCGGCGTTGGCGTTGTTGCAGAAGGGATGTTCTTGGCTTGGATTGGAGATCGGAGGATAGAGCTTGGCGAAGATCTGATGTTCGCTGAAGCGTGTGTTCCCATCGCCGCGCTGGCGGCCGTAGGCGACGGCGATATCGGGATCCTTGAAGGCCGAAAGCAGCCGTTCAAGCCAGTCAGGATAGACGGGAAAGACGTGAGCGCTGACGATGACCAAGATGTCGGCGCTGGCTTGCCGGCAGCCAACATTGAGCGAGCGCCCAAATGTGAATTCCTCGGGTTGGATCGAGAGCACGGTCGTCGGGAAGCGGGAGGCGATCGCCAGGGTGGCGTCGGTGGAACCCGAATCCACCAGCACGATCTCCTCGGGCCGCACCGTCTGCTCCATGACGCCCGCCAGCAGCTTGCCGATATGCTCCTCTTCGTTGTAGGCGCGCACAATCAGACAACAGCTCGGCAAGGTAGATTCAGCCATCTGGCGCCCCCGCCAACTCCGGGCCGGCCCCTGGCAGAGGACCATCCTTTGCAAAGGAAGAGGAACGCTGTCGCCAACGCGCTTCCAACGCCACCAAACCATAACCGGCCATCAACGCCAAGAACGGCTCGGCCGGCACTCGAAATCTGGCTTGACCGGCGGCCATGGGCACCAGGATCAATGTGGCTGAAGTGACGATGGCCAGAACCAGCAAATTGCGCACAGCAGCCTGGTCTCGCCAAGCCCACAGCACACCCAGCAGGCTGAACGCGATCAGGAACACGCTAAACGCCAGGCTGTAGACCAGCAGGCTCCCGCGAATGATGCCTTCCTGAGCCGTCTGGGGCGCCTGGCTGAAGTCGCCTGCAGGGGTGCGGCCAAGGAGCCCAGTGAGCAATCCGAGCCCCGACCAACGGTCCCAATCGAGCACGTTACCCCACGTGCCGATATCCGTGCCCGCAGCTGTTCGGGCGAGGCCGAGGATTTGGGCGCGAACGAAAGCACCCGGGTAGGCCGATGCGACGGACAACGTTTGCTGGACCACGGCGCCACCTCGGAGCTGCTCCGCCGCTTGGCTGCGGGTGATCCCCTCCCCTCGCGCCACCACATCGGCCAGGTCGAACCCGATCACCGTCTTGGCACTCACATTTGTGAAGGTCCAACTGCCGTGGACGATTTGGTTGCGCGTCATCCAACCCAAGATGACCAGGCCCCCCAGAGCCAGGAGCATGGTCTCCATTGCCAGCGCCTCGTGCGAGGCCACCCTGCGGCGTAGAACCCAGTAGGTCACCACCGCCCATATCGGAATCAGCAGCATGCCTATCGGGCGCACAAGAGCAGCACCGCCGAGGGCCAACCCCACCCAGGCGTAGTCTCGCAAGTGCCCCGCTTGCAAGGCACGCACCCAGAGGTAGACGCTCAGAGCGAGCAGTGCAGCGAACAGCGCCTCGCTCATGACCGTGAGCGACCAAAGGGCGAGGTTGGGGCTGAGCGCCAAGATCCACGCCGACACCAAGCCAAGGGTTGGCCGCCCGAGCCGTTCACCGATGCCAAGGAGCATCAGGGCGGCGGCCCCGGAAAGCAGGAGCTGGGCCAGTGTCACCGCCCACGTGGCGCCGCCGGCGATGGCGCCCAAGCCGGCCAGCAAGACCGGGTAGCCGGGGGGACGCGTGAGATCCGCCAGGTGGCCCTCAGGGTCCTGATAGCGTCCGGTCTCGAGCACGCTTTGCCCCAACTGAATGTAGTCTGCCGAATCGACCAGCACACCTCCGGTGGGGTCACGCAGCGTCAATGCGACCAGCGCCAGCCTCAGGACGAGGAAAGCCAACAGCGCCAATCTTGCCGCTCGGTGGGGAGACGATGTGCTGGAAGCCGCAGACATCAGGTCAACTCACCGGCGCCGGCCGGGACATTGAGCAGGAATGGCGCCTGCCCGTCCAGCCCGCGCTGGACGACATCCAGTGTCGGATGTGTCGTCAGCAGTTTCGGTTCAAATTCGCTCAGGACCACCATGCCGGGGGCCTCCGGATATGGGCGAAGGAAGTCGGAGAAATCGAGCGAGGCTTCGAACAATTCCGTGAACAAAAAGGCGCGCGCCGTCTGGACGAAGCTTTCGGGCCAGGAGATGTCCTCGGTGGACAGCAGATGGTCCAACGCTTCCAGGTAGTCCGCGCGTGAGCCAGGCAGGATCACGGTCGGGTCCTGCGTGTAGCGCGCCCGCCCAGCGCAAAGGACCGGCGTGCCTTGGATCGAGGCTTCCAGGCCGATCGATGAACTGTACACGAGCACCAGGCGCGAGCGCTTGACCAGCTCGTATGAGCTGACGTAGTCCGAAGGTGAAAAGAAGGTCACGTTGGGCAGATCGAGCCATCCGGCTGCCTGGATCCAGTCCGCCACGCTTTCACGGCTCGCCTTGCCCGGTCGATCTTCATCCGGGTGGGCGCGGATCACAAACTGCGTTTCCGGATGCCGGCTGATCTGATGAGACAACGCCCCCAGCCAATCGAACATGTCGTCGAACAGAGTGTTGGCATGGACCTGGCTGGTGTCGAAGATGACGTTTGTGAACACTGTCACAAGCCGTCCGTTTTCGCCACCGGCGTCGGCGACGGCTTGCGGCAGCTCTTGAATGTCGGGCCAGAACTCAACCCCGGCCATGCTGAACCGGCCCCGTCGGCGCTGATCAAGATAGGCGTCAAGCAAGGCCCCCTGATCAGCCGAAAGTCTGGCGCCGTCTTCGAGCGGGACCTGGCGGAAGGTGGCCTCATCGTGCGAAAAGAAAGCCGAGAACGGGCGCAGGCCGACCTCGTGCGTCACCACTGGGATGCCGCGCGCTTCGGCGACCGCGCGGGCCACCGCCTCCGGGTAGGTCAGCCCGTTGAAGATGACCAGCGCCCGCGGCGCCTCGGCCTCCAAGAGCGATTGAAATCGCCCCACCAGGCTGACGGCTGAGGCAAGATAGCGTCGATACAGCCCGCGGGTGGTCTCATCATCCGCCAGATGGTGGCGCCGCAACACCCAGCGCACGGAGGGCAGGCACAGTTCTCCGAGCGGCAGGTGATCGGACTCCCACGCCTGGAGCGCCTCAAGCGGGAGATCAGACAGATCTCTTTCGACAGCTTGGGCGACATCGGCGTCTAAAGTCAGGGGAACAACGCTGTCTGAGGCAAACAGTTTCTGGCTGTAGGCGACGCACTGGCCACACGGAGGCGGAGTCGACGGCTGGTTCCAGAGCGCCCCCAAGACACACTGAACCATCCCCTGCTGGCATACCACGGTCTTAACGCTGGCGCCGCGGGCGCGCAATCCCCATGACGCCACTAATGAAAAAGCGCCATTGAGACTCAGACGATGGATGCGAGTCGAGGCGTTGAAGAACAAGACCGGCTGGGCCCGATCCTGCGGCGGCGGCAGGCTCTCCAAATACGCACCCACCCGCTCGAGTTGGGAGCCCAGCTGGCGCTCGGCGGCCACATGGCGCAATCGGCGTCGAACTTTGGCCCACGTTTCAGACACGTCCGTCCTCAGGATTGGATCCGGCGCAGCTTGTTGAGCGAAGGCAGCTCGCTGTCATACACCTGTTTCACGCCGTCACCCAGAGCCTGCTCGGTCACCCGCAGGTATTTCACCAACTTCATGAACCCTCCCGGCTCGACCGAGGCGGCTTGATCGCTGCCCCACATGGCCCTGTCGAGCGTGATGTGGCGCTCAACCAGGCAGGCCCCGAGAGAAACCGCCACGGCCGACGGGACCAGGCCGACCTCATGCCCCGAATAGCCAATCGGGCAGGGAAAGCGTTCGCGCAGGGTGTGAATCATCTTCAGGTTCAACTCC
>Ga0307440_1001817_pt1 | contig 10243 bp, 10 predicted proteins | sample SalMarWE160410MG_FD_202150 | JGI IMG/M metagenome (GOLD analysis project Ga0307440, IMG submission 202150) | Salt marsh sediment microbial communities from the Plum Island Ecosystem LTER, Massachusetts, United States - WE1604-10 | ecosystem: Environmental > Aquatic > Marine > Intertidal zone >... | reverse complement strand
GGCTCGGGCAGGCGGTCGGCGGCGGCGACCAGCAGGTAGAGTCCCTCCTGGTCGTGGCTTGCGAGCAGCCGGGTGTGGGCGCCGCCGCGACGCAGCTGCACGGCCAGATCGCCGAGACGTGCCTTGGCGGCGTCGCCTGCCAGCTCGTAGAAGCGGGTCTGGTGGGGCCCGGAAGACATGCCTCCAGTGTACGGCGAGGTGGGCGCGGAGCGGCGTTGGCCGGCGGTGGGAGGGCTCCGGCGGCACCGCGAATGTGCGTTGGCTCGCTTACCGGCGAACGGACCTGCGTGCTACCATGGCCCATGCAAGGCTGATGAGGCGGCGCGGTGACCCTGGTCCCGCGGCGCCTTCGCTTTGCAGCCCGTCTGGTACCGCCAGACCCCTCTGGAGGTGGCGTCATGGACGAGCGTGGATACGGTCCCGGTCGAACGCAGCGCGTCCCCAGGCCGCGTTCTGCACGGCATCCTCCCAGGCGACGCACCCTATCGGACCTTCGTCCGCTGGTGAAGCAGGGTCTGTACCGGATCGGGACCCACGCTGCCAAGCACGCGACGTGCGAGGGCTTCACCGAGACCGACATCGTGGAAACGGTGCTCTACGGCCGTGAGCTGATGCGCTACTGGCAGGACGAGCGCCTGCTGGTGCTGGGCTACCTTCCCGTCAGCGCCGCGGTGAAGATCCCCCTGCACGTGGTGGTGGAGTACAGCACGCAGCGCTGGGTCGACGTGGTGACCGCGTTCATCCCGCACGATGCCCACCGGGTGCCGTCGCGGGCGCGCCTGGCCGAGGCCCTGCGCTACGACCGGGACGAACCCGAGAGCCGGTTGGTGGGGCCGGGCCGGTAACGGCCCGGCCCCACGCTCACGGTACTCTCGAGGGCGTCAGCCCGAGGGTGAACATGTAGCTGGTGGTGCCGTTGCGCCCGTCGTAGCGGCGGACCAGCTCGACCAGCTCTCGCTGCAACGATTTGGCGTCGCCATGATCCAGCCAAAGGGGGAGGTTGGCCACGTAGACGGCCGGGGCGTCGTCGTGGAGCAGCCGCTGGAAGAGCGGTTCCTCGCCGGCGGCCTCGTCCGACGGGCGGATCGACACGCGCTGCTCGGCATCGAGCTCGAGCCGCCATCCCCAGCGGTGGAGCTGGAGCTCGCGTTCGACGAGCGCATGCACCAGCCCTGCGATCAAGCGCTGCTGGGAGCTATGCAGGAGGCTCGCCACCGACTCCTCAAGTTCGGCCTGGGGGAGCACCGCGAACGGGATGTAGAAGGCGTCGGGGGCGCGGTAGTAGCGTACCGGGCGACCTGCACGTTTCTGCTCGCGAGTCAGCTCCAGGAGGCCCAGCTCCCGCATGCGCTTCACCCGGTAGGCCATGTCCTTGACGCTCACGCCGACCTCGGAGGCCGCCTCGCTGGTGCTGCGCTCGCCCCGCATGAACGGGTGCAGGAAGCGCAGGCGATCGGCGTCGAGGAGGAACGCGGCCGCGGGCTCGTCGGCGACGAGGGCCGCCGTGCTAGTCGAGTCGGACGGTTCCATGTCGACTAGGGTAGCTCCTACCTTGGTGTCATGAATGCGAACCCATCCTCCCCTTCGGTCCAGCCGCTCGCGGTCCGCGACTTCCGTCTGCTGTGGCTCGGAGAGAGTGTCTCCCTGCTCGGAGACCAGTTCTACCTCGTCGGCCTGCCGTGGCTCACCCTCCGGCTCGGGGGCGACGCCCTCGTCCTGGGCACGGTGTTGATGACGGCGGCCGTGCCCCGCGCCCTGTTCATGTTGCTCGGCGGCGCCGTGAGCGACCGGTTCTCACCCCGGCGCGTGATGCTGGCGTCCAACCTGCTCCGCGCCATGGCGGTCGGGCTGCTCACGGCGCTGGCGGCCGCCGGCGCCCTCCACCTCGCCCACGTCTACCTGCTGGCCGCACTGTTCGGAACCGTCGACGCCTTCTACCACCCGTCGCTGATGGCGATCGTGCCTTCCATCGTGCCGCGCGAGCGACTGGAGAGCGCCAATGCCCTGGTACAGGGCAGCGAGCAGCTCGCGATGCTGCTCGGCCCCGCCATCGCCGGTGTGGTGATCGCGGCGGCGGGCCTCACGCCCGCCTTCGGGATCGACGCGCTCACCTTCCTGTTCACGCTCACCACGCTGCTGGCGATGCGCGTCCCGGCGCCGGCCCTGGCGGGCGACGGAACGAACGTGCTGCAACAGATCGGCAGCGGGATGCGCTACGCTTTCCGGACCCCAGCGATGCGGGTGATGCTCATCTCGATCGCCTTCCTGAACCTGGCCATCGCCGGACCGGCCGGCGTGGGCCTGCCGCTTCTGGCCGACCAGCGCTTCGGCGGTGCGGCTGCCTTCGGCCTGATGATGTCGACGTTCGGTGGCAGCACGCTGGTCGGCGCCCTGCTGGCCGGCAGCGCACTCCGGCGCGTTCCCCTCGCTCGATTGATGGTGGGGGCGCCGCTGCTCTTCGCGGCCGCACTCGGCGCCGTGGGCGTGGCCGATCGCCTGCCGCTCGTGCTGGCAGCGCTCGCGCTGATGGGGCTCGGCGCCGGCGCCCTCAACGTGCGGGCCATCGCCTGGCTGCAGGGCCGCACGGACGCCGCCTACCGTGGGCGCGTCATGAGCCTGGTGATGTTCGCCTCGGTCGGCCTGGCCCCCCTTTCGCTGGCAGGAGCCGGCGTGCTGGCGGGCCACGGGTTCGTCCTGCTCTTCTCCGGCGCCGCCGCACTGATGCTCCTGGTCACGCTCGTGGTGGTGACCACCCGGGGGCTGCGCGGCCTCGACACCGTGCCCGCCGCTGCCTGAGAAGTCGCATCGGCGCGCGCGGCGCGCCCTCGCCCCACGCATGCTGCGCGCCTGGCGCCCGTCCCGGATTGGCGGGCGCCAGCCATGTGCGCCGCGGATCAGTCCAGCGGAAGGCCGTACACGCGTGCGGCGTTGCGGTCGAGAACGGGCTCGAGTGCGTCCAGCGGCACGCCGCGCACCTCCGCCACGACCTCCGCGGTATGGCGCACGTAGGCGGGCGTGTTGCGCCTGCCCCGCATCGGGACCGGCGCCAGGTAGGGGCTGTCGGTCTCGACGAGGAGCCGGTCCTCGGGAACGGCACGAGCGGCGTCACGCAGCGCTCCCGCACTCTTGTAGGTGACGTTCCCGGCGAACGACACCATCCATCCCAGTGCCAGACCCGCGTCCAGGAGGCCGGCGTGACCGTTGAAGCAGTGCAGGATGCCGCGCCGGTACCCCACCTCGCCGATGGCGGCGGCGGCCGCCAGCGAGGCGTCCTCTCGCCCCTGACCGTCGCGCACGTGGAGGATCAACGGCTTGTCCAGGCTCCGGGCGAGCCCGGCTTGCCAGTCGAAGGCACGCCGCTGGCTCTCCAGCGTCTCGTCGTCCCAGTGGGTGTCGAAGCCGGTCTCCCCGATCGCGACGACACGCGCGTGCCCGGCCAGGGCGGCCACCGCTTCCCGGACGGCTGGGTCGTCGGCGTCGGAGGCGTTGTTCGGGTGGATGCCGACGGCCGCCCACACGTTGGGGTGCGCAGCTGCCAGCCGAAGGGCTTCGCGGTCACCGTCGACGGTGGTACCGACGGTCACGAGAGCCCGCAGGGAGGGATCGGCGGCGCCGTCCGGATCGTCGCAAGCGTCGAGGTGGCAGTGGCTGTCGATCATGCCGCCACCATACCGGCGGGTCGAGGCGTGCGGCCGCTGCCGAGGCGACTTCCGGCCGTCCTGTGGGCGTGCGGAAGTGTGAGAATCCTGTAAGACCCTCGCTGGTAGAGTCAAGCCATCTCGGGGAGACTACCGGATGAAGCGAAAGCGAGAGGTCAACATGGTACAGGCAGCAGCAGGGTCCAACGGACAGAGTCTTCGGGCTCTCAGCAACGAGGAACTCAGCGATATCATCGCGAAGTGCGAGAGCGCCATCGCCGACGGAAGCGCGGAGATCGAGGACTTCGAATCGTTCGTCCTGTGCCAGAAGGAACTCGCCCGGCGCACCTGGGCGTGAGGGGTTCGGCCCGACCGGAATCCTTTCACATCGACCGCTCGTGACGCGTGCGTAGCATAGACCGTGCTACCACGCGTCTTCATCTGGCTGATCGCTGCGACGTTGCTGACCCGTAGCCGCGTTGCCCTGGGCCGCGCGCCGCGCACCCTTCGCGGGGGGCTGCCGCTAGCTGCGCTGGGACTGGCGTTGGGGGCCTGTGCCCCGGCGCTCAGTGCCGCGCCGGTGGTATCGGCCCAGGCGGACACCGCCCCTCCCGCGACGCCGGCCCTGGTGCCCCAGGTGCCCGACGCCGCCGCCAACGTTCAGATCGGCATCGCGTCGTGGTACGGACCGAACTTCGCGGGCCGGCTCACATCCGACGGCGAGATCTTCGATCCCGGCCAGCTGACCGCCGCCCACCGTACGTTGCCTTTCGGCACCCTGGTGAAGGTCACCAACCTCGTCAACAACGAGAGTGTCGTAGTGCGCATCAACGATCGCGGACCGTTCAAGCCCAACCGCATCATCGATCTGTCGCGCGCCGCCGCCGAGGCCATCCACATGAAGACCATGGGCGTGGCCCGGGTCAAGTTGGAGCCGCTGGCGTTGCCTACCGGCGTCGTTCGCGTCGGCGTCGACGATAGCCTGCGCGGGTACGAGGTCCAATCGCGCTACCACCGAATCGGCCAGCTGCTGGTCCTCTCGCGGCGCAGTGGTGCCGACGCCGTCGTGGTTCGCGTCGTCGGCAACGATGTCCCGCCGGGTAGCGGGGCCGACGTGCTGGTCGGGCACGACCTCTACCTCAAGATCGGCGACCAGGCCCAGCTGACCGAGCGCTGACGTCGGGCCCGCGGGGAGCTGTCCTCAGCGTCGACAGCCGGCCGCCAACTCGGCGGCGAGAGCACCGACGCGCTGCACGGCGCCGTCGCGGTGACCGCCGTCCACCTCCTCCTGGATGGCTCGGATGAGGGCCGATCCGACCACCACTCCGTCGGCAACAGCGGCGACACGGGCCGCGCTGTCACGCGACCCCACGCCGAAGCCCACCGCCACCGGCAGGTCGCCCGCAGCGCGTGTACGGGCGACCAGAGACGCGACCTCGTCGGGAACGGTGTCGCGGGCTCCGGTCACGCCGGTGACCGAGACCGCGTAGACGAACCCGCTGCAGGCGCGCACGACCGTATCGATGCGCGCATCGGTCGAGGTCGGCGCCACCAGGAAGATGGTGTCGAGGCCCACGGCGCGTGCCGTCGGCAGCAGTGCGCCCGCCTCATCCGGAGGCAGGTCGGGGAGGATGATGCCGTCCGCGCCTGCCTCCACGAGGGCGCGCGCGAAGCCCGACTCACCGCCCTGCGGGTAGCAGTACACCGGGTTGTAGTAGGTCATCACGGTCAGCGGCTTGGCACTGCGCTGTCGCAGGTCGCGGACCATGGCCAGTGTGGCCGCCGTGTCCACCCCGCGTGCCAGCGCAACCTCGCTGGCACGCTGGATGGTGGGGCCGTCACCCAGCGGGTCGGAGTAGGGGAGGCCGATCTCGAGAAGGTCGGCGTGCTCCAGGAGGGCCTCGGCGTAAGCGGGGAAGCGCTCGGGGTCGGGGAAGCCGGCCGTGAGGAAGGCGACGAACGCCGCACGGTTCTCGTGCTTCGCCACGGCGAAGGCGTGCTGGATACGTCCCACGCTCACGCTCCCGCCGTGTCGCCACGCAGGCGCATCACCTCGGCGACGTCCTTGTCGCCGCGTCCCGACAGGTTCACCACGATGATCTCCTCCGGACCCATGGCGGGTGCCAGGGTCTGCAAGTGGGCGATGGCGTGGGCGCTCTCGAGCGCCGGCACGATGCCTTCGGTACGCGCCAGCAGCTCGAAGGCCGCCAGCGCCGCGTCGTCGTCGACGGCCACGTACTCGGCGATGCCGGCGTCGGCGTAGTAGCTGTGCTCGGGGCCGACACCGGGGTAGTCGAGCCCGGCCGACACGGAGTGGGCCGGCGTGATCTGGCCGTCGTCGTCGGACAGCAGGTACATGAGCGAACCGTGCAGGACCCCGCGCTTGTGCGCCGTGATGCTGGCGGCGTGCTCGCCGCTACTGAGGCCTCTGCCGGCGGCCTCCACGCCGATCATCCGGGGGCGTTCGCTTTCGGGCAGATAGGCGTAGGGCGCGAACAGTCCGATGGCGTTGCTGCCGCCGCCGACGCACGCCACCAGTGCGTCCGGGACGCGGCGGCCCTCCGCAGCCTCGAGCTGGTCCATGGTCTCGAAGCCGATCACGCTCTGCAGGTCGCGGACCAACATCGGGTAGGGGTGCGGCCCCACTACCGACCCGAGGATGTAGAACGTGTCGCGTACGTTCGTCACCCAGTCGCGGATGGCCTCGTTGGTGGCGTCCTTGAGGGTGCGCGTGCCGCTGCCGACCTCACGGACCTCGGCGCCCAGGAGGCGCATGCGGTACACGTTCATCTGCTGCCGGCGCACGTCCTCCTCGCCCATGTAGACCACGCACTGCAGCCCGAACAAGGCTGCAGCGGTCGCCGTGGCCACGCCGTGCTGGCCGGCTCCGGTCTCGGCCACCACGCGCCGCTTGCCCATGCGGCGTGCCAGCAGAGCCTGCCCGATGGTGTTGTTGATCTTGTGCGCGCCGGTGTGGTTGAGGTCCTCGCGCTTGAGATAGATGCGGGCGCCGCCGAGACGGGCGCTGAGGGCGTCGGCGCGGTACAGGCGGCTCGGTCGGCCCACGTACTCGCGCAGGTAGCGCTTCAGCTCCGCCTGGAAGGCGGTGTCGGCGCGGGCGCCCCGGTAGGCGTGCTCGAGCTCGTCGAGCGCGGGGATGAGTGTCTCCGGGACGTAGCGACCGCCGTAGTCGCCGAAGCGGCCACGCGGGTCGGGAAGCGGGAACATCGTGCCTCCTAGGTTGTTGCGAAGGGAACTAGGGGGTTGCGGATCGCGTCGCGGCACGACCGTAGCGCCGCCAGTGCTGGTGGTGCCACTTGAAGCTACGCGGGGTGCGCACCCGCACGCGCGTCCTCATGGCGCCAGTTTATGTCCGTGCCCCGACGCTGACAAGGGTTCGCGCTGCGTGCTAGATGTCCCGCAGAAGCCAGGCCCGCTCGTCCGTGCCCAGCCTGGCCGGCGTGTGCGCCAGCCTCTCCAGCGCGAACGGCGCCACCAGCTCGTCGGCCGTGATCTCCTCGAGCGCGCCCGTAAGGCCGAGGCCGTGCGCCAGCAGGCCTACCACGCGTTCCGGCCGGACTCCCGTCTCGCGCAGGGCGCGCAGCGTCAGCGACCCGCGGCGCTTGGCGAGGCGCTCACCGTGCTCGTCGAGCATCAGCGGGACGTGGGCGAAGGCGGGGGCCGCCAGGCCGAGTGCCCGGTAGAGCAGGAGCTGCGCTGCGGTGGCGGGCAGCAGGTCGTCGCCGCGGACCACCTCCGTCACGGCCATGGCGGCGTCGTCGACCACCGTCGCGAACTGGTACGCCCACAGGCCGTCGGCGCGCTGCACCACGATGTCGCCCACGTCGTCTCCGGCGCTCGCCCGTTGCAGCCCGGCGATGGCGTCCTCGAACACGACCCATCCGGGCTCCACCCGCAGCCGAAGGCTCGGTGTCGCGCCCTGGGCGCGCTTGCGTTCGGCAGCCCGGTCGCTGGCGCGGCGCTCGGCCGGTCCGTAGACGGGCGTGCGGCCGTGCGGTGCGCTCGCGACCTGCTGGAGCTCGCGGCGTGAGAGGTAGCACGGGAAGATGCGGCCCTCACGCTGAAGGGCTTCCAAGGCGGACGTGTAGAGTGCCCCGCGCGCGCTCTGGCGATAGGGACCGAGAGGCCCACCGATATCGGGCCCCTCGTCCCAGTCGAGCCCCAACCAGGCGAGCTCGTGAAGGTTGCCGTCCACGGCCTCCGGCAGCGTGCGCGGGCCGTCGAGATCGTCCACCCGCAGCACCCATTCGCCTCCGAGCGAGCGGGCGCGGAGCCACGCCACCAGCGCCGTACGGGCGTTGCCCAGGTGGAGCCAGCCGCTCGGAGAGGGCGCGTAGCGACCGCGGTAGCTTCGCGCCTCGGACGGGCTCACGCTCGGTCCCACGGCCGCAGAGGCCGGCGGCTCAGGCCTTGCCGGCCTTGGCCATCGCTTCCAGCATGGCCGCGCCCATGTCGCTGGGCGTCTGGGCCACCACCACGCCGGCGGCTTGCAGCGCTGCGATCTTGTCCTTGGCGGTGCCCTTGCCGCCGGAGATGATGGCGCCCGCGTGACCCATGCGCTTGCCTGCGGGCGCGGTGGTTCCGGCGATGAACGCCGCCACCGGCTTGGTCATGTTGGCCCGGATCCAGGCGGCGGCTTCCTCCTCGGCCGAGCCCCCGATCTCGCCGATCATGATGACGCCCTCGGTGGAGGGGTCGTCATTGTAGAGGCTCAACACATCGACGAAGTTGGTTCCGTTGACCGGGTCGCCGCCGATGCCCACCGCGCTCGTTTGCCCAAGACCGTTGTCGGTGAGCTGCTTGACGGCTTCGTAGGTGAGGGTGCCGGAGCGGCTCACCACGCCGATACGGCCGCCCTGATGGATGTAGCCGGGCATGATGCCGATCTTGCACTCGTGCGGGGTGATGACACCCGGGCAGTTCGGTCCCACCAGGCGCGTCGCCGCCCCCTCCAGCACGCGCTTCACCCGCACCATGTCCATGATGGGGATGCCCTCGGTGATGGCGACCACCAGCGCGATGCCGGCGTCGGCGGCCTCGAGGATGGCGTCGGCCGCGAACGGGGGCGGCACGAAGACCACGCTCGCGCTCGCACCTGTGGCCTCAGCCGCTTCCCGGACCGTGTCGAAGATCGGTACCGACACACGGTAGCTGTCGCCCCGACCCGGCACGCCGCTGTGGTCGGTCTCGCCCTCGAAGATCTCGACCTGACCGCCGCGGCCGGGGTGCACCGCACCGACCATCTGTGTGCCGTAGGCGATCGCCTTGTCGGTGTGGAAGCGGCCGGCGCTGCCGATCCCCTGGACCAGCACCTTGGTGTTCTTGTCGACGAGGATGCTCATTTCGCCAGCTCCACGATCTTCTTGGCGCCGTCCTTCATGTCGTCGGCGGCGATGAGATTGAGCCCCGATGCCGACAGGATCTGCCTCCCGAGCTCGACGTTGGTGCCCTCCAGGCGGACCACCAGGGGCACCTTCAGGCCGACCTGCTTGACGGCCGCGACCACGCCGTTGGCGATGGTGTCGCACTTCATGATGCCGCCGAAGATGTTGACGAAGATCCCCTTCACGTTGGGGTCCCTGGTGATGATGGTGAACGCCGCGGTGACGTTCTCCTCGGTGGCGCCGCCGCCGACGTCGAGGAAGTTGGCGGGCTCGCCGCCCACCTGCTTGATGGTGTCCATGGTCGCCATGGCGAGGCCCGCGCCGTTCACCAGGCAGCCGACCGTCCCGTCGAGCTTGATGAAGCTGAGGCCGTACTTGCCGGCCTCGACCTCGGCGTCGTTCTCCTCGCTGAGGTCGCGCATCTCGACGACGTCCTTGTGACGGAACAGGGCGTTGTTGTCGAAGCTCACCTTGCCGTCGAGCGCCATCACGCCGCCGTCGGCGGTGACCACCAGCGGGTTGATCTCGACCATGTCGGTGTCGAGGGCCTCGGCGGCGGCGACCAACGCCTTGAGGAAGCGCACACCGTTCTTGAAGGCGTCGCCCTCGAGGCCGAGCCCGTACGCCAGGCGACGGGCCTGGAAGTCGGCCAGCGAGATGGCGGGGTCCACCGTCTCTCGCAGGATCTTCTCGGGCGTCTCGGCCGCGACCTGCTCGATCTCCATGCCGCCCTCGGTCGACGCCATGACGAGGTTGCGGCCGGTGGCGCGATCGAGCACCACCGACACGTACAGCTCGCGCGCGATGTCGATGCCCTGCTCGATGTAGAGCCGGTTGACCTGCTTGCCTTCGGGACCGGTCTGAACCGTCGTGAGGGTTGAGCCCAGCATGGCTTCGGCCAGCGCGCGCACCTTCGCTTCGGCAGCCTCGACACCGCCCTTGAGGCCGTCGGTGACGACGTTGACGCCGCCCAGCTCGGGGTGCTCCTGGAAGCGCCCCTTGCCGCGTCCGCCGGCGTGGATCTGTGACTTGACGACCACGACGGGGTGGCCGCTGGCATCCACCACCGGCCGGACCGCCGCGACGGCCTCGTCGACCGTGGTCGCGACACGTCCGATCGGCACCGCGATGCCGTGCGCTTTCATGAGTTGCTTGGCTTGGTACTCGTGGATCTTCAAGGCGGACCTCCCACGGTCGGAA
>Ga0307440_1001816_pt1 | contig 10248 bp, 10 predicted proteins | sample SalMarWE160410MG_FD_202150 | JGI IMG/M metagenome (GOLD analysis project Ga0307440, IMG submission 202150) | Salt marsh sediment microbial communities from the Plum Island Ecosystem LTER, Massachusetts, United States - WE1604-10 | ecosystem: Environmental > Aquatic > Marine > Intertidal zone >... | reverse complement strand
GCGAGCAACGCCATATTCATGGCGGACAGGGTGGACACGTTGTCGAAGGGGATGAGTCCGGAAGAGATGCTCATGAAGAGGAGAGGCATGATCGACGTTATCCGGCAGCACGAAGGGACCCTCTTCGCTCCGGTCCTCGTAAAGGCGTTCCTGCAGGTCGCCCGGCGTGAGGCATTCTGGCTGACCCTGGAGCCGCACCATCTGGAACGGTACCTCACCCAGATGATGAGGGACTGCTGCATCGTGCCCATATCGCTCGAACAGTTGAGAAAGCTCGCCGACGTCTTTTCGAGGATCGTGGACGACAAGAGCGCATTCACCGAATCCCACTCCCGGGGTGTCGCACGCATGGCGAGGGTTCTGGGTGAATGGTCCGGACTGCCCGGAGAAACCTGCACGCTGCTGGAGATCGCGGGCCTTCTTCACGATATCGGCAAACTAAGAGTTCCGGACAGCATCCTGAGCAAGCCCGCCAGGCTCAACGATCCGGAAATGGCTTCAATGATGCGTCACCCCTTCGAGACGTACCAGATCCTGAGCAAGATAGAGGGACTCGACGAGGTGGCGGAATGGGCGGCCTTTCACCACGAAAACCTGGCGGGCGAAGGCTATCCTTTCAGAAAACCCGCGGACAAGGTTCCGCTGCCGGCCCGTATCGTCGCTGTGGCAGACGTTTTTCAGGCACTGGCGCAAACCCGTCCTTACAGGCGCCCCTTGGATCTCGCGAAGGTTCTCGATATCCTGAGCGATATGGTCCGGAGGGATCAACTCGACGCGGATGTCGTAGGGCTGGTGCAGGCCCACACCCAGGAGTGCTGGGAGGCGGCCACCGGCCGGCCCATGTTCCCTGCCTGAGGGCAGGCCCCGGTTTTTCGATGCATGGTGCCATGCGGGTGGTCATGAGAACGATAGCCGAAGGAATCCAGAACAGGTTGGGCAGACGCTCGAAGCCCTTGGCAGCCGTGCTCGCGATGGTGCTGCTCCCTGCGGTGTGGCTGCTGTATCGCCTTGCGCTCCCGGACGATCTTGGCCTGTTGTTCTTTGCATTCCCCGTTCTTCTCGCGGCCTCGTACGTCGGCGTGTGGATGGGCATCGCCATGGCCCTGGCCGCCGGAGCGGCCTGGGCCTTGCCCGGGCTTTTCGCTGGAAGGACTCTGGCAAAGCCGGAAGCAGTTGCTGCGAATGTTGTGGCGGGAACGGGCCTGCTCGTCCTGATCGCCTGTCTCGAAGCGGCCAGGAGGCGCGCCGTGGAGCGGCAGCGGACGCTCTCAAGGACGGATCCGCTGACGGGTGCCGAAAACAGCCGTTCGTTTCTGGAGAGAACGGAAAAGGAGATTCAAAGGATAGAACGCCACGACCGGCCGTTGAGTTTGGTCTACGTGGACGTGGATGATTTCAAGCGGGCGAACGACGTGTGCGGCCACAGCGTCGGTGACGGTCTTCTATGTGCGGTGGCGGGTGTTCTGCTGGCGGGAACAAGGACTACGGACGTCGTGGCCAGAATGGGAGGTGATGAGTTCGCCCTCCTCCTTCCCGAAACGGGTCAGGTGGAAGCACAGCGGGTGCTCGACCGCATCCGGAAAGATCTGGACTTCATCGTCCAGAAAGGCGGCTGGCCGATAGGATTCAGCATGGGTTGCGTGACGTGTGCCGTGCCGCCCGATTCTGCGGAAGGCCTGCTTCATCATGCAGACCAGACCATGTACGCTGCAAAAAAGCAGGGGAAGAACCGGACGGTGTTCGCCGTCCACCCTGAGAGTCCCTGAAGGATACCCGAATAAGGAGACCGCACCCTTTGCCGATCTGGTCCAGCTTTTGTCTCTATGGAAAGGGGGCCTTCCAAAGTGTTAGGGAGGATGGCGCTCACGGCGCCGCCGTCAGCCGCTTCAGTTGAAGCCGCACTGTTTAGCGCGCTCGGCGGCGAAGTACTTCTGGTCCTTTTCGTAACAGCAAAACTTATATTTCTTCCCGCTCCCGCACCAGCAGCGCTCGTTCCGGCCGAGATTCTTGGGAGGGGTTTTTTTCTCGGGAACCAGGCGTGACAGAAATTTCAACAAGGTGTGCCTCCTTTCGACGCGGACGCATAATCTAGCACGAATGGGCCTCGAAAAAAAGGCCGGCATCAGGGGACACTTTGAACACAAAGGCGGGAAATACTGTCCGTGCAATGACGGCCTACCGGGCGTTCGGTGTCGACGACGGTCCTGCATCCACGGTCTGGGAGCAACAGCCCCCCCGGTTTCTTAAGGTCCCCGCTCTATGGAAAGGTGGAGGGGCGTTCTTGCGGTTCCTTCGCCTCGATCACGTAATCCACGGTCACCGGGTCAACGGACGCCGGGTGAGACGAAGAAAAGAATCAGAAGCTCGATGACGCTCAAAACCAGGATGCCCGCCGCGCGGCCCACGGGCTTTCGGGCCGCAAGTCCCTTGAGGAGCTTGTAGCCGAAATAGACCGTAATGAGCAGGGTCGTCGCCACGGCGATCGGGAGTCCGGCCGGATTTCCAGAAAACAGCAGGACCGAACCCATGATGATGACGGCTCCTAGAATACCGCCGGAAAGCAGGGATGGTTTGCTTTTGGCCGCGACGTAGCCGATTATGCCTCCGAGGGCGATGAGTGCCCCGTAAACCAGCGTTGCAAGTGCTCTTAAATCCATAATCTCCAACTCCTCTCGGCCTTGGGATGAGGCTTGATCCATGAAACTTGTGGAACATGGCTCGCCTGCGCGGTATTCCTCTGCCTCCGCCGCCCTTTCCTCAGGAATGATACCGGCATGATACACCAATCGGGATCGCCTACGGCCGCGTCATGAGGTCGCCTGGGCGACCTCTCATGCGGTGCCGGATGCGCCCGAGGCCCCGATTCCCGGCGCGCGCATGACGATGTTTGAGGGCAAATACTGGTAAAGAGCTGAAAAGACTATGAACAGGGCATCGTAGCCGATAATGTTTTCCACCTCTTGGGTGGAAAAGCTTGTGGAAAAGCCTGTGGAGGAATCAATAACTGCCAGCAATGAGCGAAGTTAGCGGAGGTTGCACAGGATTTCAGCGGGGAAAGAGAACAGGCATAAGAAACAATGCTATTCAAGAGTAGCTATTTAAGTTAATGCAGTTATTGGTCTCCTGGCAGCCGGGCGTTCTCCGGCCGAATCCTGCCTGTGCAAAATCGCGCAAATGCTTCCCCAGTAACGTATACAAATTGAAACACTCAAGGGCTGGCAGGCTGCTAATCGCATTACTTCGGGGTTCCTGATCTAATGAGAATGGCGTGCTCTCATCGACCGGGAGCTTGCCGGGCGCCGAGAGGTCAGGTCCCGGACGGCTGGCCGTTGCCACTCGATCCTGCAAGCGCGTCGCGGGCCGCCGCCTGTTCGGCGGCTTTCCGGGAGGAGCCCGTCCCCCGGCCCGCGAGGGTGTCATCCAGGTACACGCTCGACCTGAACGTGCCTTCCAGGGCCTCGGTCTGGTATCTCGGAAGGGGGAGGCCCTGCGCCTGGCGCCATTCCTGGAGGTTTGTCTTGGCATCTTCCTGGAGAACTGTGAGTCCCCGCTTTCGGATGGGGTCGGACCACAGGGTGGAAGCGAGTTTCCGGCTCGCTTTGAGCCCCGCATCCAGGTAGAGGGCCGCAAAGAGAGATTCGAGTACGCTGGCCAGGATACGTTCCTTCTGGTCGCCCCTGTCCCTCGTCTCGCCGGCCCCCAGGCGGACGAGTTCCCCTAGGTTCATCTCGCGGGCTGACCGGGCCAGCGAGGGCTGGCTCGCCCAGTAGGCACGGAGACGAGTCAGGACGCCCTCGTCCTGGTGCGGGAAACGGTCAAAGAGGGTCTCCGCGAGAAAGAAATTGACCAGAGAATCGCCCATGAACTCGAGCCTCTCGTAAGACATGATTCGGGGTAGGCCGTCCTCGATGGCTGCCGAAGGATGAGTGAGGGCCTGACGCAGAAGGGAAACGTCCTTGAAGAAATGCCCGACCCTGGCCTGCAGATTGTCCAGGGCGGCCTTGTCCCGGAAGCTGCCTTCCCGATTACGCGTGGGAGTCATGCCGGCCCTCCTCTAAACCGTCTGCGCGGGCTCTCGAGGCTGAGGCGCGGCGGCTGCATGTCTATGGTTCCAGTTCCGTCGCCGCTTCTTGAACCGTGTCTTTCCCGATCGGTTTTTCCTCTTTCCCGAATCCGGTGAGCAGGGCGTTCGTACAAAGGTTGTTGATGAGGCGCGGTATGCCTCCGGAGTGGCGATAGACGGCGGAAATGGCTTCGGGGGTGAAGACTTTCCCATCCGAGCTCGCGACGTCGAGACGGAAATGGATATAGGCCGCGGTCTGCTCCTCGTCGAGAGCCGAAAGGTGGTACCACATGCCGACGCGCTGCCTGAGTGCGGCGTACGCGGGATGTTTGAGCCGCCTGCGAAGCTCCGGCTGTCCGATGAGCAGGATGGACAGGAGATTCTCGGTGTCCAGTTGGAAATTGGAGAGGAGCCTCAGTTCGTCGAAGGTGGGCTTGCCCGGGATGAGCTGGGCTTCGTCGATGATCAGCACGACTCCGCTGCCGGCCTCGTGCAGTTCCAGCAGGCGGTCGCTGATGGAGTCCAACAGGTCGGACCTGTAGAAGCGGGGTTCGAGTTCAAGGTGCAAGGCGAGCTGGCGGAGGAACTGGGTGGGGGTGAAACGGGGATTCACGAAAAGTACCATGCGGTCCCTGTCGTTCCTGTCCATGAGTGCCCGCGAGAGCGTTGTCTTTCCGGATCCTATCTCACCGGTGAGGATGGCTATTTCACGCTCTTCTACCGCATATTCCAGCCTGGCAAGGGCCTCCTCGTACTGGGGTGCCGGATACAGGAACCGCGGGTCGGGAGTCTTGCTGAAGGGCCTTTCGGTGAATCCATAAAACGCCTTGTACATCGTCTCCTCGCTCGTGGGAAGGCCGCCGCCTTCGCCTGCCTCAGGAACCCCCGGCTCGAAACGCCCCGGCCGCGATGCCGAAAAAAGTCCGGTGATCAGTGGCTCGCCTGAATCCGGCCCGCCTCGAGATTCGTAAACAGACTGGCCGTGTCGATGACGAGGATGACCTGGTTCTCACCTATTTCCGTGGCGCCTGCTACGCCCGCCAGATGGCCGAAGGTCTGTCCGAGCGGGTGGACAACCGTCTCCTGCTCGCCGATAAGGTCGTCCACGACGATGCCCGCCGCTTTCTCTCCCCTGCGGGCCACGACGACGTATATGCGTTCGCGCTTGCCCTTCCTGTCCTTGGTAAGGCCGAAGCGCTCGTCCAATCTGAGCAGGGGCAGGGTCATGCCCCTGAGGTTGAAAACCTCCCTCTGGTCCACGAGTTGGATGTCCGAAAGCGTGGTTCGGAACGTCTCCATGACGGAGGAGATGGGTATAGCGAAAATCTGGTCGCCGCATTCCACGATCAGGGATTGGATGATGGCGAGGGTGATGGGAACCGTGATCTGGAATGTGGTGCCCTTGCCGGGCTCGGACCACACGGAAATGTTGCCCTTCATCTGCTGGATTGCGGTTATAACGGCGTCCAGTCCTACGCCCCGGCCGGATACCTCGGTGACCTTTTCCGCCGAGGTAAAGCCCGGCTGGAAGATGATGTCGAGGATGTCCTCCCTGGTCAGCGTGGCGTCCTTCTTGACGAGTCCCTGCCGGACGGCTGCCTGCCGGATCTTGTCTTCCTGAAGCCCGCGGCCATCGTCCGTGACGTCGATGATGATCGAGTTCCCTTTTTGGTAGGCAGTGATGACCAGGAGCCCTTCCTCGGGTTTCTCCGCAGAGAGGCGTTCGCCCGGGGGTTCCAGCCCGTGGTCGATGGAGTTTCTGATGATGTGGATGAGGGGCGTGACCAGTTCGTCCATCATCATTTTGTCCAATTCCGTCTCACCGCCGTAGAGCTGCACCGAGACCTTCTTGTCCGCGTTCCTCGCCAGGCGCCGTGCCGTTCGGTTGAGGCGGGCGAAGATCTGCGAAATGGGGACGAGACGGATATCGATAATGGACCGCTGGAGATCCCCGAGTTTCCTGGTCATGAGCCGGACCTGCTTGGTCATGTCCGCGCCGAGTTCCCGGTGCTCTTCAATGGCCTGTACACGGCCGGCGAGCTGTTCGAAAGCGGCCTTTACGAGGTTGAGTTCGCCCACGATGCCCATGACCGCATCCAGCTTTTCGATGTCGACCCTTACGGTATTGGAAATGCCCCTGAAGTCTTCGAAGTCCGGTTCCGGGGTATCCGGCTCCTGGGGTTCGGCCGTCTCCGGTTCGGCCGTTTGCGAAGGCGCGGTCTTCTCGGCTTTCGGCGGAAGGAGGTCCGTCACCGTCCCGGATGCGTCCACGACCTGGGCTTCGACCTGCTCCATGCTGAGGGTGGTTCCAAAAAGCAGCCGAAAATGGATGCCGTCGGCCTGGGCTGCATCCATCACGGGCAGGGTTGAGATGACTTCACCCATGTCGGAAAGTCTCTCGGTCAACGCCCTGAGGCGCGTATCGAAATCCGAGAAATCGAAGCCGACTTGGACCGAGTAGATGCGGTTGTCCTCGGCGAGATTCTCCCGGAGGCGGTGTTCCTCGTATTCTGTGAGCGATTTGAGCGTGGATTCGTCCAGCATCAACCCGCCGAATGCCACCCCCGCCGGTTCTGGAGCCGGGGCCGCACCGCCTGAAATGCGCGCAAGCAGCGGGACGATGTCCGTCTCCTCCCCGCCTCCTTGCGCCTCGGCAACGAGATTTCTCAGGGCCGATCGGCTCTCCCCCAGCAGGGAAAAGAGAGCAGGGGAGGCCTTGGATTTGCCCAGACGTATCCTGTCGAGGAGGCTTTCGAGATCGTGGCTGAGGGTCGTGATGCGTTCGAGGTTGAACATGGACGCGAGACCTTTGAGCGAGTGCATCTCGCGGAAAATCTTGTTTATCCGGTCCGGCTTGACCTTTCCCCGGGCCTCGAACTGTTCCTGTGCGGCCTCCAGATCCTCGGCGAGGTTCTCCAGGATGTCCTCGGCCTCGACGACGAAGTCTTTCAGTGCCTTGTCGCGGCTCTTGTCCATAAAAGGAAGCCTCGTCAGGGGAGATGCTGCTGAACCAGGTTGACCAGCTCTCCCTCGGTAAAGGGTTTGGTCAGGTACCCGTTGGCCCCTATGGCAAGGCCGCGGCGCCGGTCTTCCTCGCCCGCTTCGGTGGAGATGATCAGGATCGGCACGTCCTTGTAAATGGGATGTTGTCTCAGGAAGGCGATCAACTCGAGGCCGTTGATGTCCGGCATGTTGATGTCCGTCAGGATCATCTTGAAATCGTACTCGGCGATGAGCTTCAACGCCGCGAAGCCGTTATCGGCCTCGTATACGTCCACGTTGAGGTGCTGGTCAAGAGCCGTGGTGATGAGACTACGCATCGCGTTGTTGTCTTCGACCACCAGGACCTTGATTCTCATCAGCCTCCCCACCCTTTCAATTATGTGGGGCCGGGCGCAAGCCTGTCAATGGCTTCAGGTCGGCGCCCCGGGCGGCGCCCTTCCTCGGCAGAACTGAAAAAAGAACCCCGTGCACAGCGCGGCGGGCGACGTCAGTGCCCTGCGAATTCCGCCACGATACGTTTCGGGATCAGGCCCTTTTCGAAGGCTTCGCCGAGGAGCCTGTCGACGGCCTCCCGTCCTCTTTCGCCGTAACCGCGCGTCCAATCGTTCACGTACATGCCGACGAAGGTATCGGCGTCTTCGGCCGACAGTCCCCGCCCGAAGGCCAGGGCATAGGCCAGAGCCTCCTTGCGGTGGGCCAGCGAGTACTCGATGCTTTCCAGAAGCTTCCGGCTCGTCTTCGCTATGAGCTCCGGGCCGAGGTCCTTGCGGATGGCGTTCCCGCCGAGTGGAAGCGGGAGGCCGGTCCTGTCCTTCCACCAGACGCCGAGGTCGACGACGAGGTTAAGGCCTTCGCGGTCGAACGTCAGCTGGCCTTCGTGGATGATGAGGCCGGCGGGTACCTCGCCAGCCTTGACGGAGGGAATAATGGCGTCGAAGTCCATTTGGACCGGTTCGAAATCCTTCTCGAGCAGCTGGAGGGCGAGGAAGGCCGTGGTCATGGGGCCCGGGACGGCAACCCTGCGGCCTTTCAACTGGTCCACGCTCATGGGTTCCCGGGCCACCACCATGGGACCGTACCCGTCGCCGAAGGAGGCGCCGTGGGGGAGCAGGAAGTACTTGTCGGTCAGGTAGGCGTAGGCGTGGAACGAAATGGCCGTAACGTCCAGTTCGCCCTTGAGGGCCCTTTCGTTAAGGCTCTGAATGTCCTGCAATTCGTGTTCGAAGGTGATGCCTTCGGTATCGATCAGGCCCTTGGCCAGCGCGTAGAACATGAATGCATCGTCGGAGTCCGGGCTGTGGGCCAGCCGGATGACCTGGCTCATGGTGTTCCTCCTTCAAAGGGAAGAGAATAGCAGGCGGCGACAGCGAACTCAAGGCGCGCCGGGGCGGGGCGGATCCGTTTCGTTGGGCTCTTCGGTTCCGGAATCGGCCAGTAGAGGGGCGGCTTTTTCCAGCTTCTCCCAGAGCTCGGTGCTGTCGCCGGGATCCGGCGGAGCTGTACCGGGCGATACGGCTTCCACGAGCCAGCGGGAGGGAACGTTGCCGGAGGGGCTGCGGAACAGACCCTTGATGACGCCCAGGGCCACGGCCCGTCCTTCCACTTCGAAGCTCTGCCTGATAAAGACCCATTTTTCGTCCCACGTCACGATGCGTGTTCTCAGCGTGAATCTCTGGAAGGGCCTCAATCCCCGCCTGAACCGGATGAACTCCGAACCTACCATCGGGCGCCATCTCCGCCTGATGAGGGCCCCGAGCAGGCCCATCCTGATGATGAGATCGAGCCGGCCGAGGTCCATCAGGGCCAGGTAGCGGCCGTTGTTCATGTGCAGGTTGATGTCGAGGTCGCCGGGCCAGACTCGAAAGGACACGGCCGATTCGTCGAGCATGCCCGTCTTCTTTCTGAAAAAGGACTTGAAGAAGACGAAAAATAGACGAATGTAGAGGTTCAAGGCCGGTTCTCCCCGCCGTTCGCCCCACCGGTTTCGGCTCTTCTGCATCGCCATATATCTGGGGGCATCGTCGTTCGCCAGCCTACCAGCCGACTGCGCTCCAGGCAAACGCCCGTGCATTTCGTGGAGAACCCGGCGGCGCCCATCCCCGCCGGAGCGTCAACCGCGGACCAGCATCACGCCCAGAACGACAACCGCGACGGCGAGGAGCAGGTTGATCCGGGCCAGCCACGATGCCGTTCGCCTGTAGGCCGCCGCGTCGGACGAAGAGGGGGCGGCTTCCAGGGCCGCCGCGGCCTTGGGGCCGATATAGAAGTCGTGGAATGCGCTGATGATGAAGATGAGCACGACGAGCGCCAGCTTGTGCGCCAGAAGAAGGCCGAAGGAACCCTTCCATGCGGCGTGGGAGAAGACGTTGGTCCACGTGAAACCGTGAAAGTGCAGGTTGATCGCACCGGTGATCGCCAGAAGGGCCAGGCAGATCCATGAGATCGCGCGAAACCGTTCGCCCGATGCGCGCACCAGACTGGCCGCGTTGGCGGAGTATTCTCTTTTGTGCGTGAGGGGAATGAGCACGAGCGAGAAGAAGATCATGCCTCCGATCCATACGATTGCGGCCAGAATGTGAACCGTCACCGACGCAATGTAGAGCATCACAGCCATCCTTCCGATGTGCCCTCAGCCTTGGAGCGCGGACGAGTTCCGCCATGCCGGCGGGCAGGGCCCGGCAGGGATAACAACGCCCGGGGAAGATTATCATGCCCGGAATTGGGTGCGCGCCTCCCGAGGGGCGCCTTGACAGGTCGCGCCATGGCTCCTAGAGTGCCATCTTGTGAGCACGAAGGGCAAACGCGCACGCCGGTGAAGGAGAGCACCCCATGCCGGAACCCGATCCATTGGCTGCACGCTGGACACTGGATCCCGCGATCGATTACCTGAACCATGGTTCCTTCGGCGCGTGTCCCAGGCACGTTCTGGACTATCAACAGATTCTCAGGGACCGAATGGAGCGCGAGCCCATCCGCTTTCTCCTGAGAGAACTGGGCGATATGTGGGAGCGTGCCCGGAGCGATCTCGCCACCTTTGCGGGGTGCGATGCGGACGACCTCGTCTTCGTGCCAAACGCCACGACGGGCGTCAACACGATCCTGCGCTCGCTGGCACTCGGCCCCGGCGACGAACTCGTGGTCACCGATCAGGAATACAACGCCTGCAGAAACGCGCTGGATTT
>Ga0307440_1001814_pt1 | contig 10250 bp, 6 predicted proteins | sample SalMarWE160410MG_FD_202150 | JGI IMG/M metagenome (GOLD analysis project Ga0307440, IMG submission 202150) | Salt marsh sediment microbial communities from the Plum Island Ecosystem LTER, Massachusetts, United States - WE1604-10 | ecosystem: Environmental > Aquatic > Marine > Intertidal zone >... | reverse complement strand
CAGGATGCCAGGCCGTAGTGATCGATGTGACAGTGGGTCAGGGCTACATGCCCAAGCTTTGCAAAATCGATGTGCTGGCGCAGATATTCCCTGGCTCTTTCGGTCGGCGGCCCAGTATCGATGAGCAGAAGTTCACCCTGGGTCTCCACTAAATAACAGTGAACCGGGCCGACCATATATGGAGTGTCGAGGGTATGCTGCTCGATAGGCATAGGAAACCGGGAATCAGAGTCCGCAAGAGGGGAGCAAAACCTTGGAATATCATCCAGCCGGCAGGAACGCTCCGCGCATCGCAAAGGTTGTCATATTTTCGACTCACTCCGGATGCCCGGTTTCACCTTTGCACGGCACATGATGGAAACCCCTCAGCCGACCGGGAGCACTTTTCGGAAGGCCGAGGGGTTTCAGCGCCAATTAAAATAAGTACTTCTCTTCCTCAATGGCAGCGCTTGCCAGCAGGCGTTTAGCCTGCAGGAGTCCTGTGGCATCATATTTGGAAAACCGTCGGACGCCGGAGAGAATCATGGTCAGGGTATCGCCCTCCTCGACATAGAAGGCGCCTCGGCGGGCGGCGCTTCCAGCGGCCTCGGAAGCGGCAAAGGCAAAGACTTTGACCGCAGCGGCATAAAGATCCTTTTTCCGGTCACTGGCCCCGGGTTGCACTTTTTCCGCCCGCAAGACTGCGCTTTCCAGAGCAAAAATCTGGATGGCCAAATCAGCTGCCGCCATCAGGATCTCCTGTTCGTCGGCCAGTTTATCCATATATTTCTGGACACCGGCACCGGCCAGGATCAAGAACAGGGTCTTCAAGTTCTTCAACAACGCCTTTTCGGCGGCAAAAGCAACAGTGGTATCGAGTTCCTCAAAACTCGGGGTCATCAAGGCCTCAAAGGCCTTCATGGCTTCAGTTTGCAGCGGCAACTCGCCCTTCATGGCCTTCCTGAGGATCATGCCGGGGATCAGCATCCGGTTAATCTCATTGGTTCCCTCAAAGATCCGGTTGATCCGCTCGTCGCGATAGTACCGTTCGGCCGGATAGTCGCTGACGAAACCATAACCGCCGTGGATCTGGACAACTTCATCCACAGTCATCGCCAATACCTCACTGCAGAAGACCTTGGCAATGGCACACTCAGGGGCATACTCCTCGATACCCTTGAGATACTCCTCGTAATAGTTACCGACGCCTTTGTCGATGGTAGCCAGCTTGGTGTCAAGAAGGCCTGCAAGACGATAGACAAGCGATTCCGAGGCATAAATGTCAGCCGTCATATTGGCGATTTTCTCCTGGATGGCCCCGAAACTTGAAATCGCCCGGTTAAACTGCTTGCGTTCGTTGGCATACTTGATCCCATCGACCATGGCCATCTTCGCTGCACCGGTGACCCCTGCGCCCAGCTTGAAACGGCCGACATTTAATACGTTAAAGGCTATCTTGTGGCCTTTTCCTATCTCGCCCAGCAGGTTCTCCACCGGTACCTTGCAATTTTCGAGGATGATCTGGGTGGTCGACGACCCCTTGATCCCCATCTTCTTCTCCTCGTTACCGACGATCAACCCCTCAAAATCCCTTTCTACCAGGAAAGCTGTGAAATGCTGCTTATCGATCTTGGCAAAGACCGTGTAGAGCTGGGCAAAGCCACCGTTGGTAATGAACTGCTTGGTCCCGTTCAGGATATAATGTTTGCCGTCTTCGGAGAGCACTGCGCTTGCCTGGGCACCCAGGGCGTCGCTGCCCGAACCAGGCTCGGTGAGACAATATGCGGCACACCACTCACCGGATGTTATCTTCTCCAGGTACTTCTCTTTCTGGGCAGGCGTTCCGTAATAGATGAGTGGCAGGGTGCCGATACCGGAGTGGGCGGCATAGGCTACTGAAAACGATCCGCCGCAGGCGATCTTTTCACCCACCAGCATTGAGGTGGCCTTATCGAGTTCGAGTCCGCCATATTCCTCAGGAGAATCCATCATCAGAAGGCCAAGTTCACCACATTTGCGCATGCCTTCAATGACGAGTTCAAAATTCTGTTTTTCTATTTCATCGATATTGGGAACGATTTCGTTCTGGATGAACTGCTCCGTAGTCTCGGCGATCTGTTTTTGCTCGTCTGTGAATTCCTCGGGGGTAAAGACATCGGCACAACTCATTTCCTTGATAAGGTATTCGCCGCCTTTCAATATATTTTCAGCCATTAGAGTCACCTGTAGAATAATTTTTCTTAGTATTACAACCGTTCGTAGATACCAGCCGCACCCATGCCGCCACCGATACACATTGAGACCATACCGTAACGAAGTTTGCGCCGCCCCATCTCATGTAAAAGCGTCGCCGTAAGTTTGGCCCCGGTACATCCCAGCGGATGACCCAATGCAATGGCCCCTCCATTGACGTTGATGATGTCAGGGTTAAGCCCGAGTTCCCTGATGACGGCAAGGGCCTGGGAGGCGAAGGCCTCGTTGAGTTCGATCAAGTCGATGTCCTTCTGGGTAAGACCTGCCAGTTTCAGGGCCATCGGGATGGCCTCAATGGGACCGAGCCCCATGACCTCAGGCGGCACACCGCGGACAGCAAACGACACAAACCGGGCGACGGGATCCTTGGCGACCTGTTTGAGAAAGTCTTCTGAGACCACCAGCGCGGCAGCCGCTCCATCGGTCATCTGTGATGAATTTCCGGCGGTCACCGGCCCGTTTACCTTAAAGACCGGTCGCAACCTGGCAAGCGTTTCTATGGAGGTACCGGGCCGCACGCCATCATCAACGGTGACCATCTCCTTGACCTTCTTGACCTTGCCCCCTTCCAAAGAGGTCTTCTCGATCTCAACCGGGATGATCTCGTCGGTGAATCTTCCCGAGGAGATGGCATCTGCAGCCTTGGCATGGCTTGCTACGGCAAAGGTATCCAGGGCCGTACGATCGAGCTCATATTTTTCGGCAACCAGCTCGGCAGTAACTCCCATGGAGGAATAGGCCTCGGGCCAGTCGGCAACCAGGTTTGGATTGGCGCTGTACTTGTTGCCGCCCATCGGAACGCAGGTCATGGATTCGGCACCGCCCGCAATGATACAGTCGGCGAAGCCGCACATGACCCGCTCCGCGGCCATGGCGATACTCTGCAGACCGGACGAACAAAATCTGTTAATGGTCTGCCCGGGGACCTGGTACGGAAAACCGGCCTTCATCGCGGCAACCCTGCCCATATTCATCCCCTGCTCACCCTCTGGAAAAGAGCAACCCAGATAGACATCCTCGATTAATGCCGGATCGACACCGGTTCGTTCGACGAGCCCCTTCATGGCAATGGCTGCCAGATCATCAGGCCGCATATCTTTCAATTTCCCTTTGGTGGCCCGACATCCCGGGGTCCGGTACGATGCCAGTATATATGCTGTTTTCATATCAAATCTCCTAGCACCCCTCATGGGGGTATAAGTTTCTTCACGAAAATACTTTCCGGAAAAACTGGAAAATATTTTCTAAGTCACTAATGGGTAGAGTCTTAGTTGCGAAGCGGTTTGCCTTTTTTGAGCATATGCTGGATACGCTCTGCGGTCTTCTTTTTGCCACAGAGTTTCAAGAAGGCTTCCCTTTCCAGCTGCAGGAGATAGTTCTCCGAAATCGGAGTCCCCGCGTTCACATCGCCCCCACAGATGACCTGGGCGATGATGCCGCCCATCTCGGCCTCGTATTCGGTGACAAAGTTCCCCATTTTCATATTCCAGAGCTGGCTTTTTATACTGGCTGCAACGCTCCGTCCCGGTGCCGGAAGATTTTCAACCGGCCTTCCCGGACGATAGTTAACGGCCAGGGCCAGAACCTTCTGTTTGGCATCGGCGATCAGACGATCGATATCCATGCTGATGGCATCACCCCGGCGCATATACCCCATGCCTGCCATCTCGGCTGCGCCCATTGAAACCTTAGCCATTGCGATCTGTTCGAAGTTTTTGAAGATGAAAGGCGTCACATCGGTCTTGTTCTCACGAGCCGTCTCGACGGCTCTCAGACACATCTCCTTGGTGCCGCCTCCAGCCGGCAGAAGGCCGACGCCTATCTCGACCAGGCCCATATAGGTCTCGGCCGAGGCATTGATCGCATCAGCATGCAGGGAAAACTCACAACCGCCGCCCAAGGTCATGCCGAACGGGGCCGCCACCACCGGAACCTTGGCGTATTTGACCGCCATGGTCGCCTTCTGGAAGGCTCGGATCATCATGTCGATGTCCTCGTAGGCACCCTCGGCCAGGGCCACGGCCAGCATCATCAGGTTTGCACCCACCGAGAAGTTGGCACCGCGGTTGCCGATAACCAGCCCCACGCCCTCTTCCTCAGCCCGTTTGATCGCCTTGTGGGTCATGGACAGGATATCGCCCGAGATCGCGTTCATCTTCGAATGGAACTCGAAGCAGAACACGCCATCACCCAGGTCGACAACCGATGAGTTGGCGTTTTTCTCCACCACCCCACCGGCCCGTTTCAGGACCTCAAGCCTGATCTCGCCGTCTTTTATCGGTACCGGCAGATACCTTCCATTTACCAGGTCGTAATATTCCTTCGTGCCGTTTTCGGCATAGCGATAGAAGGATTCGACATTCTTTAAGACCTCCGGAACCTTGATTCCGTCTTTTTCCGCACGTTTTATAAATGAGGCAACGCCAATGGCATCGAGCATCTCAAAGGGACCGATCTCCCAGTTGAAGCCCCACTTCATCGCGTTGTCAACATTGACCACGTCGTCGGCAATCTCAGGAATCCTGTTCACTGCATAAATCAGGGTGTCACGCAGGGATTTCCAGGCAAACTCGGCGCCTTTATCCTTGCCTGCAACCACCATTTTCACTCTCATGCCAGGGTCGTCAATCTGCTTGACCGCCATAACTGAGGGAAATTTCGGTCTGGTTCCGGTCTTGTATTCGCCGTTTTGCCAGTCGTAGTAGGAAATTACACTCTTGCCGTCGACCTTATCCTTCTTGAAAAAGCCCTTTTTGGTCTTGTTGCCCAAGAGGCCTCCCTCTATCATCGTGCTCATAAAAGCCGGGACTTTAAACACCTCTCGCTCCTCATCATCGGGAAGCAGATCATAGGAGTTGGTACCAACATGGGCGAGTGTATCGAGGCCGACGATATCTGCAGTCCGAAAGGCGCCGCTCTTGGGCCTTGCGGTGGCGGGACCGGCAACGCTGTCCACTTCCTCCACCGTGAGCCCGATCTCGATCATATGCTGAATTCCCTTGTAGATCGCGTACACGCCGATCCGGTTACCGATGAAGTTGGGGGTATCCTTGGCATAGACGATGCCCTTGCCAAGCCTGCGGCTTATGAAATCGGCCATCCCGGTAACGACCTCCGGATCGGTTCCATTGCAGCCGACGACCTCCATGAGGCGCATGTATCTGGGCGGATTAAAGAAATGGGTGACCAGGAAATTGCGCTTCACCTCGTCCGGCAGGACCTGTGCCATCTCGTTGACCGAAAGGCCGCTGGTATTGGTAGACAGGATCGCACCCGGTTTCAGGTTCGGTACTATCTTCTCAAACAGGCTCTTTTTGATAGGCATCAGTTCGATGACCACCTCAATCACCCAATCGCACTCCTTGAGTTTTAGCAGATCGTCCTCGAAGTTGCCAATTTGGATCAAGGATGCATAGTCCTTTAGATAAAAGGGCGCGGGTTTCATCTTGGCTAAGCCTTTGAGACCGTTTCCGGCAATTCGATTGCGGACAACCGGGCTTTCAAGCGTCAATCCTTTTTCCATCTCCTGCGCGTCTGGTTCGCGCGGAACCATATCGAGCAAGAGGACTTCCAGACCGGCATTGGCCAGATGAGCGGCAATCGTTGCCCCCATAACGCCGGCGCCAAGGACAGCTACTCGATTAATCTGCCTCATTTTTTTCCTCCATTTGGTGATTTCGGATGGGAATTGGGACCTGATATGTTGTTTTGTGTATACAACAGTTCAATTTTATCCTGGTACATATTATATATCTTCTTGCGTTTGAGTTTCAGGGTCGGGGTCAACTCCCCTCCCTCGATGGAAAACTCCCTGGGGAGAAGGACGAATTTCTTGATGGTTTCGTAGGACGGTAGGGTCTTATTCAGCTCTTTGATACGCTCAGTATAAATCTCCAGGATCCGATTGTTGGTTACCAGCTCATCGAGATCGATATAGTTGAGCTTCTCTTCCCGGCCCAGATCGACCAGACGCTCGACATTGGGAGTCAGTAGCGCGATCAGATACGGTTTTCGATCACCAAAAACCATGGCCTGGGAGACGAATTTATCCAGACGCAGCTCGTTCTCGAGAGGCTGCGGTGCGATGTTTTTGCCGCCGGCGGTGACGATAATCTCTTTTTTCCGATCAATAATATAGACAAAGCCTTCATCATCGATCCTGGCAATGTCACCGGTCTTTAACCAACCGTTTTCAAAGGTTTCGTCGGTTGCTTTCTGGTTGAGGTAATAGCCTTTCATCACCTGGGGACCTCGTATCAAAAGCTCACCGTCCTCCGCCAACTTCAGCTCCGTCTCGTCAAAGGCCTTTCCCACAGAGTCGAAACGTACTTCGTCATAGCTGGTAAGGCAGACCGCCGGGCTGGTTTCCGTGAGCCCATAACCGGTATAGATCGGCAGACCGATGCTCCACATGAATTCATTGATGGTCTTGTCAAGCGGCGCGCCTCCGCAGATAAAATAGCACAATCTTCCACCAAATTTCTCTCGTATTTTGCTGAAAACCAAATAATCGAAGAGTTTATATTGTAGTCCCAACAGGCCTACCGGCTTTTTCTCGACATATTTGAGATTGACGTATCTTCGTCCGACCTCAATAGCCTTATGGAAAATGGCCTGCTGAATTTTGCTCGTCTGATGGACATTTTCATAGATGCGCGAATAAATTTTTTCAAAAAGTCGAGGTACACTCACCATCGCGGTCGGTCTGACCTCAATCATGTTTTCCATGACCTTCTGGACGTTTTCGGCAAAGGCGATATGGTGGCCTTTGATCAAGGCAGCGTAATAACCGCCGGTCCTCTCAAGCACATGACTGAGTGGCAGAAAACTGAGAAAGGTCTCAATCCGGTCGGTTGGTTCCATCTTTTTCATGCCCGTCACGGTATCGAAGATCACATTTTCCTGGGTCAGCAGCACCCCTTTCGGCATTCCGGTGGTGCCTGACGTATAGATGATAGTGATCAGGTCGTCGGGGGTTATCGCATCGATTAAGGTCTCAATCTGCGCCTGCTCTTCCTCTTTCAACGGATAGGAAACTTCAGACAGTTGATGCTGGGTGTAGACAGGGAAAGCGCGATCGCCCAGAAATAGTTCGTAAGAGACAACCAGCTCAATACCGGGAATCTGATCTCGAACGGAGAAGAGCTTTTCGTATTGGCCCTTGGTGGAGACAAAGACGATCTTCGCCCCACTGTGATTAAGGACATAGGCCGCTTGCTCCCCGGTATTGGTGGCATAAATCGGAACAGTTACTCCCCCGACACTCTGGATACCGAAATCCGAGATCGCCCAACCGAGCCGGTTTTCAGAAAAGATCGCCACCTTATCCCCGGGCTGAACACCGGCCTTGAGCAAACCGCGCGCCAACATCAGTACCCGCTGGTAAAACTGGGCATAGGAAAGAGACATAAACGAGTCACCCCGTTTGTAACTGATAGCCGTCCGCTCACTGTAGAGCCGGGCATTCTCTTTCAACATTGCTGGAATTGATCGATACGACAAGTTGCTCATAATTCCTGATCTCCCTGCAGATGGAGTATTTTTCTGTCACCTTAACGTTTGCGTTAATCAACGGGCAGCCCTATATACCTTATACCTTACCTTTACGTTTAAGTCAACTGCAAACAGAAAAAATTTTCCTTGACCTTATCTACGTGATATAGTGTTAGAAGAAATTTATCCTGTATATGCCAATCTCGGGAAACACCGGCTTTACCGTACGTATAATACGGAACGTTCATGTTCCGTTGATCCAGACCGGATGCAGTCCGGCCAAGCTTCCCCGCATTATTTTGATATTGGCCGGGGCGGCCAGACCTGCTGATCTCCAAGGAATTGAGTTGCATTTACAGTATTCTTTTGCAATTATAAAATACATTTACATTTCAAAAAATTACAGGGTTCTCACACTCTGTTTAGGAGAAATACAGGTTGGCAGGAGGCAGGAGTTATGCGTGATGTGGTAATAGTAAGCGGTATACGAACCCCCGTAGGAGCTTTCGGAGGCTCTTTAAAAAAGATTCCGGCTGTGCAATTGGGCTCCGTGGTTATAAAAGCCGCTTTAGAAAGAGCAGGTCTACGCCCGGTCACGAGCCCCGATATACGAGGCATGACCCCGTCTGCCTTGCAACACCCCGAACAGATAGCGATAGAACGTGACGCCGATGACTGGGATACCAGCCTTTCCCCTGTTTCCATTGACGAGGTGATCATGGGCAATGTGCTCCAGGCAGGTCAAGGCCAAAACCCGGCACGACAGGCGGCGATTCGAGCAGGACTGCCCAAAGAAACTCCGGCATTCACCGTCAATAAAATTTGCGGTTCAGGGTTGAAGGCCATTGCCCTCGGTGCCGCATCGATTCTGGCTGGCGATGCCGAGGTGATTGTGGCGGGCGGCCAGGAATCCATGAGCAATACCCCGATGGCCCTTCCCAAAGCACGCTGGGGACATCGGATGGAACTGACGGGAATCGGGGAGATCCGGGATCTGATGGTTTTTGATGGCCTCTATGAGATTTTCTACGGATATCATATGGGAATGACGGCTGAAAATATCGCTGCAAAGTATGGGATAAGCAGAAAAGAGCAGGATGAGCTCGCCGTTCTCAGTCATTCCAGGGCGTTGGCTGCAGTCAAAGGAGGCCTGTTTGAGCGGGAAATTGTAAAAGTAACCCGGAAGATGAGGAACGGAAAGATCTCCATAGATACGGACGAACGGCCGGTGAAAACGGATATGGACAAAATGGCCAAGCTGCGACCGGCTTTTATAAAGGACGGCACTGTTACCGCCGGTAATTCCTCGGGGATCAACGACGGGGCCGCGGCAGTCGTGATGATGAGCAGGGAAAAAGCCGATACACTGGGCCTTACCCCGCTGGTCAAAATATCCGCCTATGCCGCAGGAGGTGTAGACCCTGCTTATATGGGTCTTGGCCCGGTTCCGGCTATTCGCAAGGTCTTGAAAAAAAGACGGATGGAAACCTCGGACCTCGACATGATCGAGCTGAACGAGGCCTTTGCCTCCCAGGCCATTGGCTGTATGCGTGAGTTGGGTCTCGAGATGGATAAGCCGAATGAGCTGGGCAGCGGCATCTCCCTCGGCCACCCCATCGGTGCCACCGGTGCCCGCCAGATGGTCACCGCCATCCACCTGATGCAAAGAAAACAGTACGGCACCGGACTGATCTCCATGTGCATAGGCGGCGGCATGGGCATGGCCATGCTGATCGAAGGTGTATGATGCCCACCAGAAAAACAAGGCTACAGCAGCCTCCTGACAGTTATCTTGTTTTGCAGGCTTTCACATTCCCCAAACCGCGTTTCCGGGATACCTGCCGCATACTTCCCACAGAAACCGGTCACCTTACCATACGGCCGCTTGATCTTCCGGTACTTTTCCGGCATAGTATTCATGTTAAACTGCGACCGCCTCTCATCAAAAGGGAGAGGAGAACTTAACCCATCAGAAAGGAGGAAATTATGAAAATGATTGCCCGCAGCCTCGCCATAGTCTTTGCGATCTCGCTCTTCGCCTCGACGGCTTTAGCTGCTCCCAAGGTCCATTGGAAACTAGCCATGAGCTGGCCCTCGACCCTGACTCCATTTGCCACCACTGTCGAAAAAATGGCAAAAATGGTCGACGATATGAGCGGCGGCAACTTCACCATCCGAATCGAAGGAGCCGAAAAAACCAAGGCTGCCTTCGGCGTCCTCGACATGGTGAAAGGAGGCCAGTTTCAGATGGGCCATTCCGCTTCCTACTACTGGAAGGGCAAAGACATGACCCTGGTCTTCTTTACTACCGTCCCCTTCGGGATGAATGTCGAAGAACAAAACGCCTGGTTTTACTATGGCGGCGGCATGGCCTTGATGGAAAAAAACTACGCCAAATTCGGCGTCTTAAGTTTTCCGGGCGGCAACACCGGCGAGCAGATGGGCGGTTGGTTCCAGAAAGAGATAAAATCACTGGATGACCTCAAAGGCCTCAAGATGCGGATCCCCGGCCTTGCAGGCGAAGT